>ERZ780034.126-NODE-126-length-29758-cov-4.24179_pt1 | contig 29758 bp, 17 predicted proteins | sample MGYA00511855_ERZ780034 | MGnify/ENA primary metagenome ERZ780034 (study PRJEB29588, sample SAMEA2148024) | human gut metagenome | biome: human gut; feature: human-associated habitat; material: faeces | place: Denmark | collected 2008/2010 ...
GCCCGCACCCTGTCGGTTGCTTGTCCCGATGCAGTCGCTTCCCGTGTCGCCGCCACCGATGACCAACACGTGTTTGCCTTTGGCGTTTATGCGTTCTTCCTTGCTGAATGCCTGTCCGCTCAGGACGCGGTTTTGTTGGGCCAGCGTTTCCAATGCGAAGTGTATGCCTTTGAGGTCGCGCCCCGGGATATCGAGGTCGCGTGCCTGTGGGGTTCCCGTGCAGATGCAGTAAGCGTCGAAGCCTTCAGGCAGGTGTTCCACGTCGATGGGAGTGCTCGTCTTGAAGGTGATGCCTTCGGCTTCCATGATTTCCGCCCTGCGGTCGATGATGGCCTTGTTGAGTTTGAAGTTCGGGATGCCGAAACGCAGCAGCCCGCCCACATATTCGTCCTTTTCAAATACCGTCACTTCATATCCCATGCGGTTCAGTTGGTTGGCTGCGGCCATGCCTGCGGGACCTGAACCTACGACGGCCACTTTCTTCCCGTTTCGAGGGTAGGTTCGCGGCTTGATGTAGCCTTCGCGGAAAGCTGCTTCGATGATAGCCGCCTCGTCCTCTCGGATGGTGACCGGAGCGTCGATAGCCAGTTTCAGCACGCAACTTTTCTCGCAAAGCGCGGGACAGATGCGCCCGGTGAATTCCGGGAAATCATTGGTCTGGGACAGGATTTCGTACGCTTCTTCCCATTTGCCCTTGTGGAGCGCGTCTTGGAACTCCGGAGGACGGTTGCCCAAAGGACACGCCCAATGGCAGAACGGTACGCCACAATCCATGCAGCGTGAGGCCTGCTGTTTGCGCTCGCTGGTGTTCAGGGTCTGTTCCACTTCGCCGAAGTCGTTGATGCGGTCGTGTACCGGGCGGTAGCCGGCTTCCTGCCGCGGTATGGTAAGGAATGCTTTAGGGTTTCCCATTTTTTTCTTTATTTTTGTCGTTTGTCGAATCTGTTAGTAATCCCGTTGTACGTCTGCTATTTTTTGTTGCAGCTTGCGCATCTGTTCTTCTGCCAGTACGCGTTTGTATTCGATGGGAGTGACTTGTATGAACTCGTCCACGTAGTGGTTCCAGTCGTCCAGCATGGTACGGGCCAGGGTCGAACCGGTGTAAAGGTAGTGTTGGCGGACAAGTTCATGTAGCTCTTTGCGTGAGGTGGAGTTTTCCAAAAGCGAAAGTTCCACCATTTCCATGTTGCAGAAGTAGTCGAACGTGTGGTCTTTGTCCCAAACGTATGCCACGCCTCCGCTCATGCCGGCGGCGAAGTTTCGCCCGGTTTCGCCCAGCACGACCACGCGTCCGCCGGTCATGTATTCGCAGCAGTGGTCTCCCACACCTTCCACGACGGCGATGGCTCCGGAGTTGCGTACGGCGAACCGTTCGCCGGCCCGGCCGTTGATATAGACCTCGCCGCTCGTGGCACCGTAGAGCAGCGTGTTGCCCGCAATTGTGTTCTTTTCCGCATCGAAGTTGGAGCGTACGGGCGGTCGCACGGAAATCAGTCCGCCGCTCAACCCTTTGCCCAGGTAGTCGTTCGCCTCGCCTTCCAATTTGAAGCAGATGCCGTGGGCCAGAAACGCCCCGAAGCTTTGTCCGGCGGAACCTTTGAATTTCACGTTGATGGTTTGTTCGGGCAGCCCTTCGTTGCCATACCGTGTGGCCACGGCACCCGACAGCATGGCTCCTACGGAGCGATCGGTATTGGCGATGGCGTATTCCAGGGATACTTCCTTGCCATGTTCGAGGGCTTCTGTGGCTGAGGCTATGATTTCCACGTCTTTCACGTGGCTTATTTCATGCTTTTGTTCGCATACGTGATGGATGGCAGCGTTCCCTTCCACCTTGTGCAGCAGGCGGCTGAAATCCAACAGTCCGGCTTTGGTCTCTTTTTCCACCGGTTTCGGTTCGATGAGGTCCGTGCGTCCCACGATATCTTCCAGTCGCGTGAATCCCATTTCCGCCAAGTATTCACGGACCTCCTCGGCCAAGAAGCGGAAATAGTTTACTACGTACTTGTAATGTCCGCGGAAGTGGCTGCGCAGTACCGGGTCCTGGGTAGCCACCCCGACGGGACAAGCGTTGGTGTGGCACTTGCGCATCATGACGCATCCCAATACGATAAGGACAGTAGTGCCGAATCCGAATTCTTCAGCCCCGAGGAGGGCCATGCCGATGATGTCGCGCCCCGTCTTGAGCTGTCCGTCAGTTTGTAAGCGTACTTGCCCGCGCAGCCCGTTGAGTACCAATGTCTGTTGGGTCTCGCTCAGTCCTATTTCAGGCGAAATGCCGGCGTAGCGCATGGAAGAGGCCGGGGAAGCACCCGTTCCGCCTTCCGCGCCGGAGATAACAATCAGGTCCGCCTTGGCCTTGGCCACTCCGGCAGCTATCGTTCCGACTCCGCTTTCAGCTACCAGTTTCACGCTGATTCGGGCTTTCGGATTGACATTCTTCAGGTCGAAAATCAGTTGGGCCAAATCCTCGATGGAGTAGATGTCGTGGTGGGGCGGTGGGGAAATCAGGGAGATGCCCGGAATGGAGTGGCGTGTCTTGGCGATAACTTCGTCCACTTTGAAACCCGGAAGCTGCCCGCCTTCCCCTGGCTTGGCGCCTTGGGCCACTTTGATTTGTATCTCTTCGGCATGGACGAGGTATTCGGTCGTGACACCGAAGCGTCCGGAAGCCACCTGTTTGGTCTTGCTGCAAAGCGGGATGCCTTCGTACGTTTCGTGGAAACGGCTGCTGTCTTCGCCGCCTTCCCCCGTGTTGCTTCGGGCACCGAGTTCGTTCATGGCCAATGCCAGGGCTTCGTGCGCTTCCTTGCTGATGGCTCCGAATGACATGGCACCGGTGACGAAATGCTTGACGATGTCCTCCACGGGTTCCACCTTGTCGATGTCGATGGGGTTGCGCTTGAACCCGAAGAAGTCGTGCAGGAATATCGGTCGGCTTTTCCCGTCCGCCATTCTTGTGAACTCCTTGAATTTCTTGTAACTGCCGAGGCGTGTGGCAATTTGCAGGGAGGATATGGTCTCAGGGTTCCAAGCATGTTGCTCGCCATCCTTGCGGAAAGAGAACAGTCCGATGTGGGGCAGGAGATGCCCAGGCTCTGCGTCCCGGAAACCTGCATCGTGGAAGGCGGTGTAGTCTTTTGCGATTTCCTCCAACCGTATGCCGCCGATGGTAGAGACCGGTGTGCCGAAATAGGTTTTCAGCAATTCTTCGCTGAGTCCTACGGCTTCGAATATCTTGGCACCCCGGTAAGAACGAATCGTGCTGATGCCCATCTTGCTCATTACCTTGTACAAGCCTTTGCAGATGGCCTTGATGTAGTTCTTTTCCGCCGTTTCGTAGTTCATCTGTATTTCATTCCGCTTGACCAGATTGTCCAGTACGGCAAAAGCCATATAGGGGTTGATGGCACTTGCCCCGTAGCCCAGCAGCAGGGCGGCGTGCATGACCTCACGGATTTCCCCGCTTTCGATAATCAGGGCGGTCTGTACACGTTTCTGTACGGAAATCAAATGGTGGTGTACGGCACTTACGGCCAACAGTGAGGGAATGGCTGCGTGCGCGGCATCCACTCCGCGGTCGGACAGGATGATGTAGTTCACGCCCTCGTCGACGGACGCTTCCGCTTGCTTGCACAAGGCGGACAAGGCTTCTTGCAAGGCCGCCTTCCCTCCGTGTACGTCGAACAGGATGGGGAGTTTCACGGTGTGGAAGCCCTTGTAGCGTATGTTGCACAGGATGTCCAACTGGGTGTTGGTCAATACGGGGTGCGGCAGTCGCACCATCTTGCAGTGCGCTTCGCTCGGCAGCAGGATGTTCATGCCCACGGCGCCGATGTACTCGCTCAGCGACATGACCAGTTCCTCACGTATCGGGTCGATGGGAGGGTTGGTCACTTGGGCGAACTGTTGGCGGAAATAGTTGAACAACAGTTGGGGCTTGTCGGAGAGCACGGCCAACGGGGTGTCGTTCCCCATGGAAGCGGTCGGCTCCGCCCCGCCCGTTGCCATCGGGACGAGCGTGCGTTCGATGTCTTCGCGTGTATAACCGAAAGTACGCAGGCGGCGGTCGTAATCCTCCACTATGTTTTCCACCTTCCGTCCGCTCCGCAGGGTGTCCAGTTCGATACGATTCGTGGAGAGCCACTGCCGGTAAGGTTTGGCGGCAGCCAATTGGGCTTTCAGTTCCCCGTCATAATATATTTTTCCTTCTTGGGTGTCCACCAGCAGTATCTTGCCCGGTTGCAACCGTCCTTTTTCCTTGATGTCTCCCGGCTCGAAGTGGATGGTACCCGCTTCGCTGGCCACGACCATCATGTCGTTCCGTGTTATCAGGTAGCGGGCCGGGCGCAGGCCGTTACGGTCGAGCATGCCTCCGGCATAACGCCCGTCACTGAAGAGCAGGGCGGCCGGCCCGTCCCATGGCTCCATCAGGATGGAGTACTAATAGAAAGCCGTCAGGTCTTCGCTGATGGGGTTCTTGTCGTTGAAGGACTCCGGCACCAGCATGGCCATGGCGTGGGGCAGGCTCAGGCCGGACATGACGAAAAACTCCAGTACGTTGTCCAGTGAGGCACTGTCGCTCATGCCGGGTTGGATGATGGGCCTGATTTGCTTCACGTTACCGAGCGTGGGCGTGGAAAGCACGCTTTCCCGTGCCTCCATCCAGGCGCGGTTGCCCCGTATGGTGTTGATTTCACCGTTGTGCGCCAACAGTCGGAAGGGCTGTGCCAGACTCCAGGTCGGGAAGGTGTTGGTGCTGAAACGGGAATGCACGACGGCCAGTCCGCTGGTAAAGTATGGTTGGGTCAGGTCGGGGAAGTATTCCCTCACTTGCACCGACGAGAGCATCCCTTTGTACACGATGTTCTTGCTTGACAGGGATACGATATAGAAATCTTTGTGATGTATGCGGTTCTCAATCCTCTTCCTTATTATATATAGGGTGCGTTCCAAGTTTTCCGTATCGGTAGAACCGGTTATGAATATCTGTTTGATGCTCGGTTCCGTAGCCGATGCGTCTTTTCCGAGGATGGACGAATTGACCGGCACGTTGCGCAAGTGCATCAGGTTCAACCCTTCCCGTTCTATTTCCTCAATCATGACGCTCAGCATGTGCGATTGCTCCTGCTCGTCCTTGGGTAGGAAGACAAGTCCCGTGCCGTATTTTCCTTTTTCCGGTACGGGGATGCCTTGCAAGAGGATGAATTCATGGGGAATCTGGAGCATGATGCCTGCCCCGTCACCCGTCTTGTTGTCGGCGCCTTCCGCTCCTCGGTGTTTCATGTTTTCCAACACTTTAAGGGCTGAGTCCACCAATTCGTGGGATTTGTTGCCGTGGATGTCCACAATCATGCCTACTCCACATGCGTCATGTTCGTTCGAGGCATCGTACAATCCGCTTGTCTTGTGGATATGCACCTTTGCGTCTTTAATACCGTTATATTTGATAAAAGGATTTTGTTTCTCTTGTTTCATAATCTATATGCAATGTTATTTTATTATATAGTGTCATTTTGTTTTGCAAAAATAGTAATTGTGTGCCAAAATGCAATGAAGTATGCTTCGGTTTTTATAGAGAAAATGAAACAGTATTTTTTAAAACTAACGATTCGGATAAAAAACATATAAAAGAATGACGAATGGAAATATAAATTATGATTTAATCTTTAAATCATAATTTAATTATCAACACTATAAAAAAATATGCAGGAATCAGTAGGGGGCGTTCTTTTTCCCCGCTGGGTTTCAAGTCGTCTTGTGGTGAATACATGGTGAATCCTTTAGACGTGGAAAGTTCACTTTAAGTTGTTGAACTTCAAAAGGTATGAAAGATGCGAAGGCTTTTTGAGACTAAATTTTTCGACAGGGAGGAAAGCTGTGAGAAGTCGGTTTGAGACCGGATAATCGATTTCAGTAGATTGAAAAATCATTCTGCTGTGATTGATTTTTCAATCTGCTGAAAGAAAAAAAGGAGAAAAAGGAACATGTGGGAAAAAGAATATCCCGCCTCAAAATCGAGGCGGGATACCAACACAAAAACTAAACTAAACTTTTAACTAAGCTATCTTAAAGTTTCACAACTTTATTTCTTTTACGTTTCAAAGATAGTTATTTCTTCGACTATATCCAAATAGAATCTACGAAAGAACGGTTTTTTTCTACGAATCCGGATATTTTTTCTTCGTTGCAATTACAAATGAGTGGTTTTGTTGAGCAGATAATAATCCAGAATCGTCATGGCCGCCATCGCTTCTACCACAGGTACCGCACGGGGGAGTACACAAGCATCGTGCCGTCCGCGGGCTTTTATGATAGTCGGGGTTCCGTCCAGTGTTACGGTTTCCTGTTCCATCAGGATGGTAGCGACCGGCTTGAAAGCCACCCTGAAATAGATGTCCTGCCCGTTGCTGATTCCGCCTTGTATGCCTCCGCTGTGGTTGGTACGCGTTCCGATGGCTCCGTTTTGGGGGATGAAGACATCATTTTGTTCACTTCCCCGTTGGCTTACTCCGGCAAACCCTCGTCCGTATTCGAATCCTTTTACGGCATTGATGCCCAACATGGCACCTCCTAATGCGGCGTGGAGTTTACCATAAACCGGTTCGCCCAGCCCTATGGGGCAATGGCGGATTACCCCCGTGATGATACCTCCGATAGTATCTCCCTTTGCTTTGACTTCCGAAATGAGGCCTTCCATGGCAGCGGCTTTTTCCGCATCCGGGCAACGTACATCGTTCGTTTCGATTTGTGTCGGGTCGTAATGCGTATAATCGTGTTCCAAAGCAATGTTGCCCACTTGTGAGGTATAGGCATAGATTTCCACACCGATTTGTTTGAGGGCCAGTTTTGCCAAGGCACCGCCCACGCAACGTGCTATGGTTTCACGTGCCGAAGAGCGTCCTCCGCCCGTATGGTCGCGCAAGCCGTATTTTTGAGTGTAGGTGAAATCGGCATGTGACGGTCGGTACAGGTTGCGTATGTTGTCGTAGTCATTGGAATGCTGGTTGGTATTGCGTACCAGAAAGCCGATGGGGCATCCGGTCGATTTGCCTTCGAACACTCCGGACAGCAATTCCACCTTGTCCGCTTCTTTGCGGGGAGTCGTGATTCTGCTTTGTCCCGGACGACGGCGGTCCAGCTCGTGTTGTATGAAGTCCTGGTCGATGTCGATGCCGGCCGGAAACCCGTCGACGACTCCGCCTACTCCCGGCCCGTGGCTTTCTCCGAAAGTCGTCAGCCGGAATATATTACCAAATGTATTGCTCATGTCTCACCCTTTCAATATAAAATATACAGATGCCGCTTTTAATGGCAGTGTCCGCATCCGCAACCCTCTTCATGGTGGTGGCCGTCGCAGTCGCAGTCGTCTCCGCAACCCCCGCCGCAACTATCGCAACCGCATCCGCAACCTCCTTCGCCGCTCAGCATGTTGAGCATGCCTTGTATTTCGTCTTTTGTCGCATCGCGGTTTTCAGTGACTTCGCCGATGAAGTTCAACGCTTTTCCGGCCAAGGGATGATTCAGGTCTACGGTTACGGTATCTTCTTTCACATCTGTGATTGTTCCGTTGAAACGTGCTCCGTCTGCATTCATCAAGGGCACCACGCTTCCCGGATAAATATGCTCTTTGTCAAAGTGTCCGTTTACTTTGAATACATCTTTGTTCAGTTCCAGTACGCGTTCCTGTTCATACTCACCGTAAGCTTCTTCTACGGACAGTGTGAAGTTGAATTTCTCTCCTTTCTGTAACGGTTTGATTTGTGCTTCAAAGGCATCCAAAGTTGTGCCCATATCCGAAATAAACTGGAATGGGTGTTCGATAGGAGCTTTTTCCACTAATTCTCTTTTCCCGTCGAAATCCGTATAGAGTTCGTATGCGACGGTGATGTACTTGTTGGGTGTCGTATCCATATATGTTTTCTAATTATTGATATAGGGTCGCAAAGTTACGGCAAATAAATGATAATCGGAAACGTATTTTCCTTTTTGACTATCTTAAACGATTGGTTTCTTCATTTTGAAATTTGTCAGAAGTCGTAGCATGGCTTTTCTCTGCTGCTTTTCCACGATGGTGTAACCTTTGCTTTCGAAGAACGGGCGGGCTGTCAGGCTGACTTCGGACGTGATGTACGAAACGCCTTGCAACCGGGCGTATTTTTCCATGTCTTCCAGAAGCAGGGAGGCGATGCCTTGGCGTTGGAAGTCGTGGTGCACGAACATGGAGTTCAAATAGCCGTCCGGGCGGATAGCTGCGAAGCCTACGGTATGTCCGGGGTATTCTTCGGCCAACGTAAAATGGTGTGTGGCAATCAATTCTTTCCAATGGCCGGGTTTGTCGGCACACGCAGCCCAGTCTTCCACTTCCTCTTGGGTGTAGTCCTTGCGGTTTGTGCGCAAGACGGTGTCTGTAAAGAGGGTCTTGAGAACCGGAATGTCTTCAGGTGTCGCATGGCGCAGGGAGAACCTTTCCCGTTCCATTTTCAGGATAGGGAAAGGATTGCCTTGTCCGTCGGTTTCCGTACGTTCGAAGGTTCGGAAGCCCAAATGGCGGTAAAAGCCTTCCGCTTGCGGGTTTTGCTCGTTCACATCCACATATCGTATATTGAAATTCCTGAAGGCCATCAGTACCAGTTCTTTCCCGATGCCCATGCCCCAGAAGTCCGGTGCGACGAAAAGCATTTCGATCTTGTTTTTTTCGAGACCGATAAAACCGGCAGGTTCATTCTGCACATACGCCACAAAAAGCCGTTCGATGTTTGCCAATCCGGACTTTACTAAAGGGGTGATTCGCCGTATGTCAGCCTCCGTCAAGAAATGGTGGCTTCGGCGTACGGAGGCTTCCCACAAACGAGCTAACGTGTTGACCGTATCTTTCGTGCGTATGGGAGATGTAATGTGCATGTTTTGAATTTTAAACGTGGTAAAGTTACGAATAAAAAAGAAAGTTGCTCACAAGATATGGGATGATTTTTTGGGGCGGGTGTGGCGATTTGTCAAATTGTCAATCCATCCCCTGTGAGATTTCGTTATTTTGTATCCAGACCGGATTGGTTTGAAAATACGTGATTCTTACGTGTTGGGGGAATATCCTTTTGACAACCAATCAGTGGTTTTGCTTTTAATTTGTGCGACAAATAAACTTGGTATGTAGACGTGAATGAAGAGACGTACGTATATGAGATAGCAACAGCGTGACATATTGTCATCCGTTTTTTGACTGCAAACGTGTTCCTTTTAGAGAAAAAATAGTTAGCAAAAGCATATTCCGGCTTCGCTTTCAGGTGTTTTTTCCGAGAGGGCGCAGAAGATGGGTACGCAATCTGCGGAGATAAAAAATGTTTTTTGCTCCGAACGAAAAATCATTCGGCTGTGATTGAAACGCACTTTGAGTTAAAGGAAGTAAAAAACAAGGCTTAAATATAAATTTTTGTATTCAAAAATAGGATAATACCTCGTGGAATGCGTCCGGAATCAGAATATTATCCTTGAGAGAAAGGGGCTTATGACTTACATTTTGTCAGCGAAAAGATATGATTTGCGGAAGTCTCATGGCTTGAAAGAATAAAAAGACATAGCGGAGGTATATGCCGGAGAGATAAGAAAAAATCAAGCTTTGCCGAAACAGCAGAAGCTTGTGAGGGTATGGTTTTGATGACTCTATGATATATTTGCAAGGCTTAAGTGATAGTTTGAAATTAAATACAGTGGTGTTTATGTTGATTTTGTTTAATACCGCTCGATTTGATAACTATTGTTTATGTGTATCTCACTTTTATACCCTAAACTTTTGTCTAATATGAAAAAAGGGGCTAAATTTGCAGCACTATAAAGAAAAAGTATAAAAACGCTATAAAGATGAAACATAAGTTGCGCAGTGCGCAGAGCACTGAAGGACGCCGTATGGCGGGAGCCCGTGCATTGTGGGTGGCCAATGGGATGAAACGTGAACAGTTCGGGAAGCCGATCGTGGCCATCGTCAATTCTTTCACCCAGTTCGTGCCGGGGCATACTCATTTGCATGAAATCGGGCAGATGGTGAAAGCCGAAATCGAAAAGATGGGATGTTATGCTGCGGAGTTCAATACGATAGCCATCGACGACGGTATCGCCATGGGGCACGACGGGATGCTGTATTCTCTGCCCTCGCGCGACATCATCGCCGACAGCGTGGAGTATATGGTCAACGCGCATAAGGCGGATGCCATGATTTGCATTTCGAATTGCGACAAGATCACGCCGGGTATGTTGATGGCCAGTATGCGCTTGAATATCCCTACGGTGTTTGTTTCCGGAGGGCCGATGGAGGCACACAAAATCAACGGGGAGAATGCCGATTTGATTACGGCTATGATCAAAGGAGCCGATACGTCGGTGAGCGATGAGGAGATGGCGAAGATTGAGGCTTGTGCTTGTCCCGGTTGCGGTAGTTGTTCGGGGATGTTTACAGCCAACTCCATGAACAGCCTGACGGAGGCTATCGGACTTTCCCTCCCGGGGAACGGGACTATTTTGGCGACGCATGCCAATCGTATCCGTTTGTTTCAGAATGCGGCCAAATTAGTGGTAGAGAATGCGTTCAAATATTATGAGGAAGGGGATGAGAGCGTATTGCCGAAGAGCATCGCCACGCGCCAGGCTTTCCTGAACGCCATGACGTTGGATATTGCCATGGGCGGATCGTCCAACACCGTGCTTCATCTGTTGGCCGTGGCCAACGAAGCCGGGGTGGACTTCAAGATGGCGGACATCGACGCGCTGAGCCGTAAAGTGCCCTGCCTATGCAAGTTGGCGCCCAACACGCAGAAGTATTCCATCCAGGAATGTAACCGTGCGGGCGGTATCCTTAATATATTAGGTGAATTGGCAAAGGCCGGTTTGTTGGATACGTCGTGCCGCAGGGTGAACGGCCGTACTTTAGGCGAAGATATTGCGAAATATAGTATTACGTCCGGACAGGTGGACGATGAGGCGCAGCGTATTTACAGCAGTGCGCCGGGCGGAGTCTTCAGTAACAAGATGGGTTCGCAGAGCAAGGTGTACGATACGTTAGACACCGACCGTGCCACAGGGTGCATCCGCGATGTGGAACATGCTTACAGCAAGGACGGCGGCCTGGCCGTGTTGTTTGGGAATATTGCCCAAGACGGTTGCGTGGTGAAGACGGCCGGAGTGGACGAAAGCATCTGGCATTTCAGCGGTCCGGCCAAGATGTTCGATTCTCAGGAAGATGCTTGTGAAGGTATCCTGAACGGCAGTGTGGTAAGTGGTGACGTGGTGGTCATCACTCACGAAGGACCGAAGGGTGGGCCGGGTATGCAGGAGATGCTTTATCCGACATCCTATCTGAAAAGCCGCCATTTGGGAAAAGAGTGTGCCCTGATTACCGACGGGCGTTTTTCCGGAGGAACTTCCGGTTTGAGTATCGGCCATATTTCGCCCGAAGCGGCAGCCGGTGGGAATATCGGTAAGATTGTGGACGGAGACATTATCGAAATAGACATCCCAAACCGGAGCATCAATGTCAAGTTGAGCGAAGCTGAATTGGCAGCCCGTCCGCAACGTCCGATGACGCGTAAGCGTGTCGTACCCAAATCGCTGAAAGCATACGCTTCTATGGTGAGTTCGGCCGACAAGGGTGGAGTTCGTATGATAGATTAAAAACAGTATTCAATATGGCAAAAGAAAAGATAACAGGCGCAGAGGCTTTGATGCGTTCGTTGGAGCACGAGGGGGTTACGACGCTCTTCGGCCATCCGGGCGGAGCCATCATGCCGGTATATGACGCCTTGTACGGATATAAAGATAAGTTGAACCATGTATTGGTACGGCATGAGCAGGGGGCTACCCATGCGGCACAAGGGTATGCCCGTGTGTCGGGCAAGGTCGGAGTGGCTTTGGTGACCAGTGGACCGGGGGCGACGAACACCATTACCGGTATTGCGGATGCCATGATGGACAGTACGCCCATCGTGGTGATTGCCGGGCAGGTCGGTGCTTCTTTGTTGGGGTCTGATGCCTTCCAGGAATGCGATTTGGTAGGTGTGACGCAACCCATCAGCAAATGGGCCTATCAGATCCGTCGTCCGGAAGATGTGGCCTGGGCGGTAAGCCGTGCCTTTTATATTGCCAAGAGCGGCAGGCCGGGGCCGGTTGTGTTGGACTTTGCCAAGAACGCGCAGGTTGGTTTGGTGGACTATGAACCGCAGGGTACGGATTTCATTCGCAGTTATGTGCCTGTACCCAAGACCGACCCGTGGGCGATACGTCAGGCGGCTGCATTGATAAACAACGCGAAACGTCCGTTTATCCTTGTCGGACAAGGTGTTGAGCTTGGCGGCGCGCAAGAAGAAGTCCGTCAGTTGATTGAACGGGCCGACATTCCTGCCGGTTGCACATTGTTGGGCTTGTCTGCTTTGCCGTCCGACCATCCGTTGAATATGGGGATGCTGGGTATGCACGGAAGTTTGGCCAACAGCATCAAGACGCAGGAGTGTGACGTGTTGATAGCCGTAGGCATGCGTTTTGACGACCGCATCACCGGTAAGTTAAGTACATACGCCCGTCAGGCCAAAAAGATACATTTTGAAATAGATCCCAGTGAAGTCAACAAGAATGTACCGGTAGATGTAGCCGTGTTAGGAAATTGCAAACAGACGTTGGCTCAGGTGCTCGAACAGGTGAAACCCAATCGGCATACGGAATGGATTGACAGCTTCGGAGAACATCACGAGAGAGAAAAGGAGGCAGTGATAGAACCTGAAATCCATCCGGCAGATGGACCGATAAAGATGGGGGAGGTCGTACGTAAGGTAACGGAGATGACCGGTAATAAGGCTGTCTTGGTGACCGACGTGGGGCAAAACCAAATGATGGCTGCCCGTTATTTCAAATTCTCGGAACAACGCAGCATCGTAACCTCCGGCGGTATGGGGACGATGGGATTCGGATTACCGGCTGCCATCGGAGCCACATTCGGCGCTCCGGGACGTATGGTATGTCTCTTTTTAGGCGACGGAGGCATTCAGATGACACTTCAGGAGTTGGGCACGATTATGGAACAACGCAGTCCGGTGAAAATCATATTGCTCAATAACAACTATCTGGGTAATGTGCGCCAGTGGCAGGAAATGTTCTTCGGGAAACGGTATTCTTTCACGCCGATGATGAATCCGGACTACAATATGATTGCTTCGGCTTACGGCATACCGAACCGTACGGTCGTGGAGCGTGAGGATTTGGCTGCGGCCATACAGGAGATGGTCGATACGGACGGGCCTTACTTATTGCAGGTGGCCGTGATAGAAGAAGGTCGTGTGTTGCCGATGTGTTGTCCGGGCAATGACGTGGACGACATGGTTTTGGATTATTAACGGGAGGATTTTTAGATGGAACAAGAGAAGAAATTCTATACCTTGATTGTTTTCTCCGAGAACTTTGCAGGGCTTTTGAATCAGGTGACGGCGGTTTTTACCCGCAGGCAGGTGAATATCGAAAGTCTGAATGTGTCGGCTTCCAGTATAAAGGGGGTGCATAAGTACACCATTACCTGTTGGAGCACGGAGGAACAGATACAGGTTATCACCAAACAGATAGAGAAACGCATAGACGTGCTCCAGGCTCATTATTTCACGGACGACGAAATCTTCATCCAGGAAGTGGCGCTTTATAAGCTGGCTACTCCCAAGGTGTTGGAGAATCCGGACATCTCGAAGGCCGTACGTCAGCACGGAGCGCAGATTGTGGAGGTGAATCCGACTTATACCGTGGTCAGCAAAAAGGGAATGACGGACGATATCATGTCGCTTTATTTCGCCTTGAATGAGTATAAGTGCGTGTTGCAATACGTGCGTTCGGGGCGTATTGCCATTACGAAGAGTTGCACGGAATATCTGGACGAGTTTTTGGAAGAACGGCGGCGTGCGTACGAGGAGCTTCAGAATAAGGAATAAATAAGGTAAGGATTCGAATGAAAGAGAATAAAGTCGGGACTTACTCGTTTGTGGCCGAACCTTTTCACGTGGATTTCACGGGAAGGCTTTTCATGGGGGTGTTGGGCAACCATTTGCTCAACTGTGCCGGATTCCATGCCACGGAGCGCGGTTTCGGTATGGCGGAACTGAATGAGAGTAACTATACGTGGGTACTGTCACGCTTGGCCATCGAATTGGAAGATATGCCGGCTCAATATGAGGAATTCTCGGTAGATACGTGGGTGGAGAACGTGTACCGTTTGTTTACCGACCGTAACTTTGCCATTTACGGGAAGGACGGGAAGGTTTACGGTTATGCGCGTTCCGTGTGGGCCATGATCAATATGGATACCCGCAAACCGGCCGACTTGTTGTCGCTGCACGGCGGTGACATCGTGGACTATATAGAGACGGAAAAGGCTTGTCCGATAGAGAAGCCCGGTCGTATCAAAGTGAGCAGTTGTATGCCGGTACGTTCTATGGATGTGTATTATAGTGATATTGACATCAACGGGCATGTGAACAGTATTAAATATATTGAACACGTGTTGGACTTGTTTTCCAAAGATTGGTATGCCGGACATGTCATCCGCCGTTTTGAAATGGCGTACGTGGCCGAAAGCTATTCCGGCGACACGCTCAGTTTCTTCCGCGAGGAAAACGAAGACGGGACTTACGATGTCGAAGTGCGTAAAAACGTCGGCGGAGAGAATCCCGAAGGGGAAGTCGTGTGTCGAAGTAAACTTAAATTTGATAACAAATAGCAATTTATTGTAGGTGTATTAGAATAATTTTGTAACTTTGTTGTCGAGTTTCGTACAAAAAAGAATTTTAATAAAGAACGCGGCTATTTGTCGCACAAAACAGAAATAGAAAATGGCAGAATTGAATTTTGGCGGTGTTATCGAGACCGTGATGACCCGTGAGGAATTTCCATTGGAAAAGGCTCGTGAAATATTGAAGAACGAGACGATTGCAGTTTTAGGGTATGGTGTTCAAGGACCCGGTCAGGCTTGTAACCTGCGTGATAACGGTTTTAATGTAATTGTAGGCCAGCGTCAGGGCAAGACATACGACAAGGCTGTGGCTGACGGCTGGGTGCCGGGAGAGACTTTGTTTTCTCTTGAGGAAGCTGCCGAAAAGGGTACGATAGTTTGCATGTTGCTTTCCGATGCAGCTCAGATGCAGTTGTGGCCGACCATCAAGCCTTATCTGACTCCGGGCAAGACCTTGTATTTCTCTCATGGTTTCGCTATTAACTGGAGTGACCGTACGGGCGTGGTGCCTCCTAAAGATATTGACGTCATTATGGTGGCTCCCAAAGGTTCGGGCACTTCATTGCGCACGATGTTCCTCGAAGGCCGTGGCTTGAACTCTTCTTATGCTATTTATCAGGATGCCAGTGGTAAGGCATTGGATAAAGTATTGGCATTCGGTATCGGTATCGGTTCAGGTTATTTGTTCGAGACCACATTCAAGCGTGAGGCTACATCCGATTTGACCGGCGAGCGCGGTTCTTTGATGGGTGCTATCCAGGGCTTGTTGTTGGCACAATACGAAGTGTTGCGCGAGAACGGACATACTCCTTCCGAGGCTTTCAATGAAACGGTGGAAGAATTGACTCAATCCTTGATGCCGTTGTTTGCCAAGAACGGTATGGACTGGATGTATGCCAACTGTTCTACGACAGCGCAGCGTGGCGCATTGGATTGGATGGGACCGTTCCACGATGCCATCAAGCCGGTGGTGCAAAAGTTGTACCAGAGCGTAGTGACCGGTAATGAAGCGCAAATCTCGATTGATTCCAACTCGAAACCGGACTATCGTGTGAAGTTGGAAGCTGAATTGAAGGCTTTGCACGACAGTGAAATGTGGCGTACGGCAGAAACGGTGCGTAAATTGCGTCCGGAGAACAATTAATGAATTAAAAATTTAATAAAACCCAAAGGTGTCGGTTTATCCGACACCTTTGGGTTTTATATTTAGTAGTACCATGAAGGAAAAGCTGATATTGTTTTGTACATGAATCAACCTGAATGATATGCAGGGTACAGTGGGAATATACGCTCATTATGGTATCAAAGGTATTCCTCATTACGTGATTGTATCGCCTGAAGGGCGGATTATACATGTATGGAGTGGTTATGGGACGGGAGTGCTGAAAAAGAAATTGGAAAAATGGGTGAAATAAAGTGGGACGAAACCTGACGTTCCGTCCCATTGTGAGTCATCTCTTCTTCGGGCTTATTGCGTGGAGTATTCCCCGTAATAGAGTACCCGGCATTGAATAGCGGAAAGAATTGCCTTGGTCTGTCCGCTCGTCTACTTTTTCGATGAAGCGTTCTGCGTCTTTTTCTGAAATCACGCCATCGTCTTGGAGTTTACGGATGGTGCGACGCTCGTAAGTGAGCATCATACGGATAGACTTGACGGTGAGTGCATGGCGGTAAGCCTTCGGGTAATTTTGTTCCAGTTGCAAGGTGACATGATTCATGCGGTCTATGTTATGGTTGATTTCCGTACGAAGAATGTCCAATCGTTTTTTCTGATCGGGTGTGAGGAGTTCGGAAGCATTGAGTTCGTTCAATAGGTTCAGATCCTCGTTTTGTAAAATGATGAACCCTCTGGCCAGGTCATATACGTTTACGATGCGTTCACGGAAGTAGAAACTGATGCTGTCCCCCAAGTGAAGTTTCTTTTGGATACGAGGCAGGACGGAGGTGCGGTTGCAATAATTGAATATGGAGGGACGGAAGTCCAACGTATACTGTCCGTCATGGTCATACATCTCGTCGAGAGAGTTCATCAAATGAAGGAATGTGGTTTTCGAAACGACACCTTCATCATAAAGTTGATGGCATACGGCCTTTTCGCGGTCCAATATACGGAGACGTATTTCGGAAAGGAATTCCATTGTGGGAAGAGGTCCGGACGGAGACAAAGACAGAGACGGTGGAAGGTATTTTTTCACTTTGTTCCAGTTTGCGTCGTGCAATGCCGCCTTTGCAGACAGTTTTTCCATATACTTTTCTGCACTGTCGTGTAAGTATCCTTGGATTTTGGAGTCTATCAGTACTCTGGCACTGGAAACTTGTATTAAGCCCAATCGTCTCAGTAGCCAACGCATGGTGGTGGCATTGATGAGCGTGACGATACCGGCTGTGAGAAACAAGACCTGTCGTCTGATGTCTTCCGGAATTCCCGGTGTGTAAGAAACCATCAGGGCCAGTGTCATACCTAATGCTCCGCGTAGGCCACCCCATGTCAGAATGACGGACTCGCGTTTGGAAAGTCCGTATCCCAATCTTTTCATAACGGGGTAGAAAAGCATGATCATGGCAAACCGGATGAGGTTCAGCCCTACGTAGACAAGCAGCAAAATGATGAGGTCGGACCAATTCAGGTCTACCTTCACTGCGATGACCACACCGACCATGATAAAGACTAATGTATTGGCTATATGGGTAAGAAGTCCCCAGAACTTTTCCATGAATACGTTGACTTGCGGTTTCAGTCTGGGGCGGCCGGTATAAGAGATAGTCAGTCCGAAAGCCACTAAAGCGATGACACCGGATATGCCCATAGAGTATTGGGACAGGATAAACGTGACGTAGGCAGAAAGGATGATGACGCTGTTTTGTATCATCTCTTCCGAGTTGATACGTGTAATGAACCAGATTGTCAGTCGGGCCAGGCAGAATCCTAAAAGTATTCCGCCAATAACGACTTCCAGAAATTGCACTACGGGAGAAGCTGTGCTTGCTCCACTAAGCGTATAGGCTCCGAAAAACAGCATGAAACATACGATGCCGGTTCCATCGTTGAGCAAAGACTCTCCGTCTACTAAAGTGGAGAAGCGTTTGCTGGTACCCAGTTCGTGCAATAAAGCTACGACGGCTACCGGGTCGGTTGCACTGATGAGGGCGCCGAACATGAGAGCCAACGGCCATGTCCACGAGGTGTACTCTGGAGCAAACAGGCTGATGCCAATCATGAGGGCGGCTGTAAGCAACATACAGACGACTAATCCGGGGACAGCCAGTAAGGTGGAATTGGCCAATGTTTTCTTGAAGATGTGCATGTTCATCTCGTATGCCGCATCGAATATCAAAATGGGGAGGAAAACATATAGAATGAAATCCGGATTCGTATCGGCTACGGTTGCCACTGCATTTTCTACGCGTGGCATGAAGTCGAAATAATGAAAACGGTTGAGGAGGCCTATCAGTAAACCGAATACAAACAGTCCTACGGTATAGGGAAAACCGGTTCGTTTCAGTATGGACTTTAATATAGCGCCGGCTAACAAGCCGACAATGGCCAGCAGTAGAGGGGCCAGTAAGTTGAAATCTTCCATAATATTCTTTTTAATGGGTAGAAAGGTCTACTCTACAAATATAACGAAAAAAACCTACAAGACCATATCATCTTGTAGGTTTCTATTGTTTTTGTCGTAAAGTCTCTGCTTTTTCTTAGAAGAAGAGGTAACGATTGTCTTTTACTTCGGCCTTTTCATACAGTTCATTGGCAAAACGGCTGATGGCGCGCATGTTGAGAGACTCTTGTTGAGCTTCTTCTTTTTTAGCGTCGAACTTCTCGGCCGATTTGTTCTTATTGATAACCTGCAACGTGTAGACTCCGGCATTACCTTTGAACGGGCCTGCGAATTGATTGGCCGCTGTTTTGCTGGCTACGGCACTTAACATCGGTTCGCTGGAGCCGGTCTTCATTACGAAAGCGGAGGCACTGAACGTCACGTGTTTGATGGTGTCGCTTACGGCACCTTGTACTTTCATGGCATCTGCTATGCTCTTCGTCTGAGCCAGTTTCTCTTTCAGCATCTCGGCTTTTTTGTCCTTGATGACTTCTTGCGTGAGATATTCTTTCATATCCTCCATCGTGCGGTAACCTTCCTTGTGTATACCGGTAAGGATGGCCACAAGCATGTGGTCGTTCTCACCACATTCGTAAAGAGGAGATACATTGCCTATTTCGGTGTCTTCATTGAATATCCATCGCATGGCTTCACGCGTGTTGCTTACTCCTCCTACATAATGTTCATTGTTGAACAAGTCTTTGCGCTCTTGTAAGTTATAGCCGTTTTTCAGTGCTTTAGCTTCGATATCCTTTTGGGTAGGATTGGAAGCGATGAAGTGGCTGAAGTCGTTATAAGCTTTTGCATAAGTGTCTTTACTGAACTCAATCGGGCATTTGATTACGGCCACATCATATTTGTTGATCATGGCACGGCGGTCTGTCACTTGTGCGATGATACATCCCTGAGTAAAGTCAATCTTTTCGGTGGCATTTACCGGCATGTTGGTGATGGTTTTGATAAACTTCAAGTTGTCGCCGTCCAAAGGAGCACCTTCATAATTACGTGAAGTAATCCATGTCTTCTCGCCGGTCTGGTTGTATTTCTTGGCGATGGAATCGAAAGCCACACCGTTGTGCAATGCCGTCATGATGCTGTCGGCTGTCTTTTGGATGGCATTCATATCGGCACCTGCCACTTGTATTTGACGAAGTTGGATGGAATCCGGTGCGGAAATCTTGTTGATAACCTTGATGATGTTCATCGTGTTGTCTCCGGCATAATAATAAGGAGCTTTCATCTGTCCTACAGCCATGGAATCCAACTGTGAAGCTATGTCGTTGGGGAATATGTTCTTGCTGACCGGAAGCGGACTGTAATTAATCGTAGAGCCACTCTCACGGAAAATTTTAGCAATGTCGCCTCCAGCAGCCAAAGCTGTGGCTGTTTCCGCCATATCTTTGTCTAAGGCTGCTTTGTCGGCTGCGCTGGCTTTGACCTGAACATCGATAAATTTAATGTCACGGCTTTCGGCTGTTTGCTTGAATCTTTCTTTCAACTCATTGTATTTGGCTTTTAAATCGCTTTCTTCCACTTTGATATCTTTGTCATTGATGGTAGAGTAGGGCACGGCAGCCATGATAATGTCGCTTTCATTGGTACGTGCCTCGAATGCGGCCTTGTCTATGATTTTGTTGCCCAACATCGCTTTGCTCAGCAGTACTTGATATTTTTGCGCAAGACTTTCCTGACGGAGTGTCTTCTCAATGAACATCCAGAATTTGTAGAGACTGTTATAGTAGTCCATGTATTCGGCCGGCATCTGTTCGCTTTTGGTTTTCATGCCTTCATAATCGGTCAGGAACTTCTTCAGTACATTGGCATCGAAACGGCCGGTTTGTTCATTGCGGAAAGGAGTTTGCATCAGTATGGGACTGTTGCCTTCCGAAATAATGGATTGGATTTCTGTGTCAGTGACAGTTAGTCCCAATTCTTCAGCTTCGTGCTCGATGAGTTTGTTGTTGACGTATGTGTTCCAAACTTGGTCGCGTAATTGAGTGAGTTGTTGGTCGTTGAGTGCGCTGTTGCCACTGGTGAACTTCACAACTTCCGCATATTCGTCCACTAAGTTTTGGAATTCATGTACTGAAATCCGCTCTCCGTAAATTTCGCCGACTTGCTGCTTGCTTTCGTTAGAAGCAGACTGGATGGAGCGCATGGCTTCCTCGGCAATGAATGCAAAAAGAGCCAGACCGATCACGATGACCAGCAAAGGCCCCTTAGCTCTGATTTTCTGTAATGTTGCCATTGATTTAAATGATTATTATTTTTATTATTTTCTTTAAACGATTTAAGCGCACGAAGATACAAAAATCTTCGCACATATTCATGTCTGTCGGGCTAAAATTTAGTTATTCGACGATTTTCAGACGTACAAGTTCTATTTTTGTCGTTGTATTCTTGATGATTTTGAACTCGAAATGGCCGAATCTGATGATTTCGTTCAGTTTCGGAAAGCTTTGATACTGGTGTAGAATCAGTCCGCTGACCGTGACATATTCTTCGGATTCCGGCAAATCCAATCCCAACAATTCATTGGCTTTTTCTATTTCCAGTCGTCCGGACAGGACGTATTCATTCTCATCGACCTTTTGGGCAATGTAGTTTGTATTGTCGTGCTCGTCTTCAATATCGCCGAAGATTTCTTCTACTAAGTCTTCCATCGTTACGATTCCCGAAGTTCCACCGAATTCGTCTACTACGATAGCCAGAGATTTTTTCTGCTGCATGAACTTCTTTAATAGCTTTTGGGCAGACATCGTTTCCGGGACCACGGGAGTTTCTTTAATTCGTAAAGTCCAGTCTGCCGGGTTCCGGAACATTTCGGATGAATGGATAAAGCCTACGATATGGTCTATGTCTTCTTTGTAAACGATGATTTTGGAATTTCCGCTTTCAATAAACCTGTTTTTAAGGTTTTCTATGGATGAACTGATTTCCACCGCTTCTATTTCTGTCCGTGGCACCATACAGTCCCGAACCTTGACTTCCGAGAAGTACAAGGCATTTTGGAATATCTTGATTTCATCCGTAATGTCGTTTTCATTTTGAGCCGATTCGATACTGGATTGTATCAGGTTGTCTAAGTCTATTTTGGTAAAAGCTTGTTCCGACGCTTTCTTGTTTACTTTAAGTCCCATCAGGCGTAGTATGCCGCGAGATAGCGCACTGGTGAATTTGGATACGGGATAAAGAAGTATATAGATGATAAACGCCGGAACGGCGAATATCTTCAGCATGCGGTTAGGGTTTATCTTGAATAGCGTTTTCGGAAGGAACTCTCCGGTTACTAATACGATTAGGGTTGAAATGATGGTTTGCAAAGCCACGTTCAGTCCTTCGTGTTGGTTTAAATGGATTGGAGAAAGGACGAATTCGTTGATCACTCCTGCCATTAAAATACCATAGACGACCAACGCGATGTTGTTTCCGACCAAAAGGGTCGAGATGAAATCATTCGGACGTGTATAAAATATGGTCAGAATTTTGGAAGTTAGACTGGCATCGCTACGGTCTAACTCAACTCGAAGTTTGTTGGAAGAAACAAATGCGATTTCCATCCCCGAGAAGAAGGCGGAGAGCAACAGTATGATGATGATTTCTATAATGGTCAGTGTCATGGCTGATTGGGTTTGGTGGGAGCGGCACGCATGACCGAGTCATTGGAGGATGAACTGCCACTGTCGCTGAAAGGCGTTTCGGCATTGGCGTTGCTGACAGAGTAGCGTGTCATTTGTTCGTTGGAACGGAAATTATAACCTTGGAGGAATTCATCCGGTTTCCGGATGGTCATGAACATGTTGGAATACATTTCATGACGGTCCATATCCCAAAAAAGTTCTTCGCTGGTAAAGACAGTACCCTCTTGGTTGCGTATGACCACACGTCCGCGCAACTCCCATAGTTGTTGATTGTGGCAATATGCCGTATCCGATTGCACGAACCAATCGATATGGAACGTGGAGTCGAACTTTTCCAAAAGTATGCCTTTTACGAAAGTCCATCGCGGCGGATTGGTCGTATTGTAGATATTCCATTCTTCTGCCGTGATTTTATAGCGGATGACTCCGGAGTCTGAAATGAGAGTCGAGATGCCCCACGATTGCATGAAAGGCAAGGAGTCGTTTTCGTTTACGGCCGGAGCGTGGTTTGATTTTTCCGTAGAGCACGAGAGTATTAAAATAAGCATAACAGTCGCCCAAACGGAGACTGTTATGTGGGTCAAACGGGACAATCCCGTCGTAGACTTTACCTTACTTTTTCTCATTACTGAATCTTCCATTTCATGAACCATCTTTCGTTGAACGTAATACCGACGTTGAGACGCAAGTAGTTTTCAGTAATTAAAGATGATACGCTAGGAACGGACCTGCCCCACTGAAATGCGATATTGACCACGGAACGGTTATTGATATTGTTGGATACGGGAAGAGCGAATCCCGCCGTTACACCGAATTCCCGTGGGCCGTTATGTCCGTTTACCTTATAATAAGGTGTGGAAAAAGACGCCCCCATACGATATTGTACCCGTCTTAAGTATTTGCTGCTGTAACGGTCCGGTTGGAACTCCCCTCCGATCACAATTTTGGTGCGGTTCATATAGTTTTCCGTAGTGCTGACAAACTTGTCGTTTATAATTTGAGGCACACGGCATTCTCCCCATCTTTGATGAGTTACGTCCAAACCAACTTTCCATTGCTCTTTGTGTGCCCATGCCAATCCGGCTCCGAAAGATGTGGGTAATTCGAAAGCCTTTTCTATGACGGATTTCGTGGTATCTCCGTTGGCCACATAACTGTAATAATGGGCAGGAGAGTTGATTGCATGTCCGATACCGTATGTAATACCGGGAGTCAAAACATCGTTTTTACCGATTTTAATGGGATATTGTACTCCGATATCTATTTTATAAGAAGAAAGGTCTGCTTCTATTTGTCGACGTAGCCCGTTGCTTGCGCTGGTGGCTGTTCCGTCTTCATAAAAAGTCTGCGTGATATTTTGGGCATAGTTTCCCCATACATATCCGAAATTTGCTCCGACAGAAAAGTCTGCGAACGGATTCCATCCCAAACCCACATACACCTCGTGCAGTCCTCCGTCGCCGGTATAGCTGTTGGTATAAGTCATGGTCGAACCGCTGTTGAAATGATCGCCCAGATATTTGCTTTCCGAGAAGTCATATCCTATACTGGAAAACGGGATAAAACCGAATGAAAATCCCAATCCCGGGCACAAACGGAAGCCCGCGTTGATATAGTCCAACGTGGTGTTGTGCGCATTGATACTGTTGCCTCCGCTTTTGAAATTTACGTTTTGCAACGTGAGACCTACGTCGAAGATGAATGATAAGGAATCTATGGCAGAATAGGAAGCCGGATTTTGCATATTGATGCGGTTTCCGTCGCGGAATCCCAATGCCACTCCGCTCATAGCCTTGTTGAAACCTTGCGACTGGTCTTTCAAGCTGCCGAGTCCGAAACGGGAATACGGGGAGTTTGAACCATTGGTCTGTGCGGGAGCATATAGTGTTGCCATGGCCAGCAACACGCAGAGTATAAGTTTATGACTGCTCATTATTAAATGCTAATATTCGGTTTAGCCCTCTGGGCACTATATATTTATCTGCAAAGATGAGATTTTTTATTTTGCTATCAAAGTTAAAAATATCGCCACCAGTTAAAAAAACCAAAAGGGACGGGTATTTTTCTTGGAAATATTTGATGCGTCCTTCTATTTCAAACTTCATGCCCTGAATGACTCCGGAGCGGATAGACGTTTCCGTATCATATCCGATGTCTAAGAGCGGCCCCTCGCTGTCTATCAACGGAAGTTTGGCTGTGAAAGCACGGAGGCTTTTTAGGCGCATTTGAAGTCCCGGAGAAATGCACCCTCCTTTGTAATGTCCGTTTTTGTCGATGAATTCGTAAGTCAGGCATGTTCCGGCATCGACTATAAGGATGTCATGCCCGGGGTATTGCATGTAGGCACCTACAGCCGCAGCCAACCGGTCCGCTCCCAACGTGTCCGGAGTCCGGTAATCGTTTGTGATCGGGACGGGAGTCTGTGCATTTAAATACAGCAAAGGGAAGTCGAGCCTTTTCAGTTGTCGTTCGGCTTCTGCGGTGATGCCGAATACACTTCCGACGATACCTTGTTTAAACGCATATTTATTCACGAATTCCGGCAGGCGTTCCAGTGTTTCATTTGAGGTTTTGATTTCTTCCACCGGAGTATCACCGTCAAAGGCTACCAGTTTGGCCAGCGTATTTCCTATGTCTATGATTAAATTCACGTGTTCATGCTTTGCGGTTGCAAAGTTAATCAAAAAATAACATGGCAGATGATTTCTTTGTCAAAAAGATGCTCGTCTCGCTTTTTTCCGTGAATGGCATGGGGCAAAAGGGAAAATGCACTAACTTTGCAAAGCTAAATATGGCATGGAATGAGATATTTGAGATTTGTGTTTTTATACACCTTATTATATATAGGAGGGATGGCTCATGCCTTTCCGGCCGACTCTGTCGAGGTTAGTCTTTTGACTTGTTCTCCCGGAACCGAAGTGTATTCTTTGTATGGTCATACGGCCATTCGTGTGAAATCATATACCACGGGGGAGGACTGGGTTTTTAATTACGGTGTGTTCAGCTTCAACCGTCCGAATTTTATATGGCGCTTTACGCGCGGCGAGTGCGATTATCAAATTGGAGCCTTGCCTTTTGCTTACTTTGCCGAGGAATATGAAGAGCGTGGGTCGGCCGTCTATCAGCAAGTGCTGAACCTGAGGGCATCGGAGAAGGAACGGCTTTGGACGCTGTTGGTAGAGAATATGCGTCCGGAAAACCGGGAATACCGTTATAACTTTCTTTATGATAATTGTACGACGCGGGCACGCGACCGTATAGAGGAAGCTGTGGAGGGAAAGATCATTTATCCGGAGCAAGACACTGTCCATACCTATCGTGAGATTATTCATCAGTATACAGCTCAGCATCCCTGGGCGGAATTGGGTAATGACATTTGTTTGGGGGCGGAGGCTGACCGTCCTATTTCTGTACGTGACGAGATGTTCGCTCCTTTTTATTTGTTGCGTTACGCCAATGGCGCGGTGATTCAGGGTTCCGACGGCAGTACGCGGCCGTTGGTGTTGTCTCAATCGGAAGTGGTTGAAGGGCGTGATGTGGAAATACAGAAAGAATTCCCTTGGTCTCCGGCACTGTCCGTATGGATACTTTTCTTTTGTGTGGCGGGGTTGACCGTAGTGGAACAGTGGCGTCATGCATGTTTTTGGGGGATAGACATTTTTTTGATGTCATTGGTCGGAGGAATCGGATTGGTGGTCACGTTTCTCTTTTTCTTCTCCGTTCATCCCACAGTAGGCTCGAATTGGCAGATTTGGGTCTTCAATCCCATTCCGTTGGTGGCTATGCCGTGGGTGGTTTGGTGTGCTGTTAAAAGGAGAAAAACTTACTATCATCCGTTAAATGCGTCGGTTTTAATATTATTTATGTTTTTTTCTGCCCTGATACCACAAGATTTTTGTGTGGTAGTTGTACCTTTGGCCTTAGCTTTGTTGCTACGTTCGTGTAGCTATTGGATAAGCTATCGAAAAAAAGAAAAATAAGCAAGCCATGCATTCTAAAAGCTATCGTTTTCTGACTCCGTTGATTATGGTGCTGACTTGGGCCAATATGGAAGCCCAGACGTCGCATCCTGTCCCCCGGTTGGTGGTCAACGTGACGATAGACCAGTTGCGTACGGACTATATGGAAGCCTTTTCTTCGCTTTTCGGAGCCGGAGGTTTCAATAAGGTGATGCGCGACGGGCGTAGCTATATGGATGCCGCCTATCCTTTTTCCCACATAGACCGTGCTTCGGCAGTGGCGTGTATCATGACGGGCACCGTGCCTTACGATAATGGAATCGTGGGCGAGCATTGGATGGACCGTAAGACCTTGCGTCCGATGTATTGCGTAGACGATGCGACGTGCGAGGGATGGCTGACTTCCGAGAAGTACTCTCCGGTGGCGCTGAATGTTTCGACCGTCACCGATGAGCTGAAGATGGCTACCGGAGGACGGGCTTTGGTGTACAGCATTGCCCCGGATGCCGACGCTGCAATTCTGGCAGCCGGGCATGCCGCCGACGGTGCTTTTTGGATAGACAATGCTTCCGGGCAGTGGAGCAGCACGTCTTATTACGGCCAGTATCCGGATTGGGCCTTGCGTTATGACGTTTCCGACCGTTTGTCCGGTCGTATTTCCGATTTGTCCTGGACTCCAATCAGTCCGATTGTAGAGAATTTCAATTTCTTTATTTCGCCTCAAGAGAGCAAAGGGTTTACACATAAGTTTACGGGAGACCGTAAGATTTATGAGTTCAAGACCAGTGCGTATGTCAATGACGAGGTCAACCGTTTCGCCAAACATTGTCTGGATCATACCGAGTTGGGCGAAGACCTTGTGACGGATTTCCTGTCCCTGACGTATTATGCAGGGACGTTCGATCACAAACCGGTAGCCGAAGTTCCGGTAGAGTTGCAGGACACGTACGTGCGTCTTGATCTTGAATTGGCAGAGTTGATTACGATGTTGGAAAAGAAAGTAGGGGCCGGACGTTTTTTGTTGGTCGTTACTTCTACGGGATATACCGATGACGAAATCACCGATTTCTCGAAATACCGTATTCCTACTGGTACGTTCAGTGTGACGCGTGCTTCTGCGTTGTTGAACATGTACCTGATGGCTGTATATGGCCAGGGGCAGTATGTGGAGACGGAGTTTGGCTCGCAACTGTTCTTAAACCAGAAACTTATAGAAGACAAGCAACTGAATTTAAGTGACGTGCTGACACGTGCGCAGGCTTTCCTGATTCAGATGGCCGGCGTAAAAGACGTGTACACTTCCCAGCGGTTGGCTTTGTCTGCGGGAGAAACCGAAATACGCCGTTTGCGGAACAGTTTCAACCAGATGCGTTCGGGAGATATCTTCATTGAAGTGTCTCCGGGTTGGAAGGTCGTCAACGAGGAGACGCATGAACAAACCTTGGAAAGGGCTTCATACGTAGGTTTTCCCATTTTCTTTTTCGGCTGTAACGTACGGCCGGAAACGATAAAGACGCCGGTAACGGTGGATTGTATCGCTCCCACCGTAGCCCGCTTCATGCGTATCCGTGCTCCAAACGCATGTTCCGCAGCCCCTTTATCGGCCGTCCGCTGATGAAGATATTTAAATAATTTTCTATTCTTTTACTTTTTTTGATTAACTTTGCGCAAAGAAGCGCAAAGCGCATCGCGTGAATAAAAAACAAAACAAAATATATGGATATAAACAAGTTTTTGAGCAAGCTTTTCGGGAATAAGTCTACCCGGGACATGAAGTTGATTCAGCCGTTGGTAGAGACCGTGAAAAAAGCTTACCCTGAAATTCAGGCGCTCAGTAATGATGCCCTGCGCGCCAAGACGCAGGAAGTGAAAAAGTACGTGCAGTCTTCGGCCGACGACCTCAAGGCTAAAATTGCAGAGTTGAAGGCAAAGGTGGAAGAAATGCCGATTGAAGACCGTTCTTCTCTTTTTTCGCAGATCGACAAGTTGGAGAAAGACGTGTTGGAACGTTATGAACAGGCTTTGAACGAAGTCATGCCGGTGGTGTTCTCCATCGTGAAGTCCACGGCCGAACGTTTTGCCACTCAGGAAATCGTGGACGTGACGGCCAACGATTTCGACCGCGAGTTGGCGGCAAAGTTCGATTTCGTGGACATTGAGGGCGACACGGCGCATTACCACAACCATTGGACGGCCGGAGGAAACGATACGGTGTGGAATATGATACACTACGACGTACAGCTTTTCGGTGGTGTCGTACTGCACCAAGGCAAGATTGCCGAGATGGCGACTGGTGAAGGAAAGACGTTGGTGGCTACCCTGCCTGTGTTCCTGAATGCCCTGACCGGAAACGGCGTGCACGTGGTGACGGTCAATGACTATTTGGCCAAGCGTGACTCCGAGTGGATGGGGCCGCTCTACATGTTCCACGGTTTGAGTGTGGACTGTATCGACAAGCATCAGCCCAACAGCGACGCCCGCCGTCGTGCCTATCTGGCCGACATCACGTTCGGAACGAACAATGAGTTCGGTTTCGACTACTTGCGCGACAATATGGCAACGAATCCCAAGGATTTGGTGCAACGTGCACACAATTACGCCATCGTGGACGAGGTCGACTCCGTATTGATTGACGATGCCCGTACTCCGTTGATTATATCCGGCCCCGTGCCTAAGGGCGACGACCAGTTGTTCGAACAATACCAGCCTCTGGTAGAGAAGTTGGTCGGCGTACAGCGTCAGTTGGCCACTCAATACTTGGCCGAGGCCAAGCAGATGATAGCTTCGGGCGACAAGGAAAAGGTGGAGCAAGGATTCCTGCAACTGTACCGCAGTCATAAGGCGTTGCCCAAGAATAAGCCCTTGATCAAGTATTTGTCCGAGCAGGGTATCAAGTCCGGTATGCTGAAGACCGAGGAAATCTATATGGAAAACAACAACAAGCGCATGCCCGAGGCTGTGGAACCGTTGTATTTCGTTGTAGATGAGAAGTTGAACAGCGTGGACCTGACGGACAAAGGTTTTGCCTGGCTGTCCAAAGCTACCTCAGACCCGGAATTGTTTGTTATGCCGGATATTACGTCGGCCATGTCTGCGTTGGAGACAGATAGTTCTTTGACCGACGAGGAACGCGTCATGAAAAAAGACCAGCTCTATTCCGACTATGCCGTGAAGAGCGAACGTATGCACACCTTGCAGCAGTTGCTGAAAGCTTATACCATGTTCAACCGCGACGATGAATATGTCATCATCGACGGCGAAGTGAAGATTGTGGACGAGCAGACGGGACGTATCATGGACGGGCGTCGTTGGAGCGACGGCTTGCATCAGGCTGTGGAAGCCAAGGAGCACGTTAAAGTGCAGGCTGCAACCCAGACTTTTGCCACGATTACCTTGCAGAACTATTTCCGCATGTATCATAAGTTGGCGGGTATGACCGGTACGGCCGTAACCGAGGCCGGCGAGTTTTGGGACATCTATAAACTCGACGTGGTGGAGATTCCGACCAACCGTCCGATTGCACGCAAGGACATGAACGACCGCGTGTATAAGACACAGCGTGAGAAATATAAAGCCGTCATCGAGGAAATCGAGATGCTCATCAAGGCCGGACGTCCCGTGTTGGTCGGTACGACTTCGGTGGAAATCTCGGAGATGTTGAGCAAGATGTTGCAGATGCGTAAGATTCCGCACAACGTGCTGAACGCCAAATTGCACCAGCAAGAGGCCGATATCGTGGCGCAGGCGGGACAGAGCAGCACGGTGACCATTGCCACCAACATGGCCGGTCGTTGTACCGACATCAAGCTG
>ERZ780034.128-NODE-128-length-29647-cov-12.322_pt1 | contig 29647 bp, 18 predicted proteins | sample MGYA00511855_ERZ780034 | MGnify/ENA primary metagenome ERZ780034 (study PRJEB29588, sample SAMEA2148024) | human gut metagenome | biome: human gut; feature: human-associated habitat; material: faeces | place: Denmark | collected 2008/2010 ...
AGCAATGCAGATAAAGCACCGTATTTCATATAATTATGTGCCATAATAGAATTTTATGTTTGATGAGTTGTTCAAAAGACAGATGGATGCCCTTGCTGCTATTTTATCACGAATTTCTTTCCGTTTTGGATATAGATACCCTTGGCGAGTCCTTCTGTAGAATCTGCATGTTTGCGAACCAATTTGCCCTCGATGCTGTAGATGTCATTGCTACCGGCCTTATCTGCCTTGATATGGCTAATGCCAGTATTGATGGCATCTTCGAAATCAATCACGATGGTTACAACGCTCTTGGTTGGGATGGCAATCAGCTTATCCAGACTGAAACTGCTCTTGATGTGCTTCAGGTTTTCTTTCGCAGATGTGCGGTAAACGTTGATATCCTTGGCAGCCTTCTGTCCCTCAATGTTGATGCGTACACTGTTTTGTGATGCCATCATGTTTACATATACCAAAACGATTCGTTTGCCATCTGGAGAAAGATAGGCAGATCCCAGAAGTTTATTGAGATCTTCTGCCTTATTGGTGATATGGTCGATACGCTTGTAACCAGGGCGGATGAAACGGCTGTAGTTGCCGAGTACCCAGAGGTTACTGTTGTCGGTGATGGTACCGCCGTTCTGGATATCACCATAGCTCTCGTTGTTGTTATCGCCCTGGGCATTCATTCGCAAGAGATAGAAGCGGTTCTTCTGTCCCCATTTCTCTTGTGCGAAAGAGGTCCAGTAGCTCCATGATGCCATATTGCCGTAGGTGAGATCGCAGTGGATAAGCTTACCCATATAGAGCGAGATGTCCATATAGCTGGCTGCATCGTAACTGGAAGGGAAACCTGCTGAAGTGGATGGCTCCTTATCGAGCATGCTCCATTCGGTTTGATATACATCGAGATTGTATTCCTGAGCCTTGTTCCATACGTTCTGACGGATGTCCTTCAGGTCGGCATTCGTGCCGAAGGTCCAGTAGCTATGACCAGCGATGGCTCTTTTCAGGTTTTTCAAGTCGCCGATGTAGGTGCTGCTGTTGCTGGTATTGAAGAAAGCCTCTATCTGGTTGTTGGCTCTCTTCTCGGTTCCGTCTTGATAGAGTGCCTTCCATTGGCAGGCTTCCGGCAGGAGTATCTGGGCAGAGAGTCCCTGGTCGGTAATGCTTTTGTCCAACTCTCGGGCGAGCTTGGCGATGCACTCGTTGGTCCATGGTGAACCTTCCTGACCTTCTGTCCAATCGTATTGTGGCTCGTTTACCGGGTCAATGAGGGTTATGTTGTAGCCTTCGTCGGTGAAGTGCTTGGTTGTGGTCGTGAGGAATTTGGCAAAGTCGGCATAGTGATTGTCTGCGAGATTGCTTCCGCTCACACCCTTGTTGGCGCATGCCTTGCCGTTTTTGGTAAACTGTACTGGGGCTGAATTGGAGAAGAGCAGAAAATGATCTACTCCATATTTCTTGGCTTGCTGCATGAAGTATTGTTGACCTGCCGACTTGGTCCAGTCGTAGTTGCCATTGGCATCTAGATAGCAGTAGCCGCGTCGGGTGATGTCTTCGATGCCACTTTGGCTACCTTGTTCTGCTGAACCGGCACCCAGGTTTACGCGCCACATCGAGAGGCCGATGCCTTCTGGGTTACCGTCGGCATCCATTTCCTGGCTGAAGAGCCATTTCGCCGATTTCTCTTTTTCTGCATCACTGAAATATTTGCCCACAAAATCGGCTGTCCAGCAGTCGCTTGATCCGAAGTCTGCTATGGTCTGATAGCAGATGTTGGGGTTTATGGTGACCGTATATGATGATTGCGCATATAAGTTGGCAGTCATCATCAAGGCAGCTGTGAGGCTGAAGATGGATGTTTTTTTCATTTGCTGAGGCTTTATATATAATAAGGTGTATGGATAGCAATATTTTTATGAAAGAAAAGGGGCAGGACAAGAGATTTGTCCTGCCCCCTTTGATATTTTAGTTGTAACCTTCGTTCTGCTTGATGGTTCCGTTACTCATGGTAATTTCTGAGTTAGGGATGGCGAAGAGAAGGTCGCGAGGTGCCTGGAAGTTGATACCCTCGTTGCTGTTCTCCTGCTGGTTGGTGGTCTCGTATGGGTCGGTAGATTCCTCCATGTTGTACTTCACGAAAGTACCGTTAGGACCGAATACGTGTTCCATCATTGTCTTTCCATCATCCATCTTCCAGCGGCGCAGGTCGTCGAGGCGGGTTCCCTCAAGTGCCAGCTCCAGACGGCGCTCGGTGCGGATAGCATCACGAAGGGCTGTGCCTATGGCGGTAACTTCTGGAAGTTGAACACGCTGGCGTACCTTGTTGAGTGCCCACTGTGCCTCACTGTCGTGATTGAGAGCATTCTCTGTCTCTGCATACATCAGCAATACCTCTGCATAGCGGAGCAAGCGGATGTTCAATGGATTGTGAGGTGCATCGTATGGACTAGGGCGCCTATTCACTGGGATGAAGAGCTTCATGTTGCAACGGCCTGACTTATGCTTGCTGGCTGAAATCACGTATGGGTTGTCCTCATTCCATGTTGGGTCACCAGGAACATCTGTTTGTCCATCGTGAAGGATGGTATAGCGAAGTCGAATCTCGTCTCCTGCATCCTTGAAAGCCTTTTCCAGGTTGCTGGTAGGAAGACCCCATGACCAACCAGCGTCGTCACGTGAACCAACCAAGACAGAGTAGCGCTCACCCAGAGAATACTGGGTATCATCACTGGTCTGAATCTCGAAGAGACTCTCCTTGCCATTGTTGTAGTCGATGTTCCAAACCTGGCTAAAGTCATCCATCAGTTCATATTCCGGTGTTCCGCTGGCATGAGAGCCACGGCAGGTGAGTTCCTGCAGGATAGGCTCAGCTTCAGCATACTTACCCTGGTAGAGATATGCCTTTGCCAACATACCCTTGGCAGCACCGCTGGTAGCACGACCGATGTCGTTGGCAGATAACTCTGCCTTCTTTGGAAGATCGGCGAGGGCATCCTTGAAGTCCTGCTCAATCTGAGCGTAGGTTTCTGCTGTGGTAGCTCGGGTGATACCCTGAACCTCAGAAGGCATCTTGAGTGACATTACCAATGGTACACCGCCAAAGTTCTTCACCAGTTCGAAGTAGTAGAAACCGCGGAGGAACTTAGCCTCGGCAATCAGGCGCTTCTGATACTTCTCGTCGTTGAATTTCAGTTGTGCAATCTTTTCGATGGCGATGTTGCACTGGGTGATACCCTTGTAGCGATACTGCCAGAAATTCTGTACGGCATTACCCAAGTCGATGGTGTTGCCGGTAAACATGGCTGCTGCTCTATATTCACCCGGGTCCTGTGTGGTGTTACCCATCCAGCAATCATCGGTGGTAATGTTGCAGAGGTTGTAGAATTTGTAAATCTGCCACCAGTCATCGCATGCGATGAAGTTGTAGCAACCGGTAATCTGCTTTTCGCATTCTTCCTCGGTGGTGAAGTAGTTCTCCATATCCTGCTGACCGCGGATAGGCTCCTCAAGGAAGTCGGAGCAAGATGTCAAGCCCATGGTCAGGGCAGAAGCCAAGGTCAAACTTATGATATATCTTTTCATAATCTTGTTTCTTATTTTAATGATTACATATATTATAATAATGTATATTCCCTGCGATTAGAAGCTCATGTTCAAACCGAAGAGGAAGGTACGTGGGTTAGGATAACCTGTGTAGTCGATACCTGCCTCTGTTACACTTTTACCCATTGATGCTGCTTCTGGATCTGCACCAGAGTAGTTGGTGATGGTAAAGAGGTTCTGAGCTGAGAATGACAGACGCAAGTTCAGCTTGTTGTTGAACCACTGCTTAGGCAAGGTGTAACCAATCTGGAGCAACTTGCAGCGGAAGTAAGAACCATCCTCTACGAAGAAGTCGCTTACTCGCTTGTAGTTCATGTTGGAATCGTTGACAGAGAGGCGAGGGAATTCTGCACCTGTGTTGTCGGTTCTCCAGGTCTTGTCGTAAGTGCCGGCATATACATTCTGACCGTCGGTTCCAGCATAGCGACCGATGTTCTTGTTGAAGATGTCGTTGCCGATGGTTCCGTAGAAGTTGGCTACGAGGTCGAAGCCCTTGTATGCCGCATTCAGGTTCAAACCTACCATGAGGTCTGGGAATGGATTACCGATATGAGTCTTATCGTTGCTGTCGATAACGCCATCATTATTCAAATCCACGAAGCGGAGGTCACCTGGCTTGGCATTTGGCTGCAATGACTCGCCATGCTCGTTGGTGTATGACTTCACCTCTGTCTCGTTCTGGAAGATACCTGCTGTCTTGTAACCCCAGAACTGGCTGAGAGATTCGCCCTCGGCATTGCGAACGATGTAGTCGCCACTGAATCCACCTGTCCAGATGTAGTCACCATTCAGTTTCACTGCCTTGTTCTTTACCTGAGAAAGATTCAGACCTATGCCGTAGGTGAAGTCCTGGATTTGGTCGTTCCAGTTGATACCAAGTTCCCAACCAGATGCCTTCATTTTACCTACGTTCTCCCACATCTGTCCGTTCCACATTGGGTAACCGAGGATGAGGAGGTTGTCTTTCTTCATCAGCATATCGTGAGATGTCTTCTCGAAGTAATCCGCTGTAATCTTCAGGCGGCTCTGGAGAAGAGCGAGGTCAAGACCCACGTTCCAGTCCTCCACGGTTTCCCACTTCAGGTTTGAGTTTCCGATACCGCTCACGGTAGAACCGATGATGCGGTTTGGAGTTCCACCGAATACATAGGTTGTTGTACCGATAGAGCTGAGGTATGCCGAGTTGTCGATGTTCTGGTTACCAACCTTACCCCAACCAGCACGGATCTTGATGTCATCAAACACCTTCTGGTTCTTCATGAACTCCTCGCCGGTAAGGCGATAAGCTCCAGATACAGATGGGAAGGTAGCCCACTTGTTGTCCTTGGAGAACTTGGAAGAACCATCCACACGGATAGATGCTGTGAGGTAGTACTTCTCTGCGTAGTTGTACATCACACGTCCCAGGTAAGATACCAGCGAAGTGAAGCTGTCGGTACCCGTAGCTGCTGGGTTCTTGGTTCCTGAGCTAGGGTAGCGCAGAGACTCATCATTATTTGGGATGTTCTCTGAGTAAGCATTAGCCCAGTAGTCCTGGAAGCGCTCCATAGTGTAACCGCCCATCAAGTTGATGTTGTGTTTCTTGTTGAGGGTTGTCATGTAGTTCACGGTGTTGGTCCAGTTCCAGTCCACCCAGTTCTCCATCTTTCTGGTAGCATTGTTGTTCTGGTTCTGCTCCAAGTTGTCGATGAAGAAGTTTACGTTGAATGAATCGGTTCTGCGGAAGCGGGCATTCAAGCCGAATGCTGATTTGATGGTCAATCCCTTGATTGGGGTGAGACTTACGTATGGAGTTGCGAGCAATCCATATTCGCTAGCACCAGAGTCCATACGTGCCATAGAAGCCACTGGGTTCCATTCCTGGTTGTTGTGCGAACGGTCATAGTTGCTGTATGGATTGCTGGTCCATTCGCTTTTTGGTCGCATCACTGGAGTAGTTGGATCCATCGCCATGATGGCACTCATCAGTCCTGGGGTGTCATCCCACTGCTCGTAGCGAGGAGTGAAGTCAACACCAGCCTTGACAATCTTATTGAAATTGTATTCGGTAGAGAAACGTGCAGAGAGTTTCTGCCACTGACCTACCTTGTACTGAGAGTCCTGCTTGTAGTAACCGATGCTTCCAGAGTAAATCATCTTGTCGTTACCGCCAGAGAATGAAAGGTCATAGTTCTGCTGTACGGCTACATCATTGATACATTCTTTCCACCAGTCGGTATAGGTGTCAGCGCTTCCCTTGAAAGGAGAAACGTTGCCATCGTTGGTATAACGAGTATCAAACACTTTCTTGTATTCCTGAGAGTCTGCCATATTCTGCTTCTTCAATGTTTGGAGACCTACGGTGGCTGTTACATTGAATTTGGCATCTCCCTTCTTGCCTTTCTTGGTGGTGATCAAAATCACACCATTCGAAGCACGGGTACCATAGATAGCTGATGCAGAGGCATCCTTCAATACCTGCATGCTCTCGATGTCGTTCTGGTTGAGGAAGTTGATGTTGGTACCTACAGGCATACCATCTACAACGTAGAGAGGATCAGAACCATTCACGGTAGTGACACCACGGATGATGACACGAGGAGAAGCACCAGGACCACCGGCGCCACTGATCTGTACACCGTTCACCTGACCCTGGAGGGCGTTCATCACGTTACCGGTAGAGAGCTTTTCCAGCTTGTCGCCCTTGATGGCTGAGATAGAACTGGTGAGGTCGCCCTTCTTTACCTGACCGTAACCGATGACAACCACCTCGTTCAAGTCGTTTGCATCGTCCTTCAGTACAAAGTTGATCTGTGAACGGTTGCCAACCTTTTCTTCCTGTTTTGCCATACCTACGTATGAGATAACGAGGGTAGCGTTCTTGTCGGCATCGATGGTATAATGACCATCCAGGTCGGTAACAGCACCTTTGTTGCTACCTTTCACCTTGATGTATGCTCCAATAACTGGTTCGTTGTTGCTGTCCACGACATTACCCGTCACTTTCACGCTCTGAGCGTTCATATTGAGGGCGAAACTGGTTGCCATGGCTGCTATGATATATTTCTTGTTCATATTACAATGTTTCTAATATTCTAGATGACTGTTCTTTCACACGTATTATACTATTTGATAGGGATGATGCGAGAACGCAAGAGAGCGTAGTCGAACTCGAAGAGATACTTTCCTGTAGCAGGAACCTTTACCTTCTTCATGTTGTCACCGCCGTTGAGCTTGTTGGCCTCGTTCTCATCGGAACCATCGAAGCGCCAGTAAGGCTCTGGCCACCAACCCCACCAGTGAGTCTGGCTGATGGTGAATTCGATTTCATCACCTGCCTTGAGGTTCATTTCGCGATAGAGGCGATATGGGTTGTTCTCGTCCTGATTCAAGATGAATGCACCTGCGTTTTGATTGGTTGTCCATTCGCCGGCTCCCTCTGGCAAGTAACCCTTACCTGCCAGACAAATCTGTGCAGGCTGTGCGCCAGAACCGTCGTTGAAGTCAATCGTGGTAGAACCGTTGAGGATCATCTTCTTGGTTGTAGGGGTATATTCCTCCACCTTGTATTCACCTGTGATGATGTTGAAGTTGATTTCGTAGTAGCCCACCTTTTCCAAGATGATAGGCTTTGCTTCGCTAGCCTTGCGGGTGAGCAAACCTGTCTTCTCGTCAACACCGAAGCAGAGAGGAACGAAATCGGTCTTCTGTGGAATGAAGCGTATGCCTGTGCCTGGCTTCTGGTTGTAGTAGCGGGCACGATACTGGAATTCGCCTACGTGATCAACCAGCATTGGTACACCATAAACATCGCTTGTCAGTTCTGCTGCAGACTTGACATCTGCAAGATACATCTTCTCAAAGTCAACCAAGTCGCTGACGATGATGGTGCTCTTCTGCTCGGTCATGTTGTCCATACTGTCATACACCTTGATGCTCATCTCGTAATCGGCATCTTCTGATGGGAATGTATATTCCTCGCTGTATTCGTACTCGGTACCAGAGAGTGTTACCTCGTCGTGCTTGTTGATGCCAGGAATATCAATGACCAACTTCTTCAACGACTTGTTGTCGGATACGGCAACATTGAGCAGGAATATTGGGTCTTCCTTCATCACGTTCACCTTATTAGATGGTGCTACTGTGAATACCGGGAAGGTAAAGTCGCCGTCACCCTTGATGGTGATGTTGGCTGTTGATACTTTTCCCACCACGTCTTCAACGGTCACTTCCAATGGGAAGCTGGAGTTGTCGGTCCAGTCGTCTGCAGGAGTATAAGCATAGTCGAGATTATACTCATGGAGCAGGGAATCTTTGTAGATGTCGAGCAGGTTGATGGTCTTGTCGAGGAGCATTCCCTCGTTCTTGAGTCGGATAGACTTGATACCGTCGGCATCGCTAATCTTACCTGTGATGTTGAAGGTACGTCCTGGTTCTGCATGAATCAGGTCTGATGTTAATGAAATCGTTGGATTCTGACCATCCACTGTAGGATAATCATCATCGCTACTGCATGCCTGGAATGTGAATCCACCCAAAGCAATTGCAGCCCATAAAAGGGCATTCTTGAGATTAAATGGTTGATGTGCCATAAGACATTCTTTTTAGTTCTTTATATTTGTTGTTTTGTTTATTATGCGTTAGTTGAGTAACTTTGTGTTAGTTGAACAACTTTCGTGTTGTTTATTCGGTTGCAAATGTACGGCGATTATTAGGAATTAATGGAGAAAAATCATTCAAAAGGGGGCATAAATCGTGCAGTGAAGGATTTGTGCCTCTGTTTTTCTCGTTTTTTTGCTTGTTTTTGCCCGATTTTTGGCGTTTTTTTGTTATTTTTGCAGCAAATTGAAAATTAAAAACCATATACCTTCGATGAATATGATAGAAATAAAAAAGACACTTTGGGTGGTCTTCATCTGTTTGATGGGGCATATTGTTGCCTTGGCTCAGAAGTATCAGGTAAGACCATTGGACTTGGAGCAGGGCTTATCGTGCAATTATGTTGTAAGCATAGCGCAAGATAAATATGGCTTTCTTTGGTTTGCTACCGAAGAAGGATTGAATCGGTTTGATGGTAATAGCTTCTTTACCTATTACAAGCAAAGAGACAGAAAGGGCATATCCAGTAGTGAGTTGAACTGTGTGATTGATGATGCCAAGAAACCTGTTGTCTGGATTGGAACCAAGAATGATGGTCTCAATTCCTTTAACTATCAAACAGAAGAATGGCATAGCTATAAGCATGACGGCAAGAATCCTTCCAGCATCGCAACGAATGATATTACGCATATCACACCCTCTACCAATGGTAAACTCTGGATTACCACCTATTGGAAAGGTGTAGAACTGTTTGATCCCGAAACCGGCAGGTTTGTGCATTTTGATAAAGATAGAGTGCAAGGTTTGCCTGATAACCAATTGTGGTGTGTGCTCGATTTGGGAAATGGCAATCTTTTGGTGGGACATGTCAAGAGTGGATTATCCATCATAGATACCCAACATTTAACTGCCCGAAATTTTAAGCACAACGCCCAAGACATCTACTCTATTTCGGGTAATGAGGTGATTTGTCTGTATCGCGACAAAAAAGGAACGATATGGATCGGTACTAATATGGGTATAGATATTTACGACCCACTTAGCCAGCGATTTCTGCATGTGGCAGATCAAACCATCAAGAATCATCGTATTTTTGATTTCTGTGAATTGCCGAATGGTAATATGCTTGTAGCAACCGAGCAGATGGGTATAGCTGTATTGGATGTTGCCAACAAATCATTTACTGCAAGTACTCAGATTCCATGTTCTTTCATCAGCGAGGGGTTGGAAGATTTTAATCTTACGGGTAATAGTGTGCGAAGCCTATTGCTAGATAAATATAATAATGTATGGGCAGGATTTTATGGTAGCGGCATCAATTTCCTGACTCAATCTGTTGCGTCATTCAGTACCATCCGGGCTGGTGTTCCTGATCAGCTGCAACGACTTACGGAGAAATCTGTGATGGGATTGGTTTTCGATAAGAATGGGCAGCTATGGGTAGGTACTGATGGTAAAGGACTGAATGTCTTCTCGCCAGAAAGAAAACGATTGGCTACCTATGAACATGAAGGTGGCAGTATCGTGGCAGCTGCAACTCGAGATAGCAATGGTAATTTGTGGTTTGGATCTTTCTATCAGGGTGCTACCGTAAAGATGGCGGGTGGAGGTTTCCGCAAGGTTTTGCCAGATGCGCATGAAGATGTCAGATGTTTCTATGAAGATGACAAGCAGCAGATGTGGATAGGTACCGCTCATGGCATCTATGTGGTTGATATCAAGCGGATGAAGGTGGTAAATAATTATCATCTTGGCAATGATATGGTACGTGCCATCTGTATGGATGCACAGCATAGAGTCTGGGTGGGCTATTTCGGCATTGGCATTGAGGTGTTTTCGCCTCAAATGAAGCGGATCAAGTCGTTTAATTCAACTAAGGGTGAAAAGGAATATATTCCTTCCAATGCGGTGAATCATCTGATGCGTGATTCCCAAGGTCGTATTTGGGCAGCTACCAACGAGGGAGCCATCTGCTTTGATGTAAAGCATCAGGATAGACACGTGATTTATGACCAGAGACAGGGAATGAGCAATATCCATGTGCGTGCCATTATAGAAGATGAGATGCACAACATCTGGATGAGCACCAATCGTGGTATCAGTTGCTTAAAGGCAGGACAAGCTGGTAGGTTTATCAATTTTAATGAGAAAGATAATGTCGTTAAGGCTAATTTCAACGATGGTAGTGTGGCTCGTTCCGAACAGGGTATTATCTATTTTGGTTCGGCTCAGGGATTATGCTGTTTCCAGCCAAGACAAGTCTTGTCTGTCAGTCGGGCTCCTGAACCGTTAATTACTTCGTTGCGGCTGATTCGTGGTATAGAGCAAACTGATAGTGTCATCAATCTTGCCATACGCAACCATATCTCGTTGGCGTATGATGAAAATTCCTTTGCGGTAAATTTTACCGTACGGAACTTTGCCATGGAGAACCATGTGGAGTATAGCTATATGCTCTCTGGTTTGCAGAATGATTGGATTACTGCTCAGTATGGAACGATTACTTTACGCGATATTCCACCTGGAACCTATCAGTTGCAGGTACGAGCTCGCATTCATAACCAGCCATGGTCTTCTGAAATAGCCGAGTTTACCATCATCGTTCGGCCTCCGTTCTGGCTTTCATGGTGGGCTAAGTTGTGCTATACCTTATTCGTTTTGTCGATAGTGTATCTGGTTTTGAGAATATATCAGCGTCATCTCCGCTTGAAATTCGAGTTGAAAGCAGAAAAGGTGCACCATGAGAAGGAACAGAAACTCAACGAGGAACGCCTGCGCTTCTTTACCAATATCACTCACGAACTTCGCACGCCACTTACGCTGATTCTTGGTCCGCTCGATGACATCTCGCATTCGTCGGATATTACGAAGACCGTGAAGCATAAGCTGGCGGTGATACATCAGAGTGCGGTGAGATTGAACGAACTGATTACGCAGATATTGGAATTCAGAAAGACGGAGACCGATAACCGTCAGCTTCGTGTGGTGAAGGCAAACGTGGTGGATGCCGTGCATGAGGTTTCTTTGAAGTACGAGGAATTGGCACAGAAGCCTGACGTAGCCATCAAGTTTGTGGCTCCAGAGAATCCGATCATGATGTATATCGACAAGGAGGTCATCGCCATTATCTTGGATAATCTGGTATCGAATGCTATCAAATATACCGATCAGGGTAATATTGATATCAGTGTGGAGCGTCGTCGCAGCGGGGAACATCATTTGGTGGATATCACGGTGAGTGATACGGGCCATGGCATCTCTGCAAAGGCATTGCCGCATATTTTCGATCGCTATTATCAGGAGAATGGAACCCATCAGGCTTCCGGCACAGGTATTGGTCTCTCGTTGGTCAAGAAGTTGGTGACCCTGCATCATGGTGAGGTGAAGGTAGAAAGCAATCTGGAGCAGGGTACCAGTTTCATCGTCACTCTGGATGAGAATGAAATTTATCCCGATGCCTTGCGAGGTGATGAGAATGCTTCTGCTAAATTGCAGGGTAATGATGCTGCATCTGGTGTCCTCAATTTGGAGGAAGCTGTGCTCAGTGTGGAGAACGGCAAGCCGTTGCTCCTCGTGGTAGAGGACAATAGGGAGATACTCGACTATGTGGCAGAATCGTTTATTGACGAGTTTGATGTGTTGAAGGCTGGTGATGGTCGGGAAGGATTGGCTTTGGCATTGGATAAGGTGCCTGATGTAATCATTTCAGATGTCATGATGCCAAATATGGATGGCAATGCCATGTGCAGGGCCTTGAAGAAAGATATACGCACGAGTCATATTCCTATCATTCTTCTTACGGCGAAGGATTCTTTCGAAGCCAAGGAGAAGGGCTATGACTCGGGTGCCGATTCGTATATCACCAAACCTTTCACGCATTCGCTCTTGCGTAGCCGAATCCTTAACCTATTGCAGCAGCGTCGGCGTGACAAGATGCTGATACAGGAATCGAAGGAAACCAATTTGGCACAGAAGAAAGAGCAGTTGAGGGAATCGCTCAATAAGGTAGATCAGGAATTCTTTGACAAGTTGAATAAGCTGATAGAAGAGAATATCAGTGGTGATGTGGATGTTAACTTGATTGCCAGTAACTTGGCGGTAAGTACCAGTACGCTCTATCGCAAGATGAAGGCGCTCACGGGTATATCTACCAACGAATATATCCGCAAGTATAAGATGCAGTATGCCGAGCATTTGCTTCTGGAGGGTAAGTATAGCATCAGTGAGATCTCCTTTATGGTAGGTATGAATAGCGTGGCTTATTTCCGCCGGTGTTTCAAGGCTGAATATGGGGAGATTCCTTCTGAATATCTCAAGAAATTGCAGAAAATGTAATATTGGTGTGGCACAAATATCTTGATTTGCGCTGCTTGAATACTCAATAATAGGTATTTTAAGAGAAAGAGAAGAAAATCTTTGGGTTTTCTTCTCTTTTCTCGTTTTATTATCGTATCTTTGCACTCGAAATCAAATTATAACAGGAATGATTAAGTCAATGACGATAAATATAGGCTATCAGGCCAAGAAAGATAATGCTGGTGGGAATGGACTCATCGGTAACATCAACGTACAGACACCTTGCGGACAAGGTGTATAAAAACCCGGGCACAAACGTGTTCGGGCTTTTTTTATCCCCACTATATATAATAAGGTGGGATTTGCCTATATATAATAAGGTGGAAATTGACTGCTTTAGAAGAAAGACAGTGTGTACAATTATATATATTTATTAACTTATAAAATAAAGGATAAACGAAAATGATGAAAACAGAATGGAGAGGTTTCAAGGGAACCTTGTGGCAGAGTGAGGTGAATCTTCGCGATTTCATCCAGCACAACTATACTAGCTACGATGGCGACGAGTCGTTCCTGGCAGAACCTACTCAGGCTACCAATACCCTTTGGGGTATGTTGAAGGAGCTCCAGAAGGAAGAGCGTGCCAAGGGTGGTGTGCTCGATATGGAGACCGAGGTGGTTTCAGGATTGACAGCTTATGGTGCTGCCTACATCGGCGAGGGTACTAAGGAGTTGGAGAAGGTGGTTGGTCTGCAGACCGACAAGCCTTTGAAGCGTGCCTTCATGCCATACGGTGGTATCAAGATGGCAGAGCAGGCTTGTACTACATACGGCTACCAGCCATCAGAGAAGCTGCACGAGATTTTCCACAAGTATTGCAAAACTCATAATGACGGCGTGTTTGATGCTTATACTCCTGAGATGAAACTCGTGCGCCATAACCACATTCTTACCGGTCTTCCTGATACATACGGTCGTGGCCGTATCGTGGGTGACTACCGTCGTGTTGCTCTTTATGGTATCGATTTCCTTATCAAGGAGAAGCAGAACGACCTCGCTAACATGGGCGACCGTGAGATGATCGACGACGTTATCCGTCTTCGTGAAGAGGTTGCTATGCAGATCAAGGCGCTCAAGGGATTGAAGGAGATGGCTCAGTTGTATGGTTACGACATCTCTCAGCCTGCTAAGAACGCTCGTGAGGCTGTTCAGTGGTTGTACTTCGGTTACCTCGGAGCAGTGAAGACTCAGAATGGTGCTGCGATGTCTGTAGGTCGTATCTCTACCTTCCTCGATATCTATATCCAGCGCGACTTGAACGAGGGTACTCTTACTGAGGATGAGGCTCAGGAGCTCATCGACCACTTGGTCATGAAGTTCCGTATGGTTAAGTTCGCCCGTATCCCTTCTTACAATGAGCTCTTCACAGGCGACCCAGTTTGGGCTACTCTCGAAGTAGCTGGTATGGGTCAGGATGGCCGCTCAATGGTTACCAAGAACGACTTCCGTTTCCTCCACACATTGGAGAACATGGGTCCTTCACCAGAGCCAAACTTGACAGTACTCTATAGCTCTCGCTTGCCAAAGGCATTCAAGCACTATGCTTCTCTCATCTCTGTCAAGACAAGCTCTATCCAGTATGAGAACGACGATGTAATGCGCCCAGTTTGGGGTGACGACTATAGCATCTGCTGCTGTGTATCTGCTACACAGACAGGCAAGGAGATGCAGTTCTTCGGAGCCCGTGCCAACTTGGCTAAGTGCTTGACCTACGCTGTTTCTGGCGGTGTTGACTCAAAGACACGCGAGCAGTGCGGTCCTAAGTATCGCGGCGTAGAGGGTGATGTATTGACATACGAGGAGTTCATGCCACGTTTCATGGATATGATGGACTGGTTGGCTGGCGTTTATGTGAAGACATTGAACCTCATCCACTACATGCACGATAAGTACTTCTACGAGGCAGCAGAGTTGGCGCTCATCGATACAGATGTTCGTCGTACTTTCGCTACTGGTATCGCTGGTTTCAGCCACGTGGTTGACTCTATCTCAGCTATCAAGTATGCCAAGGTTAACATCATCCGTGATGAGACCGGTTTCCCTCTCAGCTTCAAGACCGAGGGCGACTTCCCACGTTACGGTAACGATGATGAGCGTGCTGATGAGATTGCAGTATGGTTGCTCAAGACCTTCATGAACATGATCAAGAAGCATCATACATACCGCAATTCAGAGCCTACTACATCTATCCTGACTATCACATCAAATGTAGTATACGGTAAGTACACCAGCAACATGCCTGATGGTCGTCCAGCCGGTGCTCCTTTGGCTCCAGGTGCTAACCCATCTTACGGTGCAGAGAAGAACGGTCTTTTGGCTTCATTGAACTCAGTAGCTAAGTTGCCATACGAGTATGCCCTCGATGGTATCTCTAATACTCAGACCATCAGTCCGGGTGCTCTGGGACATAACGATGAGGAGCGTGCCCAGACATTGGTAGGTGTATTGGATGGTTACTTCAACCAGGGTTCTCACCACTTGAACGTGAACGTATTCGGTATCGACAAGCTCAAGGATGCGATGGAGCACCCGGAGAAGGAAGAGTACCAGAACTTCACCATCCGTGTAAGTGGTTACGCTGTTAAGTTCATCGACTTGACACGTGAGCAGCAGCTCGACGTAATCGCTCGTCAGGCTCACGAGAGACTCTAATCAATTAGATAAATAAATATTGCCCGCTAGATTTTCTGTCCGAGGATATTTAGCGGGCATTTCTAAAAAGATAAAATAATATGGGTGTATTTCTTTTTTTAGGTGTTATAGCCTTATTTATGAGTCTTTTTGCATTGTGGGGAATATATGATCTTCGAAAGAATGCATAAGGGATTTGTACACAGCATAGAGAGCTTTGGTTCAGTAGATGGACCAGGCATCCGATTTTTGATTTTCCTGCAGGGGTGTCCGATGCGCTGCCAGTTCTGCCATAATCCGGATTCCTGGAAGACGGGAGTAGGAGAGGAGTGGAGTGCCGATGACCTGCTGGATAAAGCAGAGCGATTCAAGAGTTATTGGGGTGACAAGGGCGGTATTACTGTAAGTGGTGGAGAAGCCCTGATGCAGATAGACTTTCTCATCGAACTTTTCGAGAAAGCCCATCAGCGTGGCATCAATACTTGTCTTGATACATCAGCGCAACCCTTCCGAAAAGAGGGTGCTTTCTTCGATAAATTCGAGAGTCTGATGACCGTTACTGATACTGTTCTTCTTGATATCAAGCATATCAACGATGAAGAGCATCGTAAACTCACCCGCCATTCTAATGTAAACATACTGGATTGTGCACGATATTTAAGCGAGATACACAAACCAGTATGGATTCGTCACGTCCTGATTCCAGGTATTACCGATAAGGATGAATACCTCTATCAGTTGCGCGATTTCCTCTCTACACTCTCTAATATTGAGCGTATAGATGTCTTACCTTATCATACGATGGGTATCTACAAGTATGAGAAACTAGGTATTGCCTACCCGCTGGAAGGCATAGATCCTCCTACTAGTGATCGCATAGCTCATGCAGAAGCAATCTTGCAAGAGGCACTTTAGCCTCTTGCAAGATTACTTAAATGAGCGTCTAGCGAACTGGTGAGACGGGCTTTGATGATAGGCTTTGTGATGTAGTCGTTTACTCCAAGCTCGTAGCATTCATCCACATTATCCTTGTTGCTTAACAGGGAAACCACGATGATGACCATTTCACTTTTCGAGTATTTAGAGCGTACATGGTCTATTACGTCCCACCCATTTACATGTGGCATCATCAAGTCGAGCAGTATCACGTCCGGCTTGAATGAGTCAATCAGTTCAATGGCTTCTTTTCCGCCATTGGCAGTTTTCACGTCGATGTCAAAGTCCTTTATCATTTCAGAGATAGTTTCAATATTTTCTGAAATATCATCGACGATTAGCACTTTGTTCTTTTCCATTTTTCACTGGTTTATTATATAGGTTCTTTCCGATCTTGAAGATCTAGTTTCTTGGCTTGTGAATGCCGTAGATGTCGCATATGAATCCTTTATCAGTGATAAGATTGTTCATATTGATACTGTCGAACATCTTGTGATGAGTACCGATTACCACAATCTGATACTTTTTTTCCAGAACTTTAGGATCATCTGTCACCTTGATGTTATATTCTTCTTTTACTTCCTTTACATCTACCAATGGATCGTAGAGTGTGGTTTTGTAACCTGCTCCTACCAGGTTGATATAGAGATCGGCTACTTTTGTGTTTCTGATATCATCGCTGTCTGGCTTGAACGAGAAGCCGAGAATCAGCACGTTAGTCTCCGGAGCCTTGAATTTTCTGCTTTCAGATGCATTCTTTATCTTTCCTGCCATCCATACCGCCATCTGCTCGTTAACCTCGCGGGCTGTAGAGAGCAGCGATGGTACCACGTCAACCTCCTGTGCCTTGTTAATCAGGTAGTATGGGTCTACCGCGATGCAGTGGCCGCCAACGAGTCCTGGAGTAGCTGGCACGAAGTTCCATTTTGTGCTAGCTGCCGCCGTTACGTCTTCGATGTTGATGTTCATCTTGTCGAAAATCTTTTCCATCTCATTGAAGAAGGCTATCTGCACGTCTCTCTGGCAGTTCTCCATCTGTTTACATGCCTCTGCTATTTTGATACTCTTCGCCCTGTAGGTGCCATGGGTAAGTACTGAAGCATAGAGGCTGTCGATGATAGCTGCTGCTTCGGGTGTAGAACCGCTGGTAACCTTCACGATGTTCTCTATGGTATGAACAGTATCGCCCGGGTTGATGCGCTCTGGCGAGAAGCCTACAAAGAAACTCTGGTTCAACTTCAATCCTGATGTAGATGCCAGTAATGGGGCACAGACCTCTTCTGTCAGACCTGGGTAAACGGTACTCTCGTAGACTACGATATCACCTTCTTTCAGAATCTTGCCAACCTCAGCAGTTGCATTGCGCACGCAGCTGATGTCTGGTTTGTTCGATTTGTTCACCGGTGTCGGTACAGCGATGATATACACGTTACACTTCTTCAGGTCATCAATATTGCTGGTCAGTTTCAGTCCCTGTTCCAAAGCTTTGGATACAGGTCTGTTGTCTTTCATCGTGCTTTTGGCTAACTTGGCTACCTTCTCAGCTTTGATGTCATAACCCCATGTATCGTATTTCTTTGAGAATAAGCATGCTAGTGGAGTACCTACATACCCCAATCCTATTACTCCAATCTTAAACTCAAAAGACTTGTTTATCATATACTATATTGTTTATGTTTTATAATGTTATTTCTTTTATTGGGAGCTCCCTGCTGTATGTACGTTACAGCAAGTAACTCGGATCTTTTAGATTCCTTCGAGCTGAGCATAGCGTGAAGTCTTCTCAGGGTTCCAGGCGTCCTTGTATGAACGGCGGAAGAAAAGCTCTTGCAGATGAGCCGACAGACGGGCGATACGCAGGAAATAACCTGTATAAGGTGACATCAGTGGCAGATATCTGTAAAGGAACCACACGTCTTTCTTTCTTTCTGAAACCATCAGCACCAGGATGAAGGCAAGCTGCGAGAAGCATACTCTGATAAAGTAGCCCAGAGCCAGCACCTCGATGATGTGCGTGTTAAACGTGATGGCGAGCTTGATGATATACCACAACCACAGGAAATTGAGGAAGCAGTCGAAAACTACACTCTCCATATTGGATAACCAGTTAAGGATACTCCAGTTCTTTGTAGGCAACAGAATGTCGGCATGCTTGCGTAGACGGAATCTCACGAGCGAGCGCGACCATCTGATGCGCTGATGATACAGCTTGTACCATTTGGTAGGAACATTGGTCATACAGATGGCATCTTCGGCAAATTTCACTTTATATCCGGCTTTGCGGATCTTCTGTGTCAGGTCACCGTCCAGTCCCGGTCCTATGTCCCAATATCCCACTTCCTTCAGCGTCTTTCTTTCGAAGGCTCCGAATGCTCCCGAGATGATGTGGTAGATACCCAGTTCGCTGGTTACGATACGTCCCACCTGTATTCGCTTCAGGTATTCGAAAGCCTGCAGCGATGAGCAGATGGTCTCCTTGTAGTTGCGCACTTTCACACATCCTCCTACGCCCTTTACCATTCCGTCGATGTAGAAGGGGAGTAGAATCTTCTCCAGTGCATCACGGTCGAGCGAAGAGTCGGCATCCAGACATACGATGTATTTGCCTCTTGCCATCTGGGCTCCATAGTTGCTGGCGGCAGCTTTACCGCCTCTTGTATCCAACTTCAGGTAGTGGGTGATATACCCGGCTCGGTAGAGGTCGTTGCAAATCAGTTTGGTGTCGTCGTCGCTACCATCGTCTACCACGATGATTTCGTAGTTGCGGTAGGTTTGCTCAGCCAGCGAGTTCACCATTTTGAATATATGTTTGCCTTCGTTCTTTCCCGGTACGAGGATGCTGATAAGCGGATTCTCGCGGTACAGGAAGAACTTGGCATATTCTTTCTCTTTATCTAACTGGTTTCTCTTCATCAGTCGGTTTCCGATTACGAGATATTCCAGGATATAATATCTTGGCATCTCGATGAAAAAGAGGAACCAGTAGGTATTCACGATACTGCTAAACGATAGCGTGCTGATCCAGTCGAAGAAATCGTTCAGTTGTTCTGCTATGCTAAACATACGCTTTTCCCTTTCTTCTTGATAGCTTATCTCAGCACGGTGAGCGCCAAGAGGGCCATGATTATGAGTATACCTGCGATGGTGACAAGGATGGCAACGAGTTTCTTGTAGAGTACGATGCGCTTCTGTATCTTGTCGTTTTCATCTTCCTTCGGTTCCATATCAAGAAGCTCTTCCTGCGGCTGCACCTCTTTCTCTTCTTCCTTCATCAGAGGTTCCTCTGAGTAGCTGCAGTAGTCGTCGGGAGTCATATCCACATATTGCAGTTTGTTGAAGAACTCTTCATAGTTGTTGGCGATGGTCTTCGTCTTGGTTTCCAGCATGCTGCAGATAATCTCGTCCGGTTCTATCGAGTTGGCCAGCTTTCTGATGGCTATCGACATCTCCTTGCTCAGTTTCTGCTGAGCCTCTTCCACCGTTTCTCCGTGCTCATAGAGGGTAGAGGTTACGTAGAAGATATTGTTGTTGTAAGACACCTTGTGATTTGAGAAGATTATACAGAGCTTGCCCTGTATGCTTTCCTTTATCTTTACGGTATCCTTGTTTTCATCTATAATCCATATCTTGCCTACCATGACCGAGAGTTCATCCTTGCGGTAGGTTTCCATCAGCTGGCGTCGCAGTCGGTTTATCAGCAGGTAATATTCCATGAAGTTATCATAGATGTTCACCATGTTGTTGAACATGATGTTGCCGTTGGTCAGCGTTCTGATTCCTTCTTCCGTTATCTCGTAGTCCATTACGTCTCGTGGCACCAGGGCATTTACCGGATAGGTGCTCTGGCAGTAGCAGCAGGTTGACTTGGTGATAGGCGCGGTAAACGAGTTCTCGCAGTCGTTGCAGGTATATACCACGGCTGGTCTGTCATAGTCAACACCGATGTGGCGCAGTTTCTTGTGACACTTCGGACAGATGAGCATACCGCCCACATTGTAGCTGCTCTCTGGCGATACGTTGGCGCAGCTGAAGTGGTGGATGATGTTCTGTATCTTCAGGTTCGAACTTCCGCACTTCGGACAGCACTCTGTATAGAGCAGGTGAGAGTGGTTGCACTTAGGGCATAGGTGCTCCTTGAGCAGGAAGCGGTGAATGCGCAGTGAGCCAAACTCCACCATAGAGTCGATGAACATGAACATCTCGTTGAGATGGGAGAGACCCATACTGTGATAGTGCTCGAAGATTGGGTTGATATATCCCAAAGACGATTTCTCCAGCAGTCTGTGGCCTATGATTCGCTGGTCTCTTGAGAGCAGGTATCTCAGAATGTTGGCAAAGAGCTGGTTGGGTTGTGTAGGGCGTGCAGTTTCGTTTTTCACGCCATACTTCTGTCTTGCCTGCTTGATTTTGTCTATAATCTCGTATACCTTCTCATTGTTCATGTCGCTCACATAGGCATCGATGATATTGTCGATGATCTGTTCCTTTCCCGATACCGCCGTATTGACGAATATCGGTTTGTAGCTACATTTCCATGATAAGATTGGACTGGCTCCAAACAGTATAGCATGGAACGCACGCTCACTCTTCGTATTGATGTAAATACAATCGAAGTAGTCGGGCTGGATGTCCGGTGTCGAGTCGATATCTATATAGCTATCGATGGTGAGCACCATATCTCCACGTTTGTTTCTTCTAAGTCCAATCATTCTTTATTTCTTTTGTTCTTGATGATTATTGGTGTCGCTCGAAATCATGTTGCTTCGCTTCACGTTTTCGTTCTTGCCCACTGGGACGGTGTACATCGGTAGTGGCTTCGGATCGAGCATGGCACCAATCTTGTTCACTCTTATTCTTACCGGCAGTCTGTTGCTCATTACCCATGCCGGAACTCTCTGGTTCGGGTTCAGGGTGAATACGGCAACCACTGCGTTGGCATCATGCGAGAAGTTACTCTGCAGATGCTTTGGTATTTCCTCTACTCTCAGACCTACCATCTGCAACTTAGCCTGCAGTTCCAGGTCTTTGTTGATGATGATGTCTGCATCGTCAGGGCTTTCCATATACTTCACCATGTCGTTGGGTACGTATGCGATTACGCCCAGATGGCAGTCTGCATAGTCGGTATGCTGGATAACCATCACCTCCTCGCTTTTGAACACCAGGGTTTTGTCGCTCACATTGATTTTTGAGATGAAGGCATCGGCTGGTGCACAGCAGTAGTGTATCAGTCCTGGGTTGTAGATGCTGGTGTTGGAGTAAGGCATGGCAGCATTTGTCGTGCCGGCTCCTCTGCGGCTCATGAAGTTATAGGTGGTGTTCTTAGCCTGTGCGTAGATTTCCACCTTCTTAGCCTGCTTTCTCAGTTCTTCTTCTACCTCGGCAATCTCGGCATCCAGTGCATTTCGCTTGGTGTTGTCGGTAAGACCATAGTAGATGTCTGAACTTTCAGATGCTTTCTGTTTTCTCAGTTCGGCAAGTCGGGTACGCAGCACCGGAATCTCCTGCTGTGCGAGTTTAGCCTGTACCTCCATGTCGTGAGTCTCCTTTACGGCAGAAGGCAGGATGTTCGGGTCGTATTGGTTCACAATATTACCTAGCAGTACATAAGAGTAGAGCGTATCTCCCTTATGCACCACTTCACCTATTTCTTTGTTCACCTTAAGGATATAGATGTCGTCAACGGCACTGATATGGTTTTCATCGAGGGTTATATAACCGTCGAAGGTTGCCCATATCATACGAGTGACAATATAGTAGGCAGCAAGCACGATAACCAGCAGGAAGATCAGGGCAAAGACGATCTGCTGTCTGGCAAGGCGGTGACTCTGCGACTTCAGCAAGTCAGCCATCGCCTGTTCTTGTGGCGTGCCATTATATTGGAATTCATTCATATTCTGGTTTCCTTACATTCAAAGTTCTATTTCTTTGAAGATGTTGTTGTTGTCATAGATGCTCACGGCTTTCTCGATATTGATGATAGCGAGTGCTCGGTTCTGCATCAGTTTGTACATACGCTCCATACTTTCCAGGAGTCCCGTATATTCGTCCATACGCATCAGATAGTTGTATCCCTGTTTCTGGTTCTGGTAGGCAAACCGCCGCATTTCGATATATTTGCCGGTTTGGTCTATATGGAAAGCCTCGGTGGCTATAGCCTTGTTCAGGTTGTCTATCTTCTTGAGCAGGATGCCTACCGACTGTTTTATTTCCTTCACGTCGGTACCGCGGCTGCTGCGTATGATTTCCTTCTGGGTCTCCAGTGCCTGTCGTTTGCGTGGCGTTTCGTTCCAGATAGGAATGGTGAATCTTACGCCCACGTCGGCATTGTTCGATATTTTGTTGTTGCTCTGCCAGTAGCTCGACCATCTTGCAAATGGTGTGAGTCGGGTAGTGCTTAAATAGTTGGTCAGTTTGCTGTCGTTGTCAGCAATCTGTTCTTTCACCATCATGATGCGTGCATCCAGACTTTCCTGGTTCAGATGGTTCCAGAGGGCTGTTGTGTCTACCACAATCTTGGTTGGTTTGATGCGGTAGATAGGCTTGTTGCTGATATCTCGGTCTGTGCAGAGTACGGAGATGTCGTATTCAGCCTCCAGCTTATCGTTCATCACTTTCAGCATCTTGTCGTTGCTGATTCGGTCTTTTTCCAGCATAAACTGGTACGCTTCGTTCATGATGTCGAGGTTGTCCAGTCTGTGTGCTATGACAGTACCGATATAGAAGTTATATTGTTCGGTCAGCTCATCGGCTGCCTTTTCATAGATGTCTGCAGTTTGGCGCTTTTTTATTTGCAAGCGGTCGAGTTCATTGGCAAGAGCAATCTTTGTTCTTTTCTCCTTGCCTTGGTAGAACTTCGAGTTGATGATGTTCCAACCCAGTTCGGCTTGAACTTTCATCTTATATTTTGATACCTCTTTTGCATCGTCTTCATCAGAATCGAAGTACGAGTCAGGTCGGGCATAAACCTGTCCGGTCACTTCCAGACCGTTGTGTCTGTTGAGCGCTAGGTGCTCATGTGCAGTTTTCGACCAGAACAGAGAGTCGGTCTTATTGATATCAGCGTGATGCTGTTTATTGAGTCCCAGTGCGATGACTGGTGATTTCACCCAGATTGGGTTTTTGATGAGAGTGTCGAGTTGTGCGAAGCGTTGGTTGAAGTGTCTCAATACGTTTTCGTTCTTCAGATTCTCATATACGAGCATCTTAGGGCTGAAACTTTTCGGCTTTTTGCCTTTCGTCTGAGCCATAGAGTTTTGTGCTGCCATGAGAAGTAGCAGAACTGTTGTTGAGTATAGTATTATTTTCCGCTTCATAATGAGTTATTAAACACGATGAATGCAGCTGCGAGCTGTTGCAGCTGCATTCATCTCGTGTTTCTTATATTTGATAAATCACTTACTTTGTGCCATAATTGGTATCATTTCCAGATGCGGCACCATCAATGAGCTTCATGACACGGAGTCGGCTCTTACCATATGCCACATAGATATAACCTCCATCCAGTGTGACATAGTTTGCAGACATTCCTGCTTCAGCTCTCTTCTTGACAACCTTTACAGGTTTGCCGTTTTCCATTTTGTTCTTGTCAAGAACTACTAGTCCATAACTTCCGCAAGCCAGGTAGATGTAATTGGCATCGTATGTTACACCATTTGCATATCCCTGTGGAACCTTGGTGTTAGCAGTGAGCGGAGCTCCCCAGTTCCACACTTCTTCGCCTGTGGTAAGATCGTAGCAAGACAATCCCTTGGCACTTCGGCAAACGTAGATGTGGTTACCATCGATAGCTATAGTGTTCTTTCCGTCGTTAGGAGCTATGCTGCTTACGTTGATTGTCTTTGCTGGTGTTGCTGTAAGAATGTCAGCACCTAATGGGAAGACCTGTAGTGTACCACTTACAGCCTCATCGTCACTTTCTACTTCGTTGTTGTAGTGGAGTGTAACAATATACTGGTTGTTCAGTGCGATGTGCTTAGCCTTGCCTGGCGTTTCTTTCTTGCCGATTAAATCCAGCGTGTTTGCATCATATACTCCGTATCCCTTTGTGGTTGCCACCATCAGTTTGTCTCCGTCTCTTACGATGCAGTTCTCGTCTGATTTTGCCAAACCTGTATGTTCCCAATCTACGATGGTGAGAGGGTTCAATGTCGTAGTCTCATCGATGTCCTTGATATCTGTGTCAAGAAGACCGTTGCTATTCAGGGCAATTCTACCCATCATACCGCCATTGGTTGAGTGACCTGCAATATATACGTACTTTGTGGCATCCTTGCCGTCCACCATGAGGTGGTTGAAGTCGTAGATTTCCTTCTTGTCCTGCAGATACTGCAACATGGTTGTCTGGTCGTTCTTTGTTTCAAACACTTCGATACAACCACCCGTCGTCTTGTTTGGATCTTTCTGGTTCTCTTCGTTGGTGTGGTACGACATGTATAGTTTGTCATTATATGGCTGAATACATGTGGCAGAGATGTCGTGTGTATGATTTGTATAATCAATCACGGAAATCACATCAATCTTCTTACCTGGTTCAGGGCTTGGAGTTGGTTTAGGGCCTGGTGTTGTACCATCACATGATGTTGGGACAACAGGAGTATTATACAACTCGTATCTCTTAGTACAGTCAGAAAGACCTGGGGTGTAAGTATAAGTTGCAGAATGACCGTTGTTGGTAAACTTATCGCAGTCCATATAGATAACGCCTCCGCTTCCACTTGCCCGGAAGATATAGCAGGTTGTGAAATATTCGTAGGTTCCTTGAATAGTGAGAATATTGACTTGATCGTTGGAACCATTGTATTTTACCTCTGCTGCTCGGAAGATGGCATTTGCATTGTCTCCTTGAAGTATAACTTTACTCTCACCGGCAGGATAATACGGATCGTTACCATTGTTCTGATTCTCGTAAGTTCCCTTGCAGTCAATAACGCTATTGTTAACCAGATAGAAGGTACTACCTGCACATTGGTAGATAGTTCCTGTTTTCAGGTTGTTGATGTGTGCCTCAGCGCCATTAGAATTGAGGGCGGTCTTATCTGTAACTTCAAAGGAGCAGGCGTAAAGCTTAGGGGCAGAACCTCCAATAGTCAGCTTGTTGGCTTTTGCTTTTCCGTTGATATTCACGATGCAGCCATCTATCACCATATCCTGGTTTTCTGTACCGAGCAGATTGCCTTGGATATTGATTTTGGCACCCGCTTGAGTTGAAAATTTACCTACGTTGACATCACCGCCCGTATAGAGCAGACCTTGAACATTCAGCTCATTTTTTACTTCAAGGTTTCCTGTAGTAAAGTAGGCATCATTACTTTCTACATACATGTTGTTACCCTCTTTTTTAAGGGTTCCACCATAATTGTAGCAATAAACTCCTGCATTCTGGAAGAGTTGATCGGAGTTGTTGTCTATATGTAATGTTCCTCCTTCGAGGATGTAGATTTTTCCTTTTTTGTGGGCGTTCCAATCCTGACCTCCCCATACATTTTTTGCAGTCAGTTCGCCTTCGATAAACAGGGTGGCTCCATTCAGGTTGAGCTCACTGCTTATTTTTGTACCTTTCTTGATGATGTAGGTCTTGGATCCATCCAGTCCCTTACATCCATCGTTGTTTTTGATTTCGATAGCTCCGTCATGGCTAGGCAAGCTAGGCATTTCATAAACGTCGCTCAGATTGGCTGTAGTTGCGCCTGCAGCTCTTGTTGTAGCCTTCGCTTTGTAGTTGATAACGCTACCAGCTAATTCCTGAGGGTCGGTGATGGATGTTACTTCTTCACCTATTATGTTTTTTGTGACTTCACCTGGATTTGGAACAAACGGCGTGTCATTTGAATCGCTACAAGATGCCAGAAGCATCGCTGCGAAAGAGAAAGTAACAAGTCTTGAAAAATAATGTTTCATGTTAATCTTTCTTTTGTCGTTTTTGTGTATAAATTAGCTTTTACCTTTTAGCTATTGTTCTAGCCTTTAAAGGTTTGTTCTCCCACACTCATTGAATAGGGTGCGGGAGAACAGAAGTATTTGTTGGTTACTTTGTATTTGCCAACTTGAAAATCTGAACGCGGCTGCGACCGTAAGCTACACAGATGTAATCCTGATACAAGGTTACGTAGTTAGCTGAGTTGTAGCTCTCCTTGCCATCATAGAAGGCACGGCGACGGGCAACAACATTCTCACCCTTAGCCTTGCTCTTGTCCAATACTACGAGACCATAACCGCCACATGCTACATAGATGTATTTTGAATCTACAGCAACACCATTTACACGGCCGATAATCTTGTGGTTTTCGTTGCCTACAGGAGCATCGAACAGAACAGTACCATTACCTTGTGCATCGTAGCGTACAAGACCGCCGTCACCCTGGCATACGTAGAGGTCTGTGCCATCTACAGCGATGGTATTCTTGCCATCAACGACACCCACTTTACCTATTGTGGATTTGCTCTGAGGATTTTCCAAATTAATGTTGTCGAAGATGTTGATAGTACCTGTTGTTGTACCATTTGCCTCCAAGCCATAGAGCTTGTCATTGCCAACAGCTACGAACTTCACGTCATTTGTTGTGAGGTGTGGAGTACGCCGGGTGAATGTAGAGTTGTAAACCTGATAACCCTTGTTTGTTGCCAAAACGAAGTTGTCTTTATACTTGACTACACTATTGGCATCAATGCCATTGTTTGGATTTGTCTTATCAATAGGGTAGGTAACGAGTTTGCTCTTACCCATCAATCCATTTGCCAGTTCCACATAGCCCAAGAATGCACCTTCCTTGTAGGTTGTTGCAGCAACATAGAAGCGGCTGCCGTCAATCATACCATAGTTTACGTCCAATCCTCCCTGAGCTGTTACTGCCTCATCGAGAATAAGTGATTTGCCGTCGATATGAGCAACTTCCAATCCGCCACCCATGTGGTTTTTGTCATTGCCCTGGGTGTGGTATGTAACATACAACTTATCGTTTGCAGCTTGGATAGATGTTGCAGAGAGGGTGTTTTCTGTAACTCCAGCAGCTGAGAACAAATCCAGTTTTGGCTTGTTGCTCAAACTTTCTGTTGTTGCTGTCAACTCATAACCGTATTGCTTGTTATCTGTATCCTTCAGCTTAACCAAATCACCAGTGGTTGCCTTGTCGTAATCGAGGTATGATGCTGCGAAGTCAAGATCCTCTGCTGTAGGAAGCTGGTTCTCGCCATTAAAGCATTTTGTGAACTGGAACAGGAAGGTAGCACCTTCTGCAGGAGTATCGAATGCCTGAATGTTTTCTGCACCTTCGTTGTGGAACTCGTCAGCCTTAACGATAGCTAAGCCACCAGCTGTTTCCAGACTAATTTGACCTTTTGCATCGTTATATGAGATAAGTTTATTTACATTGATAACGCCCTTGTTCTCAATGTTGATCTTGCAGGCACCCTTCAGGATGAGCTTTGCTTCACCTACCTTAGTTACCTTCTTGTGGGTATCCTTTTCGTTCAAGGTCACATTGATGTAGTCGGCATCAATCTGTGAACCGGCATTCATGGTCAATGCATTGGTAACCTTGATTGCGCTGTTGTCGCCAGCCTTCAAGTAACCGTTTGTGTTGAGGTTCAGATCTGCTGTCTTCAGGAAACCGCCGATTTGCAGGTTACCATTGATGTTAACAGTAGTAGCATTCCAAACGTGAGCTGATGCGTATATATTGGCACCTTCTTCAACGTTTACTTCTGTTCCACGGATAGATCCGATGATACATGCCTTTGAATCAGTCTTGAAGGTGATTTTCTGTGTAGGACTTGTCTTGTCTTCTGTAAGCTGTCCTAAACCGGACTTGAGTTCCTTCTTTTCAACAGCGTTGCCATTTTCATCAAGGCCGCTGGTAATACCTCGCCAAGATGAATACAGATTACCTTCGATGACGATGTCTGCTGCAGGGTCTTCAGTCTTGACATAACCAAGTTCGTTATAGACAGTAACTCCCCGCTTGATCATTGAACCAGTGCCCTTGAAAATCAGGGAACCGCCCTGCTTTACAACGATTTTTGCATTTTCGAAAGTGTTTGCAGAATATATCAATTTTGCACCTCCATTTACGAAAATAGTTGCATTCTTGATTGTGTTCTTGGTAAAGTCACACTCGCCAGCAGATTTCTTTAAGTAGAAAATGCCGTTTTCCAGGTTATCGTTACCTAAAGCCTGAGTAGCTGTAGCAGGCTGCACAGGTATAGTGCTCTCTTCGTCCTTGTTGAGGTCTGTTACGAAATTTGCGTCACTGGCAGCTCTTGTGCCGAAGAACTTACGGGCATTAGCTGTTGAGTTCTTGTAGTTGATGACGCTAGAAAACAGAGACTCTCCGCTGTTAGTGAGGTCGAGAGTTGTGGCATCTACCTTAGCTGGAGATGAATCGCCTGTAGAATCACTTGTGTTGTCGCTACATGATGCGAATACGAATGCCGCCAAACCGATAGCAGCAAGTTTAGAATTGAATACTTTCATATCTATTTAAGTTTAAATTGTACTTTCAGTTTCTTATTAATACCATTTACTTGTATTTTTGTCCTCCAGCTCGTTGTTTTTTTGGGGTAGTTTGACTATCATCATCTTGCGTACACTTTCAAGTGGAGCTGTTTGACGCTGCAAATTTAATGAAATTATTTCATAAATAGTTGTTTTTTAGGGTTAAATAAACTTAATTCGCTACTTTTTGTTCTGATACTCATTAGGTTGGTTTGTTGTGGGCGATAACGGATTGGCTCTTCCGCTTGTCAAACGATAACTATTTCTGAACTCATTAACCCGAAAATTACTCCGAAAGATAGCTGAATATCTCCGAAGAATACGAAAATATCTCCGAAAGATAGCAGAATATCTCCGAAGAATAAGCCAGGAAAACAAATGTTGGGAATACGATGATGGATATGTGTTGTGGTGACGAGGTGAAGGGTGAAGGGTATATTTTAAATCTTATATTATATTCTTTTTTTAGGGTTTTTGGAAAAACCAGAAAATCAGAAAAATGAAAAAACGGATTTTTTCCCTTGCCGCGCGTATATATATAAAAAGAGTTTTCAAACCTTCACCCTTCACCTTTTTATTTAACATTTTGTGTGTCAAATAGTTGCGGGTGAAGGGTGGTGAAGGGTGTTTTTCGCGTTTTATAAACATATTTTAAGAATACGGTCCGATTTTACATATTTTAAGTGTTTGTTTTTGGTTCCGAAAGAGGTGCCATTTTTTTAGGGTCCCATTTTTTCTCTTTTCTTACCACTGAAATCTTTGAAAAGCGTGTGGGGTAGGGTATCCCGTCTTATGTTGTGTTAAACAATTATCAGATAAAAGAAGTTAACGATACCGAAAAAGGACTGATTTTTAAACAAATATTAACGCAGAAAACTTGAAGTTTCGCATATTAGATGATTCAAGTTTAAGGCAAGTTCAGAAGTTAAAAGAGTTAAAGAAATTTAAGTGGTTAAAGAAGTTAAAGGGAAGTTAAAGAAGTTATCGCTCCCTATGTTCGTTCAGTAAATCAGGAAAACAAATGTTGGGAATACGATGATGGATATGTGTTGTGGTGACGAGGTG
>ERZ780034.132-NODE-132-length-29184-cov-7.20289_pt1 | contig 29184 bp, 34 predicted proteins | sample MGYA00511855_ERZ780034 | MGnify/ENA primary metagenome ERZ780034 (study PRJEB29588, sample SAMEA2148024) | human gut metagenome | biome: human gut; feature: human-associated habitat; material: faeces | place: Denmark | collected 2008/2010 ...
TAACGTGCTTGCTCCTTATTATATAAGTGCGGATATGTCTGACAGATAGTGTTTTGCACGAGTTTTCATGTCCGTATGGCCTTGAAAATGGTGTGCGCGCGTGTAGTGTGCGCCTGTTGCGCGCGGTGCATGGGGCGGCTGTGCTGTCAGATGGTGCGTATTAGGCCGACTATGACGCTAAGGCTGCGTATGTCGTCACGCGGAAGGAGGAACGGCTTGTGGACAGAGCTGTTTTCAGACACGCATAGTATGCAGTCCTCGTGGTTTTCGCTTTCCTGCACGCGCTTGACAAGAATGCCTTGGCTCGTTTCGATGACATAGATTGTACCCCACTGAAAGAAGCGGATGTCCGTGATTTTTCGGCAGGCGAGCAGGTCGCCGCTGTAATACAAAGGTATCATCGAGTCGCCAGAGACACGTATGAGAAAATTCGCGCCCTTGTTTTCAAATTCTGGTACGACGTAGCGTTCGCAGTTTTCGAGGTAGACGCTTTCGTTGGGGTCAACCGGGAAGCCTGCGATGGCATCCAAGGGTATAAGCGGAATGCCCCTGCCGCTGCTTGGCTCGACCTTTTGAATTTTCAAGCCAACGCTTTTTTGTTGCGGGGTATCTTGGTGGATGCTGGGAGAACTGGGAGAACTGGGAGTACTGGAGACCTTGAGCATGTCGCCCTTACCTATTAGTAGCCATTCGGCATTTATATCAAACAAAGATACAATATTTTGTATTGCAAGTGTACCGACGTTACTGCGACCTTTGGATATTTCAGTAACCATTGACGGACTTATGCCTATTTTGAGGGCAAAGTCACGTTTGTCGGTGACTTTGCCATTGTCCAACAGTGCCTCGTAGGCGGCTATAAAACGGGCGGATAACTCATTTTTTGCACACATAATACAGAATATTGAAAATTTAAGCTTGAATAATTTGGTCTATTGTACAGAATACTGTATCTTTGCAGCGTGTTCAATAATTAAACAGCGGCCAAAGATAATGAAAAAGGCCGAGATTAACGAATTTTCAAGATTAAAGAATATGAAAGTGAAGAATGGCGACGGGAACGTGTGGGCGGTGATGCTGACCGCCACTGACGGTAGGGTGTGTCGCTGGGAGTTCTGGAACTGCACGCTGACGCACGTGAAAGACCTGATAAGGGGATACGTGGAAAGTTGCCCCTACGACTGCGACTGGACGATTATCGGCGGCGGGATGACCATACGCGGAAAATCAAGAAATGACGGGTACGGTCATACCGATGTCCGGCATATAAAAGACTGATGATATAGCCTCGGATGGCAGCCCGGAAAGACGGGCAAAGGGCGGCACGGATTGCGCGGCCGGAAAGTTGGTAAAGCGAGACATGAAAGCGACGACAGCCGCCGGGGTTCGACACCCCGCGCCCCACTTTTCAAATTAACAAGTAACAATTAAAAATTAAGAATTATGGCAAAGAAACTTGACACAGGGAAAATGAAAGAGCTGTGGCGTCAGAAGCTGATGACGCTCATGGGCTGCGTGACGCACGCGCAGGTGGTTGCCGACCAGGCGATAGGTCTGGCCAACAAGTTCATGAGATACGACGAGATGGACGACAGCGACGCCGTGCGCACGGTGGAAAACCTGTCGTGCGTGTGCGAGGAGGCGATGCAGGTGATATGCAAGGAGCTGGCCAAAGGCACAAGGTTTCAGGAGACACCCTGCAAGGCGGCTGAGAATATGGTGAAAGAACTTTAACTAAACGTGATTATGGCATTATGGAAACAATCAGCGTAAAAGATTTATTGAAAGTGATGGACGTGAATGCTTACAGGCGGTTAAGAAATGCAGGCAGGCTGAATATGGCTCGTGTAGCTCCAAATGCGGCAGTATACGTGGAAAGCATACCTATTCGCTTTCGTCGAACAATGGGCGGACACCGTCAGAATAGTAAAGGATAGCGTACTGATGATATAAGGCGAAAAATTTGACAACTGATGAGAATTCATTTGAAAACAGTTCGTCTCTCGGATAAGTGATTTTGATAGAAAGCCACCGGTCTTCCTGATTGAACATTTCAAGCTCGAATATAAATCCGAAAGCGGCTGCAAGATTCTTAGCTGTTTCTATTTCATCATCAGCCGTAGGTTCATCAAGGTATTTACCCAACCGGACAGTCCGGCTGTTGTACATTTCATCATTATTCATAGTGTTTAAATTTTTAATTTTCGCCAAAGATAACAACAAAAAAGCATATATACAAATGAGCAGACAGATTTTAACAGACAAGGAGACAAAGCATTTCCTGATGAGGACATTCAAGTGTACACAACAGGCCGTATGGCAGGCTCTGACATTCAAGCGCGACAGCGACCAGGCGCGGAAGATAAGGACGCTGGCGCTGAAGCGCGGCGGCAAGCTGGTGTACGGCTACGTGCCGGAATGCGAGACCACGCACAACGAGGTGGACAGAACGATAGAGCAGACGTTCGGGCCGAGGGTGAAGATGGTTTATGACCGTGAGACGGGCGAGACGACGGTGTATGTTGACGGCGAGAAAAAAGAGAGCCATCCAGGGCTTGGCATCCCCGAGTTCATGCAACTTCAGGGCGAGGTGCAGCTTATGGCGGCGGCGTTATAAGGCAATGAGCGATGGAGTATTATGGAAAGATACTGTGCATATCCCACCACGACCTGACGTATGACGACCGCCCCGTGATAAGGGACGGCATGGCCGACTACAGCAGGAGCAGGGCGTTGAAGGGCACGCACCCGTCGATGCTTTCCGAAGAAGAGCTTGCTCCAATAATGTCGGAGCCAAACTATAAACAATTATCGGCAAGAGGCCAAATAAACATAGTACGTCAAGGCAAGGGTAAGGGCAATTACGCACTCGTGGAGATAGCGACAATCCCCCTGCGTTTTCAAGAGAAGATAAAGTTAAAATACGGAGACATGAAAGAGGACATTCTGAAAAACTGGTTCGGCAGCCACTACCGCGTCGACGCGAAGGCACGGGAGTTCTACACGAAGTTCCGCTTCGGGAACGGCGACGCGCTGCCGCCGGAGCACATACAGGAGTACACGGTGAACGCATCGGTGATAGAGGCCGTGCTGGCGGTGATGGAGGACACGGTGCTGATGCGCAAGGCGATGAAGGGCGGCCCGGTGAACTGGGGCGAGATGGCCGGGGCCATCAGCTACTACCAGACTGAGTTCGGGCACACGCTGCCGATGAGCGCCAACCGCTTCAAGCGCAAGGTCAGCGAGTTCAGGACGAAAGGTTACGAAAGCCTGATAAGCGGAAAGTTCATGAACCAGAACCGGCGGAAGGTGACATACGGCATCGAGAGGCTGCTGCTCGCCATCGACGGCCAGCCGGAACAGCCGTTCAACACCACTGTGTGGGAGCAGTACAACATGTTCGTGCAAGGCGACCTTGAGCTGTACGACCCGGAGACGGGCGAGGTGCTCGACCCTGCGGACTTCACCGACAAGGACGGTAACCCGATAGTGTTAAGCCCGGCGACTGTGGCCAACTACCTGAACAACCCGAAAAACAAGGCCCTGCGTGCCAAACTGCACATGAGCCAATGGGACTTCAACAACGCCTACCGTCCGTACCATCTGCGCCACGTGGGAGAATATTCACTGAGCAAGATTTCGCTCGACGACCGCGACCTGCCGCGCCCGATGAAGGACGGCAACAGGGTGAAAGCCTACTACGCCTACGACGTGGTGAGCGGTGCCGTGGTGGGCTACGCCTACAACAGGCTGAAGACCGCCGAGCTGTTCCTTGACTGCATGAGGAACATGTTCAGGACGCTCGACCGGAACGGGATGTACATCCCTGCCGAGCTGGAGGTTGAGCACCACTTAGTCAGCGACTTCGCGGACGGGCTGATGCAGGCCGGCACGGTGTTCCCCCTGATACACTGGTGCAACCCCGGCAACTCGCGCGAAAAACGCGCAGAGCATTTTAACAGAGCGAAAAAGTACAGCGTGGAGAAGCGCACGCAGATCGGCATCGGACGATGGTACGCCAGGCTGGAGGCCAACCGTCCGAAGGAGGAGAAGGTGTACGACGAAAAGAACAACACATACAAAGTGAAGAGCTACGCCTACGACGAGCTTGTGGCCGACGACATACGCGCCATAAACGAGTACAACGGCCAGCTGCACCCGAACCAGAAGAAGTACCCCGGCATGACACGCTGGGACGTGCTATGCGCCCGTCAGAACCCGAACCTCGCACCCTGGGACAAGGCCTTGCTTTACCGATACATCGGTTTCCGCACGGAAACGACCATACGCAACAACTGCTACCTGACGGTGCAGTACAACAACTTCGTGCTGCCCGACCCTGAAACCATAGCCAGGCTGGAGCCGAGGAACTACAAGGTGGAGGCCTATTATTTGCCCGACGCGGACGGGAACATCGGCGAGGTGTACATTTACCAGCACGGGCGTTATATCGCCACCTGCAAGCCCGTGACGCGCTACAACGAGGCCACGGCCGAGCAGACCGAAGCCGACAGGACCGCTTATACCGAACAGGCGAAATATGTGGCCAAGTTCGACAATATGATGAAAGACGGCAAGATAAGGAAGGTCGGCATAATGAAGAAAGCGGAGGCAAAGGAGATAGCGGACATCAAGGCTGAGGCGGTGGAGATGAAGCCACACACCGTGGAGGATGATTATTCCGCATACCTGGACGTGGCACATTATGAGGCCGAGGCCGTGGCGAAAATCTAATGGCATTAAAACGACATAAAAACAGCATAATCATGGAAATAACGAACGAAGTTAAACAGCGGATTGCAGGGGCGATAGCCTCCGACCGCGAGAACTACCCCAGCGACAACCGCCACGCGACGGCACTGGGCATAGCGGCAAGCGTGTACAACGCCATCAAGAAAGGGAACTACGAAAAACAGGTAAGCGACGCCAACTGGGTGGGCATAGCCCGGAGACTTGGCGTTCAGTTAAGAGAGGAAATGCCCTGGACGGTCGCCAAGACGCCGACCTATGTGTTCATCAGCAAGCAGTTGGAGGCATGTCAGGACAGCGGTCTCTCCGCCATCCTATGCGATATGCCGAACATCGGCAAGACCTTCACGGCCAAGGCATACGTGAAGCAGCACAAAAACGCCGTGTATGTGGACTGCTCGCAAGTGAAGACCAAGCTGAAGCTGATACGGTACATCGCCAAGGAGTTCGGCGTAGGCAGTTACGGACGCTACTCCGACGTGTACGAAGACCTTGTGGCTTACCTGCGGACGATAGACACACCGCTGGTGGTACTGGACGAGGCGGGAGATTTGCAATATGAAGCCTTCCTGGAACTGAAAGCCCTGTGGAACGCCACGGAACGCTGCTGCGCCTGGTACATGATGGGCGCTGACGGTCTGAAGGAGAAAATTAACCGTGCCATCGAGGGCAAGAAGGTGGGCTACACCGAGATGCTTTCGCGCTATGGCGACACGTACAGCAAGGTAACGCCTGACGACGCGCGGGAACGCGAGAAGTTCCTGAAGGCGCAGGCCGCCATCGTGGCCAAGGTGAACGCGCCCGAAGGCTCGGACATTTCAAGGATAGTGAACGCCACTGGAGGCGGACTCCGAAGGGTATACACGGAAATAGAAAAGCTGAGGAGGGTTCAGGCATGATGACAAAGATAGAGATGCAGGCGATGGATGCTGTCATCGGCATCCACCGTGAAATGAGAAAGATGAACGAGCCGGACTGGGAAAAACGGCGGTATGAGATTGCCAAGGAGGTGTTCTCCAGAAGCTGGGCGGACAGCGTGTTGACCGACGAGTACATGGCGGAAAAGGCCGTGGCCGCTGCGGACGCCCTTGTCGCCGAGCTTAAGAAAGGGGCAAAACCATGAGACTGAAACGAGCGTACAGCCCCAAAGAGGTGCTGAACATGAAGATACCGCGATATGAATTTACCGGCCCGTGGCTGGCCTCCATCGGGCGGCCGGCCCGGAGCGGGGGCTGGATAGTCTGGGGCGCGAGCGGCAACGGCAAAAGCTCCTTTGTAATGCAGTTGGCCAAGTATCTCTGCACGTTCGGCAAGGTGATATACGACAGCCTTGAGGAAAGCACCGGTCTGTCCTTCCAGCTCTCCCTGAAGCGTCACAAGATGGACGAGGTGAAAAAACGCCTGATTATACTGGACCGCGAGCCGATGGGACAGCTTGAGGAGCGGCTGAAGCGCAGGGGCAGCCCCGGCGTGGTGATAATAGACAGCTTCCAGTACAGCGGCTTGAGCTACCCGGAATACAAGGAGTTCAAGGAGCGCCACCCCAAAAAGCTGTTTATCTTCATCAGCCATGCCGAGGGAATGCACCCGGCTGGCAGGACTGCCAAGAAAGTGGAATACGACGCGGACGTGAAAATTATGGTGAGCTGCTTCAAAGCCTGGTGCAAGAGCCGTTTCATGGAACGCCCAGGCGAGCCATACGTGATATGGGAAGAGGGGGCGTCCAAGGCATTGACGGACGACAAGATACGTGAAGATGGAATGGGAGAATAAACTGTACCAGCTGCTGCTGGCAAAGGACGAAGCTGCGGCCGTGGTTGAGGACTGGGCGGAACGCGGCGTAGAGAGCGACCTACGGTTGCGCAAGGCGAAGACCAAGGGGCACATAGTGATAGAGACGCGCGACGTGATATTCGCCAGCTGCATACGGCAGTGGCACCCGTCGTGCAAGGTAAACATAAAGGACTTGAAATGATGGAAAAGAACAACAAAGTGGAGAACCGAAAACAAGGAGGACATGAATAAGAGAGTGTACATCAGCGGTGCCATAGCGCACCATGACATCAGCGAGCGCAAGACGACGTTCGCCGACGCGGAGAGGCTGCTGCGCCGGATGGGCTTCGAGCCTGTCAACCCGTTCAAGAACGGCTTGCCAGAAGAGGCGCACTGGCGTGAGCACATGAGGGCGGACATCGCCCTGCTGCTCGGCTGCGACTACATCTACATGCTGAAGGGCTGGGAACTGAGCAAAGGTGCGAAGCTGGAGCTTGACGTGGCCAGTTCGTGCGGCATAAAGGTATTGTTTGAAATCACATTGTTAAGTTAAGGAGGTAAAAATGAAAGAGATGTATGAAAGGCTGTCGGCGTGGCTGCGCGAAATGCGCAGGCGACACGCGGAGAGAAAGAAGGCTGCGGCCGAGTGCCGCATGGTGATGGACGCGAGGCGAGCGGTGCAGGTGCGCGAGTTCGGCGGCGAGGTGTTCGTCTGCATGGACGGCGTTCCGATGCTGCCGGTTGACGGCCTGAAATGGGACCTGCCCACCGTGCTCGACGTGTCGAGGGAGGCGTACATAAAGTACAGGAAGGAGGAGTGCGGCGATGGGCGTTGACAATTACGCCAGGTTCTACGCCCTGCTCGGCAAGCTGCCCGGCGCGGACAAGGAGACGCTGGTGTTGCAGTTCACGAACGGGCGGACAGCACACCTGCCCCTGATGACGGCAGCTGAATATGGAAGTATGTGCACGGAGATGGAGCGTGTGGCCGGTTATGATGCGAGGCGCGAGGCATGGCGGCGCGAAATGCGCCGTAAGCGTAGCGCGGTGCTTCACCAGATGCAGCTGCTTGGCGTCGACACGGCCGACTGGGGAAAGGTTGACAAATTCTGTCAAGACAAGCGCATAGCCGGCATGGCATTCCGGGAGATTGACGGAGACGGGCTGGACGCGCTGCTGACGAAGCTCCATGCCATAAGGAGAAAGAGGAACAACAAAAACGAGGAAAGATGACAAACAAGGAAATAGTGGACGGGATAATGGGCCACATACGCGAGGTTACGAAAGACCTTGGCGAAGAGCAATACGCCGAGGTGCTTGAAAGCCTTTGGTTCGAGATAGAATACGAACGTTCGCAGTGCAACTGGAACGAGACAGAGTGTTAAACATATAAAAACAGACAAAATGGAACAGAACATCAGTCAAGTGGACATAAAGTCCCTTAGCAAGGAGCAGAGGGCGGAGCTGCTGGCCCGGTTGCAGCAGGAGGAAAAGGACGACCGCATAGCCCGGCGCGAGGCATACGAAGCCCTGCGCGGCGAGTTCCTTCACGAGGTGAAGGCCAAGGTGGAAGCCTTGGTGGACGACGTGCGCGGCTTCAAGAAATGGCTCGAGGAAGAAGTGGACGGCTTCACCGGCGTGATGAAGGAGTACGGGCAGGTGAAAAACGGCGAGCAGATGACCTACACCGTTGTAGACGGCGACTTCAAGCTTGAGGTGAAGGGCAACAAGGTGAAGGGCTTTGACGAGCGCGCCGACATGGCGGCCGAGCGTTTAATCGACTACCTTAAACGCTACATGCAGCGCAGCGACAAGGGCGCGGACGACCCGATGTACCAGATGGCTATGACGTTGCTGGAGCGCAACAAGATGGGAGACCTGGACTACAAGAGCATATCGAAGCTGTACGAGCTGGAGGACAAGTTCGACGGTGAATACGCCGACATCATGCGCCTGTTCAAGGAGGCCAACGTAGTGCAGCGCAATGCAAGGAATTTCTACTTCTGGCGGCGCAACCCTGAAAACGGCGTATGGACACGGATTGAGCCGAGTTTCTGCCGCCTGTAAGGCCGAAAAGCCGTGAATAAGGAGCAAAAAGCCGCCGAAGCGATTGTGTTTCAGCGGCTTTTTATTATCTTTGCAAATATAATGAGCAAGGGTAGGAACAAGGAACTTATAAGGCTTCGCGACGAGGCGTTGTGCCGCCGGTATTATTACTGGACGGAGATACAACGCCTGCGCTTTGACGATGCCCTGCGCAGATTGTCGGAGTGCGAGTTCTTCATATCCGAGGAACGTATCATGGCCATCATAAGGCGGAAGACACGCGACGGTTCGGCAAGGCAAGTTAAGCCTCTGCCGAAAGTGAGGAAGCCGAGGCTCACGGCTTCGCAGCTGGAGCTGTTCCCCATGCGGTGACGCTGCTCATTCTTCCATTGCCGACTCGTCATGGAACGTGAACGAGAAGGTGAACTCGTAGACCTTTATATATCCCGGCAGCGCATAGTCGCGGCTTTTCTCCCTGACAAGCGGAGATACGCTTTCCGAACATTCAAAGCATTGGAGCGTCTTGTACAGTTTGTTGGCAAGTTGCTGCCGCTCTTTCGCCTTGTCGTATGTGCCCGACGAATAATGCGTGTCATCGTAGCAATCGATGGCAAGGCGCACGGTAATGGACGACTCGCTGTTCTGCGCCCCGTAGCCGAGGTCGTGCCAGTTTGAATCGACATTGCCGATGAGCACGCACGGGAACGTCACTGGGTAATGGTCTTCGTTGGCTCCCATTTCAAGCTGGCCGTAGTCCTCGTCGATGAGCGAGAGTTCAGGCATTTCACGGGCGACTTGCTCCATGATGTTGATAAAAACTTCTTCCATGATTTTAAGTTTTGATGATTAACTATTTAGAATATTTCGTATTTCCTTTTCTATCCGCTCGTTTATTTTTCCGGTGAGTTCCTTGCTGTCGCCGAGGAACTGACGCTGTGGAATGCGGATGTCGAGCTTCTTTTTCTTTGTGAGGGCAAGATTTTTCCAGAATGACGCTTTCGGGTTGGCTGCTTGTCCCACGGCGGCCCCATTGCGGCCTTTCTTTTGCCTTGAGGCGGTCTTTCCCGCCTTGCCCGACGCCTTGTAGAACTTGGCCCACGCGAAGCGTCTCATGCGGTCGGTGACGGTGACGGACACAGAGCCGCCCCAGTTGTGTACTGGTGCATAGACGACATCGTTGGCCACCCTTACGCGGTAGTCGGACGTGATGTACTTGATGGAATTGAAAAGATGGTTGCGGCCAGATAGCAGCGTGCCGTACTGGCTTGCGGCGTCGGTTTCGCCGGACGAGAGCCTTTTGGCCTTCGGCCACGGGTGCAGGCCGCCATTGACGAAGCCGCCCCTGCGGAAGTTGTCCTGGAAATGGTCTTTGGCCATTCGTCCGGCGACGACAGGCATACGGCGGCGCATCATGCCGTCAAGCTCCTTGCGCTTGCGTTCAACCTGTCTTGCGAAATCTTTTATATCCATATCATGCAATTATTCAAGAATAATTTGTAAATTTGCAGCGGAAGCGTATAAACTGCCTAATGTGCTTATGAACATACCTGTACAAGTAAAAGACGAAGCCCGTGAGCTTATAGAGCAATACGGCGATACTTTCGAGTACCTCGGTGACTACGAAGGGCGGGAAGCCTATATGTTCAAGTTCCCGGAGGACTCATGCACGGGTTATCCTTTTGTCTACTTGTATGACGGGAAAACAGCCACAGAAGTCAGCGGCCCATTGTCTCTCGACATAATCGGTTCACTTGTCGAAGATGTCGAGGAAAGCGGTGTCGAATAGCTTGTTGTCAATCCTCATTATGCCTCTGCAGCCATGTGAGTTGGCGGCACCTTCGTCACACAGATACTTGACGTCTTTCCACTCCATGCCAGAACCTTCGGAGTTGTCACTTTGCGGTTCAATGTAACGCAACTCCCCATTTTTGAACCTTTGAAGTATCGTGGCATGACCGCCACCGCCTTTCCACCCGATAGACAATTCGTAGACACCTTCATCTTTGCAGACTTCATTGAAGAATTCCATGTACCGCTTTGAAGTCATCTTCAGGTAGTTCTTGCTCCTAAGCCAGTCGTTTATACTTGTATGTTGCGCCGGCGTTCCGTCGGCATTCTTCCAAACTTCAAAAGCGCGCCCCCTGCTCAAGTATTCAAGTTTGCTTCCGGGCGTATTGCCCTTAGCAGTAATGTCGAACCCCCTAAGCCTGAGCGCGTATGCAGGTGCGCAAGTCTGGCAGTTGATGTCATACGGGCGGTCCCTTTTCTTGTCGTATTTTTTATTCTTGCTGTATTTGTGGCCCCTCTTGTCGTGATACAGCCCATTTTCGTCCAAGACAAAATCATCCACGTGTTTAGGATTGGCGTTTTGTTTGTCCGCCTCGTCAACGTCCATAGGCTTGCCCTTTGTGATTTTTATGTTTTTTTCTATGTCTATGCAGTTTCTTGCAATAGCCATCTTTTCATCATCCGTGAGATTGTCGGGCATTTCCGCGATTATTTCATCAATACGGGCCATCAGTTTGTCAACAGCCTTTTTCGCCCCTTTGTGCGCATTTGCCTGATAAGGATGGTTGTCAGAGAACAGCTTGGCGTCCTTGCCTGGATTATTTTCAAGCCCCGGCTGCGGCTTGTATCCGTCACCTGAGCCGGGAACAGGCGTCACGGGGTCGTCTGTAGATGACAATCCGCACTTGCAGTTCCAGCGGTCGCCGGGGCGGTGTTCGTTCCAGAACGGGTCATCGACGGGACGCACGGTGTTCCAGAACACACGGTGGTCCTCGCCGGGATGTACAGAAGTTGACGGCATCCAACGCAGATTGGGCAGTACGTCCTTCTCGCGCTCGAACTGCTGCCAGTCAGCGGCAAGGTGCGCACGGAGTATGGCGGTGTCGTATTCCGTGCGCAGCCATGCACCGCACTGGTGGGAGGCGATGGGCAAGACCTCGCTCCTCCACTGCTCGAACGGCTTTAGATTGCCGTTTGAATCCAGCAGCAGGCGTGCCATGTCGTTCTGCAAGCGATGGACCTTGAACGCTGAGAACACAGCATTGTTGCGCAGTATTGCGGCACGGAAATCGTCGTCGGGGTCAGTGGCCTTTGACTCGGCAAAGCCTTTTTTCACGGCCTCGTTCATTTTATCCCATATTCCGCCGAACAGGTTTATTTCGATGTCAGTGGCCGGATGGAAATCCTTGCTGTAAATGTTCAGCAAAGCGCGGCGCAGGAGTTCGTCGGAAAACTCGATACCTGTCGAAACCTCACCTTCGTCCGCCCCGTAAAGCCTGTTGACTACCAGTCTAAATCCGCCCCGCCGCGCGACGGGGCCTTTGCGAAAAAACCTGCAAGCCAGCTACGGAACGACTTTTTCTGTTTAGGTGAAGGTTCGGGCTCTTCACCATCGCTGCCGTTTTTGGTTTCATTCTCCGGCTTGGCTATTTGAGCGGCGGCATTTTCCTTCCTTAAACGCTCTTCCTCACGCGCTTTCTTCATACGTTCATAGTCGGCAGGCTTTTCAATGCCAAATTCTTCATATAGGTAATCGTCCGACACCGGCAGGTTGAAACTTGTCTCCAGCTGTGTAAGTATGTTTATTTTCGACGTGGGGTCGATGTCCTTCCTTTCCGGGAAACAGAATGCACCGCCGGCGGTGTTGATGCCGATATGCGCGAAAATGTCCGCCATGTCGTAGTTGAGGACGTCAAGGACATACTTCTTGTCAGCCAAGGCGACCTTGTCCTCGACTTTCTTGTGTACCGTTCCGAGCGCCTGCGTGCCTTTTTCCGATGACTCGGTAGTCAGTGTGTTGCCGAGGACAAGTTTAGATATTTCATTGTTGCAGCGTTCACAGAGACGCTCGTACACATCAGCCGAGCCGGTCTTGTTCCCTGCTTCCGTCAACTTGAACTCCGTATCCTTGGAATGGAAGAACTGTGCGAGACTTCCGGCATTGGCGGCATCCTCTATCGCCCTTTGCCTGGACTCCTCGTCGTCTGAGTCATATATATACTCTTGTATGGGCATGCCGAACACCTCGGAGAACTGCGACCAGTCGCCCGTGGTGTTTCGCTTGTATATGACCCACGGCGCAGCCTTGGCCAGCAGCCCCAAGTCGTCAGGACTGCCGACAAAGAGCAAATCCTGATAGTCGTCCCAGGGCAGGCCCGTTATGTCGGTCTGGTGCCGGAGTATGAGTTTCCTTACCGGGTCTACATGCTTGCGCGGAACGAGGTCGTAATCCACCCATTCCCCCTCTTTGTAGAACTGGCAGAGCGTGAAGCCCCAGAACTTGGCGTCGATGATGTCCCCTACGAGTCTGTTGAACCACGGGGAACGTATCTGTTCGTTCACGGCATCGTCCGGCTTCCCGTTTCTTTGGAACTCAATATCCGAACACAGCACGGCGTTCTTACGCTTCTCGATGACGCAGGAAAGGTGTGTGTCCATAAGGATGTCCGAATACAGGTCATAGAGTTTGTAACGCCTGGAGAATTCCACGTTCTCGGCGGCGCGGACGGCCGCCATATAGTCTGCGATGTCAATGCCGAAACGTTTAGGTTGTGTGATGACGATGACGTTAGGCCTTTTCTGCCAGGGCTGCGGCAAGTTGCCACCGACAGTGATAAGCCCGTTCTTATTCCTGTTTTTTCTCTTGCTCATAATCAAAATAAATTGTTTTACCAATGGTTTGTCCTTTTGCGGTTGCTTATGATACGAAACTGCGAGTTCGCCGTGCGTTCCTCCAATGGCAGCAACGGTGCGCCCTCGATGGATATTTCCTCTGCGGCGACCGCCTTCATCCATTCCACGGCACGCTCATACCGGTCTTTCCGTATCTGGGAGAGCTTTTGCGGGTTGTGGATGCAGAAGATGTGATAGACGGCAACGTCGATGACCATCATCAGCACGAGCTGGTTACGCTGCGCGCCAGTTGCGGAAAAGATTTTGTCGCAGTCGTAACGCTTGGACAAATAGCAGCGCATTTCGGCGACGGCCCTGTCCTCGCACACTTCGATGACGGCCTCGTCCTCTCTGACAAGCGCATCCAGTATGTCACGGTGGATACTTGCGTCGTAATCTGACAGTTCTACAAATTGGCTCATATACAAATGAAAAATTAAAAGTTAAAAATGAAGAATTAAAGAAACGTCAGAGCCTTCGGCGGTTGCGGCTGCGGAGGTCTTTCCGGGTCTTGAACACCGGCGGCTCCGCCCTCCGCATAAGCTCGTCGATGATGCGGTTGCCGCCTTCGACCGCGTCCGGGCCGTCCGCCGGATAGCGCAAGGACAGAGTGAACAGCTTGAACTGGTCTTCCAGCTCTTTCATGTGCGGGTTGTCCTTTTCCGCTTCGTTGAGGATGAGGTTGCCTTCCCTGTTGAGCGGTTCCAGGTTGGCCTCGATGCGCGTTGCCTTGTCAGTCTTTTTCTCTTCATCGCCCCGGATGTGTAGCGCGATCTTGTGCTCTTTGCGTACTTTGGCCACCAGCGGCTTGAACACCTGCTGGAAGAACGGGTCTTGCAGTTTGTTATTCTCCATGTAGCAATATACCGTGGACTTCCCGTTCACGAACTCCAGCATCTTGACATACCAGCCGATGAATTCCGCGTTCAATGCCTGGGCAAGGAAAGTCTTGATGACATAGAGCCTTCCTCCGAGCTTGCCGAGCAACGAAAGCGCCTTGAAGGACTTGCCTTTCTTGCCCTTGCTCTCGCCCGGCGCGGGGTCGCCGTATGCAACGAGGAACTTGAACTTCGACAGTGGCGGCACATTCCCGTAAGTGATGTTCTCAAACACCTCGCCGACGGACACCGGATTGTTATAATACTCCCCCTGCACCGCCTTGGTGGATATTTTGGAAAGCGTGCGGTCGATAAACTCCTCGGAATTTTTCTCCGGCCAAGTGGAGCGTCCGTCTTTGTCGCGAATGTTCACTATGTCCCAATGGTCGGCCATGCTTCCGGCCCGTACCACGCAACAGTCCTTGGCGATGATATTACCGCAGAAGACAATGAGTGTAGGTTCGGATATGGAGCGCGTCGGATAAAGCGCGTTCTCCCACCAGTCCCAACGTTTCTGTATGATGTCAGGGTTCTTGGTGTCCTCGTCCGTGTCGAAGTCATCCACGAGCAGTACGTCCGGACGGATGGCCTCATTGCGGGAACCGCGCGGCGACTGTCCTGCGCCGAGCGCTCTGAAGGCCACGCCTCCCTTTGTGATGAACTCGTCCTCCGTCCACGAGCCGGGCGTCTCCTGTTTGCCATAGTAAGCCAGTATGCGCCCGTTCGCTTCCAGATTGGCACGGTAGGGCGCCAGCAGCCTGGCTGCGTTGTCCTTGCTGTTGGACGTCATGATGACGTTCTTTTTCCGGCCTGTAAGCGTGACGAACATGACAGCAAACATTGTAACCGTAGACTTGGCCAGCTCACGGCTCCATGACAACACCTCAAACCATTCGTCATGGGCGAGGATGCGCTGTATGGCACGTTTCTGGAACCCTGCGAACTCATACTTGGCGTAGTTCGGGAAAAAGAACTTTATCCATTCCACCGGGTGCCGTTCAAGGTAAAGACGATGTTTTTCCCTGTCCTGTGCGGACATGGACTTGTCAACGGGTGTAGCCCTTGCGATGTCCTCCTTGAACTTCTCCCAGTCCAGTAGCGCTATCTTATCAGCCTGTTTCATGTGTCCTACGGTTTATAGTTTGTCCTTGATGTAAGCGTCTGCCAGCCTTGTCAGCTCCTTTGCCTTGTCAAGGTCGAGCGGGCGCAGCCATTCGACGAAGCCGGTAAGCACGCTGATAATGTCGGCAATGCCCGTTTCCTGCTCCATGTTGCGGATGGCGGCGGAGAGCTTGCCAAGGATGTCAGCCTCCTTGGAGCTGGGGAACCTCTCACCCTCGGCGCGTGTCGAGATGGCGCGGTTTATTTCCGCCACCTGACGGTACAGGTTCGCGACCTGCTCCTGGCGCGTAAGCGTAAGCCCGGCCTTTTGCTCCTCCCACTTGCCGGAGCGCACCCAGTTTGACACGGTGACACGGGACACCCCGACCCTCTCGGCTATTTCCTGTTGCGTAAGGTTTTCGCGCAGGTATAAAGTCTTGGCCCATTCTTTCTTCTGGGCGTTTGTCAAGTCTGTCATAATATTCTAATGTCTTTAATGAATCCAAGTGCAAAATTGCCATAAAAAGCCCGTTTGACGAAAAAGACAAAACATGATGCGACTTTGTGGTGCCACCATGACGCCACAAAGTTGCATGATAAAAACGCGGTTTCCTCAATCCGCTGAATTGTTGCATTTTTGCAGCAAAAATCACGGACGACAAAAAAAACGAGCAAATGGCAATAAGCAAGTTCTTCAACATACAGACAGACGCGGAAGGCGTCGGGACAATATTCCTCTACGGTGACATTGGCGACTATTATGACGTGCAGAGTGTGCGTGTGGCCAAGGAACTCATGGAGGCGGAGAAAGCCGGCCGGCGTGTGAACGTCAGGATAAACAGCAACGGCGGCGAGGTGTACTGCGGCATAGCCATATACAACGCCATACAGAACAGCAGGGCCGATGTGCGCATCTACGTTGACGGCATAGCCGCCAGCATGGCGAGCGTGATAGCGCTGTGCGGCAAGCACGTCGAGATGAGCAAGTATGCGAGGCTCATGCTGCACAGTGTCAGCGGAGGCTGCTACGGGAACAAAAAGGAGATGCAGAAGTGCATAGACGAGCTGGAAAGCCTTGAGGACAGCCTGGCGGACATATACTCAGTGCGCACAGGCATGACGAAAGACGAAGTGAAGGCGGCCTATTTTGACGGCGAGGACCACTGGCTCACGGCAGAGGAGGCCCTGCGCTCAGGCTTTATTGACGGTATCTATGACGCGGAGCCAGTGCCGGAGGACAGTACCCCGGAACAGATATACAACTTATTCAATAACCGGCTCGTTGAGCCACAAAACAAAGACAAAATGAATCTTGAGGAAGTTAGGAAGCATCCATCGTTCAAGGACTGCAAGAGCGAGGAAGAGGTAATCGCCAAGGCCCAGGCGTATGCACAGGAGGCGAACCGTGCGGGCAGCCTGGCGGAAGAGAACGCCTCCCTGAAGGCGAGAGTTGAGGAGTTTGAGGCCAAGGCGGCGGCCGACGAGGAAGCCGCACGCAAAGCCCTGCTTGACGCGGCCGAGGCTGACGGGCGCATCAACGCCGAGACACGGCCCATGTATGAGAACATTCTGAAAAACAGCCCGGAAGAAGGCAAGAAAGTGCTTGCTTCATTGTCACCGAGGCGCAAGGTCGTGGAAGACCTGAAGGTGGAGCCGGGCGGGGAAAGCCCATGGAACAAGCGTATGCGTGAAATCAAGGACAAACTTAACAAGTAAAAGACATGGCAATAGTAGTAAAGAACACCAATTACAACGGCGAGGTACTGGAGCAGCTTCTGACGCTCGCCGCCACCGGCAACGAGATTGTCGAGAAAGGGCTGATAATGGTCATTCCCGGCGTGGAGAAGAAAATCAGCCTGCCCCGTTTGCGAAGCGGCAAGATGCTGCAGAAGCGCAAGGAGAACCCAGGCGTGGAGGATTCGAAGGGCAACTTCAACTATGACGAGAAAAGCCTTGACCCGAAAGACTTCATGGCCTTCACCGTATTCAACCCACGTGCTTTCGAGCAGATCTGGCGTCCATGGCAGCCGAAGGGCAACCTCGTGTTTGCCGAACTGCCTCCCGAAGCCCAGAACGCCCTCCTGGCAGAGCTTGCCAAGCAGGTGCAGTTCGAGCTGGGCGACCATTACATCAACGGAGAGTACGGTGATGACGATGACCACCTGTTCAACGGCATCCTCACGCAAATGGCCAAGGACACGGAACTTATCATCGTGGACAGCGAGGAGGAAACCATGCTGGGCAAACTGAAGGCTGTGCGCAGTGCCATACCCAAGGCCATCCGCAACAACCCGAACTTGCGCATCATCATGAGCATCGACGACTTCGACAAGTACGATGACGAACTGACCGAGCGCGAGGCCAAGAACGCCAGCGAGACCGATGTGAACGCGCGCCGTTACAAGGGCATAACCATAGAGACGTTGGCTGCATGGCCGGACGGCCTGATAGTGGCGACCCTCTGCTCGATGGGAGCCGACGGCAACCTGTTCGCCGCCGTCAACCTGCAGGATGACGAGAATGTCATCCAGATAGACAAGATTTCAAACGCCAGCGAACTGTACTTCTTCAAGATGCTGATGAAGGTGGACACCAACATCGCTTTCGGCGAAGAAACGGTGGTGCTGGACAGCCGTGACACTCCCGTCTTCAAACCGGCGGCCAAGACGGTTTCGGCCGACCCGACTACGGTGACCATTCCGGCAGAAGGTGGCAGCAAGGAAGTGACCATAACAGCCAGCGGTGAATATACCGTAGGAGCGGCCCCGTCCGGATTTGACGTTGAAGAAACGGAAACGGGCGTGACCATCTCGGCGGAAGCCAATGACACCGGAAGTGAAAAAAGCGGAACCTTGACCATTACGTTGAATTCTGACAGCGGCAAGACGGCCAAAGTGACCATTACACAAGCCAAACAGGGGGAATAACGCATGGCACAGTTGAAACGTTTGGTATTGCATTGTACTGCCACTCCTGAAGGGCGTGAGGTCAGCGCGGTAGACATACGTCACTGGCATACCGATCCGGTGAGCAAGGGCGGTCGCGGATGGAAGCAGGTCGGCTATACCGACATGATACACCTGGACGGCAGGGTGGAACGCCTGGTGGACAACAATGAGGACGCACAGGTAGATCCCTGGGAGATTACCAACGGGGCAAAAGGGTACAACTCCACATCCCGACACGTTGTGTACGTCGGCGGCGTTGCCGCTGACGGCAAGACTCCTAAGGATACCCGTACATCGGCGCAGAAGAAAGCGATGGAAGCCTATGTGAAAGACTTCCACCGGCGTTTCCCTTCCATCCCGGTTGTTGGGCATAACCAACTGGCCGCGAAAGCCTGCCCTTCTTTTGATGTACAGGCTTGGCTGAAAGAAATAGGTATAAATCAATAAATGAATGACTGAAATGAAAAAGCTGATTTTATTTTTTGTGCTGATGCTCGGGTTTGTGTCAGCCTCGTTCGCCCAGACGGGTGATGTTTCCACAAGTATGGACTATGACAGTATGATTGCCACCTTTGCCGGATTCGCCGGCTGCGTGGTGTTGCTGACGGAAGGCATCAAAGCCTTGTTCCCGAAAATGGAAGGACTGGTAACACAGATAGTAAGTTGGACGGTCGGCTTGGCGGCAGCCATGCTGTTGTGGTGGCTGGACGCAGGATTTGTGGCCGATGTAGAATGGTATATCGCCCTGCTTTATGGTTTCGGAGCCTCGCTTGTGGCAAACGGAATCGCAGACACGGGGCTGGTGCAATGGCTTATAGGACTGATAGCCAAGAGGACCGGGTCAAAATCATAAGCAAGGTATCAAACAAGTAATCTCATGGAACTCAGTGAAATTCTCAATTTCGTACTGGGTGGCTCTCTTTTGGCGACCGTGATTGGCATTGTGACGCTCCGCGCGACAGTGCGCAAGGCCAACGCGGAAGCCGAGAAGGCGAAGGCGGATGCCGAAACCGTGCGGATTGACAATGCTGAGCACGCCACCCGGATACTTGTGGACAATATCGTTGAACCGTTAAAAGACGAACTCAATGCGACGAGGAAAGACCTTCAGGCGACGAAACGCGAGATGGCACGCCTTCGCAAGGCCATTGACACTGCCAATTCTTGCAAGCATCATGACGATTGCCCTGTGCTTCGCGGGGTGCGCGAGCACCCGAAAGACGGTCCAGGAAACGGCCAGGACGGAAACGATGCTGAGCCAGGCGGACAGCGTAAGGAGCGAAGTCCGCCTGGTACGGACGGAGACGGTGCCGAAGTCGGAGGTGAGGCTGGAGATACCGTCTGACAGCCTTCTGAGGCTTCCTCCGCTGGCCTCATACAGCGGGAAGAGCGGACAGGCCAGCGTGTCGGTAAGCCGTGACAGGGACGTGATAACCGTGTACGCGAGCTGCGACAGCCTGCAGCTCCTGGTGGAATACTACGAGCGGACATCCTCCGTGTGGCAGGAACGCTACGAGGAGATGGCCGGCCTGTACGAAGAGGAAAGAAAACAGCGTTCGAACCCCGTTAAAACATTCTTCTACGGTTTCGGGGCCGGAATACTGCTGAGTGTGCTAACAACAATAATCATCATTCTAAAACGAAAGAACAATGGCAACTAAGAAATTCATATACGGCATAGCCGTGGTAAAGTTCAACAGCAAGGAAATCGGCTACATCGAGAAAGGCAGCTGGGACTGGGGCGGCACTAAGCCGGAGAGTACGGACGTGGAAGCCGAGCAGGTACCTGACGCTCCGGTGCTGACACTGGCCAACAAGAACGCGACCATCGCGCCGACATTCAACCTCATCCAACTGGACTACGAGAACATCCAGGCCGTGCTTGGCGGCACGCTGGTGGGCAGCACGGGCAGCTACACCGGCTGGAAAGCCCCGACCGACCTCGTGGAGCTGCGCGGCCCGTGGGAGATCCAGTTCGTGAGCGGCCAGACGATGAAGATACCCAACGGCACCATCATGGCCAACCTGGGCGGCAAGCTGACGCTGACGGAAGTATCCAAGCTGGAATGCCAGCTGAAGGTGAACAAGCCCGAAGAGCCGGACACCGCTCCCTACGAAATCAACGACACGCCGTCCGAGTAACGTATGGATAAGTCAACGGAACGTCTGGTGCAAGCCGAGGGGACGGCCGCCCTTTTGGACAGGGGCGTGTCCGTCCCCTTGAAGGAACTGCGCATCCCATTCCGGAAGAAGCCGCTGAAGATGCGCGTCGTGATGCGCCGTCCCCGCCTGGGCGGACTGATACGGCTGGCGAGAGTCTATCTGTTGCTGGGCGTGACGGCAGAGCAGATGAAGAAGTTCACGAAGGAGGAGGAAATGGCCTTCCTTGCGGCACACGGCAAGGAGATAAGCCGCATGATAGCCTACACGCTGTGCCGGGGCTGGATAAGCCGCCGCCTGCTGGTGGGCGTAACAGCCTGGGTGGTGAGGAACTGGATGGCTCCGGAGTACCTGGACGCGGCCATGCGCAGGTTCATCTTCCTGCTGGGTACCGACCCTTTTACGAGTATTATCAGGTCAGCCGGGAAGATGAACCCGATGAAGCTGAGACTGAGCCAAAAAAAGAAGGGGAGTTAAAGACGGTGTACGAGCCGTCCCATAGCCCCTTCGGATTTGTCTGGCAGATTGCCAACGCCACGGGATGGAGTGTGGACTACATTCTGGAAGGCGTGAACTACCAGACCCTGATCATGATGCTGGCTGACGCGCCGCGCTATGTCCGTAAGAAGAAGGAAGAGATGAGCGCGGAAGAGGAGGCCGCCGGTATTGTAGGATTTTTCCAAAGCAACCTGAAGAAATAAAATGGCAACGAAACCCGTAGAAATAGAGATACTGATGCGTGACCGCCTGAGCGCCGGGCTTGACAAGGCCGGGCGCAAGGTGGACGAGCTGAAAACGAAGACCACCGGCGCGTCGGCGGAGATGGAGCGGCTGGACAGGCAGGCCGAATCCGTCCGGGGTACCGTGTCGAAGATTGCCGGGGCGTTCGCCGTGAAGGAACTCGTCAGCAACATCGTCAAGGTGCGCGGCGAGTTCCAGCAGTTGGAGGCCTCCTTCCGTACCATGCTGGGCAGCGAGGAAAAGGCCGACGCGCTGATGCAGCAGCTCATCCGCACGGCGGCCACCACCCCGTTCGACCTCCAAAGCGTAGCTAACGGCGCGCGCCAGTTGCTGGCCTACGGCGAGAACGTGGAGAACGTCAACGATGACCTCATCCGCCTGGGCAACATCGCCGCCGGACTGAACCAGCCCCTGAATGACCTGATTTATCTTTACGGCACCACCATGACGCAGGGCCGCCTTTATACGGCAGACTACAACCAGTTCGTGGGCCGCGGCATCCCCCTCGGCCGTGAGCTGGCAAGCGTCCTGGGCGTGACGGAGAGCAAGGTGCGCGAGATGGTGGAGGCCGGCAAGGTCGGTTTCCCGGAAGTGCAGCAGGCCCTGCAGAACCTCACGGACGAGGGCGGCATGTTCTACAACCTCATGGAGGAGCAGAGCAAGACCATCACCGGACGCATCAGCAACATTGAGGACAGCATCAGCATGATGATGAATGAAATCGGGCAGCAGTCCGAAGGCATTATCGGCGGTTCGCTGGATGCGGTGGCCTACCTGGTTGACCACTACGAGCAGGTGGGTCGTGTGCTGGTGGGGCTGGTCGGCACCTATGGGGCATACAAAACAGCCGTCATGGCCGTCACCGCCCCGCAGGCCCTCCAGACGGCCGGCGTTGGCGCGCTGACCGTGGCCGAAACCCTGCATTACGGCTGGCTCGTCATTGTGGAGAAGGCGCAGAAGCTGCTCAACGCCACGATGCTCGCCAACCCCTACGTGCTGGTGGCCACGCTGATTGCCGGCGTGGTGGCCGCGATGGTGTCGATGAAGACCGAGACGGAACGGCTGAAGGAAGCCGAGGAAGAATACCAGGCCGCCAAGCGGAAGACCATCGAGGCCGAGGAGGAACACCGGCGCAGGCTGGAGGAACTTTGCGGCGTGGCCGGTGACGAGAGCCTGGCCACCGACACCCGGCGCGAGGCATTGAACCGGCTGGAGCAGAAATACCCTGACATCTTCGCCAAGTACGACACCGAATACGAGAAGCTGAAGAACATCAAGCGCATCAAGGAGGAAATCGCCGAGCTGGAGGCCGGGCGGTCCATTACGCGGCCGCAGAACGAACTGGACAGCGTGAATGCACGCATCACCGCGCTGGAGGCCAAGAAAGCCACCGAACACTGGGAGGACGCCAACGGTTCCGGGACGAGGATGCGCAAGGTGGGCGGCCTGACCGGTGACGAGGCCACCGAGCTGCAGAACCTGTACAACAAGCGGAAGGCGTTGTCCGAACAGGTGCGCAAGGAACGGGCCAACTCCTACTTCGAGAACCTGACCGGCATCAGCAACGACACGCTGGAGCAGCAGATAAAGCAGCGCGAGAACCTGCTGGCCCGGATGACGACCGAGCAGAGGAAATACGGAGCCATTACCTATGGCAACGAGGCGTTGAGAGGCACGTTCAGCCGTGACGAACTCCAGTACCAGCTCAACAAGCTGACCGCCGAGAAGAACCGGCGGAGTTTGAAGCGCGACTCCAGCGCGGACTGGGGCGCACAGGCGCGCAAGGAATACGAGGAAGCCCTGAAAGCCTACAACGACTTCCTGGCCGACACCTCCAACAGCCTGACACAGGAAGAATACGAGAAAAAGGCCAAGGAACTGAAAGACGCCCTCAGCCTGGCCAAGAAGGAATACGACCGGTACAAGCCCGATGAGAACAAGGATGCCGAGAGCGAGCGCAAGGCCGCCGACAAGGCCGAAACTGAAGCCGAACGGCGCAGACAGGCGCAGCAGAAGCTGGACGACGAACTCATCGCCCTGGAGCTGCAGAACCAACAGGATGAGCTTGACCTGATGGGCGAAGGGACGGACAAGAAGCTGGCGCAGATAGACGCAGACTATGACAAGCGCAAGGCCGAAATCGAAAAGAAGGCCCGCGAGCTGGCCGATGCCAACAGGAAGGCCGGGGTGGCGGACGTGAACTCCTCCGGGCTGACGAAGCCGCAGCAGGACGAAATCGACCGGGCGAACGGACTGAACGAGGATACCCGCAGGAAGGAAACCGTAGAGGTCTATGAGGCGGAAGCCGCAGCCATGCGCGACTACCTGAAAGAGTACGGCACTTACCAGCAGCAGAAGCTCGCCATCGCCCAAGAGTACGCGGAAAAGATACGCAAGGCGCAAAATGACGGAGAGCGCATGGCACTGGAGCGGCAGCGCGATTCGGAGACGGCCGCCCTGGACGTGTCCTACCTGAAGCAGTCCATCGACTGGACGGCCGTGTTCGGGGAGTTCGGCGGCATGTTCTCCGACATCATCCGCCCGGCGCTCGAACAGGCGAAAGCCTACATGCGGACGGACGAGTTCAAGCGGCTCGACCCCTCCAGCCAGAACGACCTGGTGGATGCCGTCCGGCAGATGGAGCAGTCCTCGGGCGGTTCCGACAAAGCCAGCTTCAGGCGGCTCGGTACCGAAATCGACAGCCTCCGGCAGTCCATGCTGGAGCTGAACGAGGCGAAGCAGGCGGAGGCCGAAGCCCTCGAAAGGCTCAAGGAAGCGCAGGAGAATTACGAGCAAGCCCTGCGTGAGGGTTCGGATGCCGAAATTGAGGCAGCCCGGACGGCGAGGGACACAGCCCAGGAGAATGCCGACTCCGCTTCGGAATCCGTCCGGACACAGGAGGCCGTTGTAAACGGTAACCAAAAAGCCGTCACCGATACGGCATCCACACTTCGTGCCAACATGGAGAACGTGACGCAGGGCCTTCAGAAGCTCGCCTCTTCCGGCATCCGGAACGCCTACGACGGCCTGATACAGCTCGGCAAGGGCACCGGCGGCGCGATGGGAAAGATTGCCGAGAGCCTGGAGAAGGTTCCCATCGTGGGATGGATCATCTCCATCATCGACGTGTTCAAGGACGGGCTGAGCAACTTCATCGGCCCGCTGCTTGACAGCGTGTTCAATGCGGTCAGCGGCATCATCGGCGACGTGCTTTCCGGCGACGTGTTCGTCACGCTGTTCAAGTCCGTCCGTTCCGGTATCGGCAACATCCTTGACGCCATCTCGTTCGGCGGGTTCGGCAAGCTGGTGGACAAGATAAACGGGAGCAATGCGGAAGAGGTGCAGGCCTCCATCGACCGGCTGACCGACCGCAACGAGTCCCTGCAGCAGAGCATCGAAGACCTGACCGACACCATCAAGGGCGGCGAGGGCCGGAAGAGCGTGGCCGCCTACCAGCAGGCCTACGACTACCAGAGCGAGCAGAACGCGAACTATCTCGCCATCGCGCAGGCGCAGGCCGGGTACCACGGCTCGCACCATTCCTGGAACTACTACTGGGGCGGCTTCTCGCGCGAACAGATAGACAAGCTGAGCCAGCAGATAGGACGGCAGTGGGACGGCAGCCTGTGGAGCCTGTCCCCCGAAGAAATGAAAACCCTCCGCTCCAACGTGGACATGTGGAAGCAGATACAGGACACGGGAAAGGGCGGTTACGGCGGGCGGCTGACGGAAAAGCTGGACGACTACATCGACCAGGCCGGCAAACTGGAGGAGCTGGAAGAGCAGTTGAACGAGAGCCTGACCCAGATTTCTTTCGACTCGCTCTACGACTCGTTCATCGACACGCTGATGGACATGGACGCAAGCGCGGAGGAGATAGCCGGAAACGTAAGCGAATACTTCATGCGGGCCATCCTGAGCAACCAGATAGGCGAGCAGTACAAGGAACGGCTGCAAAGGTGGTATGACGACTTCGCCGAACGGATGAAGGACAACGACCTGAGCGCGGAGGACATCGCCGCCCTCACGAACGGCTACGAGGCCATCGTGGAGGACGCCGTGGCCCTGCGCGACAAGCTGGCCGAGGCCACCGGGTATGGCGGGGAGGAAGGCGGCACGACACAGACGGGCAAGGCCGGCAGCTTCAGCGCCATGAGCCAGGAGCAGGGTACCAAGCTCGAGGGGCTTTTCACCTCCGGGCAGATGCACTGGGCCAGCATCGACGAGCAGATGCAGGATGTGAGCGAGCAGATGGGCACGGCGGTAGACCACCTCCGGCGCATCGAGGAAAACACCGGAAACAGTGCCAGGCATCTGGACGAGATAAAGAACGACATCAAGAAAATCATACGTGACGGACTTAAAATGAAGTGAACTATGGTAATGGACGCGATACTCGGAGGCAAGGTGCTGGTGAACGGCACCGACATCTGGAAGGAATACGGCGCTTTCCTGGTGGAGAAGAAACGCGGCGACCGGAACAACCTGAAAGCGATAATGGCCCCGTCCAAGACCAAGAGCCATGTGGCGGTGGACATCCGCGAGGAGGACGGCGAGAAATACTCGTCCGTGCTGGACGTGAGGAACCAGGCGCGGGACGTGAAGCTCATGTTCGCCCTGTACGCAGACACGCGCGAGGCATGGCTGTCGCAGTACCGGGCGTTCATCGCCTTCCTGAAACAGGGGGACGGCGGGTGGCTGGACATCCGCTTCCCCGACCTTGACCTGACGCTGCACGTGTTCTACAAGGACGGCAGCGACTACGAGCCCCTGACCTACCTCTGGCAGGCGGGCAAGCAGGCCAGCCGGTTCACGGTGATTTTCCGCGAACCGAAACCCACTATTTGAAAGGCAATCTAACGGCATTATAACGATATGGTAACGATATACGGCAGCGACGGAACAGTGAAGATACAGGCACCCTGCGACGACAACTCGACGCAGGAGCACGAGCTGCAGGGCGACAACGTGCTCACCCTGTCGTTTACGCTGTACGAGCACGTGGCACTGGAGGTGAACGACTACGCCGAGTTCCGGGGGCAGAAATACTGGCTCATGGAGCGTTACCGCCCGGAACAGAAGAACACCGTGGAGTGGCGGTACGACATGAAGCTGTACGGGATAGAAAGCCTGATCAAGCGTTTCCTCGTGCTGAACGACACGGACGGCGACGACGAGCCCGTGTTCACGCTGACCGCCCCTCCGAGGGAACATGTGGCCCTCATCGTGAAAAGCATCAACAACGGCATGAACCGCACCACCGACTGGAAGGTCGGCACGGTGGAAGGCACGGACAACATCGTCATCGACTATGAAGGCAAATACTGCGACGAGGCCCTCCGGGAAGTGGCCGAGAAAGCCGGGAACCGCGCCGAGTGGTGGGTGGAAGGCCAGACGGTGAACGTGTGCCGCTGCGAGACGGGCGAGGAAGTGACGCTGGGGTATAACAAGGGCCTGACGGGCATAAGCTGCGACATGGCCGACAACGCCAAGTTTTACACCCGGCTCTATCCGGTGGGCAGCAGCCGGAACATTGACCCGGAGAAATACGGGCACAGCCGGCTCCAGCTTCCCGGCGGCGTGAAGCATGTGGACGTGAACGTGGAGAAGTACGGCGTATGGCACCATTACGAGGCGGACGCCTTTTCGGACATCTATCCCAAGCGTATCGGCACGGTGAGTTCGGTGCGCAGCGAGGAAGTGACCGACGAGGAAGGCACCCCCTTCAAGATATTCTATTTCAAGGACAACAGCCTGGGATTCGATCCGAACAGTTATGAGATAGCCGAAAAGGTGAAGCGCATCTCCTTCCAGGAAGGGAGCGAACTGGCCGGACTGGGCGAAGAGGAGGACGGCACCTACTATTTCGAGGCCAACTACGACAGCGACACCCACGAGTTCGAGCTGATCACGATATGGCCGTATGACGACGGCACCCAACTTCCCAACGACACCCTTTGCCCGAAGGCGGGCGACAAGTACATCCTTTGGAACATCCGGATGCCGGACGAATACTACCCGCTGGCCGAGCAGGAGTTCCGGGAGGCGGTAGACCGCTACAACGAGGAAAACGCCGTGGACGCGGGCCGCTACAAGGGGCCGACCGACCACGTATATATAGAGGAAAACGGCATCGACCTGTATGTGGGCCGTCGGGTAAGGCTGGAGAGCCGGCAATACTTTCCGGAAACGGGATACAGGAGCAGCCGCGTCACCAAGATAACCCGGCAGGTGAACCTGCCCTCGCAGATGGACGTGGAGATAAGCGACGCGGTGAGCACCGGTGCGATGGAGGCCATAGGCGACAGCATCGCCGACGCGAAGAACTACGTGAAGACCGCCACGGCGGGGAGCTTCCCCGACCTGATACGGAGCTGGGACAACACCTATCCGACTGACAACAACGTGTTCTCGGCACGCAGGACACTGAAGGAAGCCCTGAGCAGGCTGCGCGAGGACACGGCACAGGAGAAGCTCCATTTCCTGAAAGGCGCGGACTTCGGCCGGTACAAGGCCGGGGAGAGCGGTGCGGGAGTGGACGGGGACGGCAACGCCGAGTGGCTGACCGTCGTCATCCGGGAACTGCTGCGCTCGGTGAAGTTCGTGGACGGCATGACCGGCGAGGGCTGGCAGCTGTGGATGGACGCGCTGACCGGGCTGAGCAACCTGACCATTGACAAGGTGACCATCCGGCAGACGCTGGTCGCCCTGGAACTGCTTATCCAGAAGGTACGCAGCATCGGCGGGCAGTTCGTCGTCAGCGCGGCCAGCGGCAAGATAAAGGCTGTTACGAAGGACGGCGACAACTACAAGATCACCTTCGAGCAGGAAAACGAGTTCACGGCACACGACCTGATGCGCTGCGCGGAGTTCACCGGTACCTCCCTGCGCGGATATTGGGTGGAAATCTCCGCCTCGGACGGGGAAGGCGTCACCGTACCCGTTAGCGAGTTCGGCGGCGTGGAACCCAAGGCGGGCGACGAGTGCGTGCTGATGGGCAACACGCAGAACCGGCTGCGGCAGAACCTCATCTCCATCGCGGCCACCGAGGACGGGCAGCCGCGGGTGGACGTTTTGGACGGCGTGAGCGCCAAGAGTTTTGACGGCTGCCTCCGCGTGCGCCTGGGCAACCTGGACGGAATCAGCGACAGCCGGTTCCCGGCCGACAACCAGCCGCACGGCAACGGACTGTACGGCGACAACGTGTACCTGATGGGCACGTTCGTATTGACCACAGGCGAGGACATCCTGACGCGTTTCGAGATTACGGAGGGCAGGATTGAGGCCGCCGTGGAGGGGCTTCGCAAGGACTTCACGGAGGACAGGAGCTATTTGGACAACGCCTCGTTCGGCGACGGCATGAACAAGTGGGACACCGAAAACGAGGCCACCTTCTTCCTTTTGGGCAACAAATGGATATGGGCGAACGGCGCGCCGCTGTCCGACAAGACGAACTATGCCAGCGTGAAGACCGACGACGGGCGCACCACCGTATATATACGCAACAAATACATCCTGCAGAAAAACGGAAACTTCCGCTTCATCCCGACGTACAACGAGGTGAACGCCGAGGGACAGAAGAAGCCGGAGGCGGTGTACCTGAGTTTTTTCTACCGCGTGGCCAAGACCGGACGGCTGACCATCAAGTTCGAGGGGCTGGACAAGACCGGCTTCGAGAACTTCAACGAGTTCGCCTACGACGGCGAGCTGGCGGTGACGGACGGCTACCAGGTGTTCAACCACAGCGGGCTGTGGAACGGTACGGGCGACTTTAAGCTGTCGTTCACAGGCGAGATATACCTGTACATGCTGGTGCTGAGCACGGACAGGGCCGAAGCCCTGGCCTACAAGTACAAGACCCTGTTCGAGCAGTCCGAGAAGCTGGTTAAGATAGCTGCGGCCAACTTCGACAAGGACGGCAACGTCATTGAAAGTTCTCAAATCGTCACCACGGCCAAGTACAACGAGATGATGTCGCAGTATTTCGACGAGGACGGCGTGCTAAAAAACAAGGCCGGTCTGGTGACGACCGCGATGGGCAACAAACTGTACGCCTTCGATGCCGACGGAAAGATTGTGTCCATGATAGACCAGACCGCTTCCGACAT
>ERZ780034.144-NODE-144-length-28421-cov-3.81094_pt1 | contig 28421 bp, 20 predicted proteins | sample MGYA00511855_ERZ780034 | MGnify/ENA primary metagenome ERZ780034 (study PRJEB29588, sample SAMEA2148024) | human gut metagenome | biome: human gut; feature: human-associated habitat; material: faeces | place: Denmark | collected 2008/2010 ...
AAACACGAAAATAGGAGATAAACACCTATAATTAGTGTTTACCTCCTACTCGATTCATATACCTAACATAAAACCTATGGACACGTTGTCTAATGTGTACAGCCGTGAAGGCGGCAGTCTCCTTTCCAGTGCGCGGCTTATCCCTCGCACGACCTCCAGTCAAGACAAGCCCGGGGTATCGGTAGAAAATGCTCCTTTGACAGCAGAGGACAATTGTGAGCAGGAGCAACAGAAACAATGGTTTGTCCTGCGTGTGGCTTACCATCACGAGCAAGTGGCCAAGGACTGGCTGGCAGAGGTTGGCATCGACTCCTATCTCCCCATGCATTATGCCGAAAAGGAGGTTGCTGGTAAGAAGAAACGCGTGCAAGAGCCGCTCATCCCCAATCTCCTCTTCGTCCAGACTACGGAGGAAAGACTTAACCTTGCCCTCTCCTCTCCTGCCAATGCCTATCTCAGTTACTACTACAATCATTTCCGCACCAACGCCGACGGCACGAATCCCCCGCTCGCCGTTCCAGACAAGCAGATGGACAACTTCATCCGCCTGACGAGCATCGACAGCGACCACATTCTATTCGTCGACCGCTCCCAGTGCCACTTCAAGAATGGCGACCATGTCGTCGTCACCGATGGCGACTTCCGTGGCATCGAGGGCCGTATCGCCCGTGTCGCACGCGTCGTCGTCGCGCTCGACGGGATAGGCTGCATCACCACCGCGTATATACCCAAAGCGTTTTTAAGAGTGAAAGAAGGTGGTTTGCTATCTGAATTTGATAGATAGATATAATTGCTGTATAGATATAACATCATATTTGTTAACGATTTTAACTAAAAGGTTACTGAACTATTGTAATATATATACCAATGGAATATTCTCTCATAGCCAATACTGGAATACATGTAATGACATTCCAGATAGAAGTTAATACGCAGGATCCACATAAAATGTGGTTCCATGAATGGTATGATAAGCAAAATGGAGAGTGGCGTTTGGATGCTGTGTATAAATTAGCCTCTGAAGATGTATACTACAATAAGAAAGATATTTTCGAAGGTGGTTATTTTAATGTGGCTTCAGAGGAAATTTCAACAGCTATATTGAAGGAAGATGGTATTTTCCCCATCAAGGTAGATGATGAAATGTCAGATGGTATAGACGGAGAAGTTTACAAAATCAACTTTCAAGATAAACAATGTTGTTTGTCTGACTTTGAGAATCAATGGCTTCCTGTGCCTTATTTTTTCAAAAAGACAAGCAAAAGATTGTCATTCGGTCCATTGAATTGGAGCAGAATGAAATTGCTGCCTGCAGGTGAATATAATGGCATTAAGAAATATAATGTAATATTGGCCTTCGATACAAGGGCAGGTTACGAGGCAAATGAATATAACGAATATCCAGTGTTTCCCGACAAGTATCGCAAAGACATGAGGTTTGAAGTATGCGATAATGATTTCCAACTTATGGACTACTGCTCCTCAAATGAAGAGTGGGGATACATTAATGCCCATCTCATGAAATTATCCCACCCTGAAGTTCAAAGAATATCTCAAATAAAAGGAAAAAATGTTCAGAAAACAGCATATTCAGCAACTTACATATACTTAATTGACTATATTGTAAGGAACTCTCTGTTTCCTTCTGTAACATTATTCAAGGACGACGGCGTTGAGTATCGTAAAGTTGATATGGTTGTTGACGTCGGTAATTCAAAAACTACGGCAATCTTAATAGAGGATGGAGTGTCTTTGAAGAATGTCCAGCCTCTTGAACTTACTGATTATACAAGCCTCATTAATACAGATGGAGAGAAATCAAAAGTTTGCAAGTATAGCGATCCCTTCGATATGCGTGTTACTTTTAGAAAAGTAAAATTTGGAAGATTTGGAATTAATAATAGCCCGCAATTTGTTTATCCAAGTTTCGTTAGACTCGGAAACGAAGCAAACTCTTTAATCCGTAAATCATCATCTCTTGATGATGACACGGAGAAGTTATGTACATATTCAAGCCCTAAACGATTCCTTTGGGACAATATGCCTTGCAAAGAAGAATGGAGATTCCTGGTGATGAAGGATGAACCAGCTGATGATTGCATTCTCAATATTCCTGGTTTAAGTAATTTCTTGAGAAGTGATGGTACTATAGATGAAACCGGAAACGGTGGCAGTTCATATCACTACTCAAGACGTTCGTTAATGACTTTAGCTTTCTTGGAAATGTTGCTGCAAGCATGGGGGCAAGTAAATGAACATGATTATCGGTATTCTCATGGCAATAAATCTATGCCAAGACGAATAAGTAGGCTCATCGTTACTTGTCCTACGGCTATGTCGCATTTAGAAAGGGAAGCTATGGTAAAGTGCGCAAATGATGCGATTCGTCTTATATCTCTTTTCTATGGTAAAGAGATTGCTACAGAAGTTTATCCCAAATATTGCAAAGATGAGCAAAGTTGGTATTATGACGAAGCTACTTGTTCGCAATTGGTCTATATGTATGGTGAAATAAGTCAAAAATACAAAGGCTGTTGTAAGGAATTCTTTGACTTGTATGGGAAAGGGAATGCCACTTTGACTATCGGATCACTTGATATTGGTGCAGGTACCACAGACCTTATGATTAACGAGTACAAATACGAAGAGGATAATGTGACAGAGGTAAAACCAATACCTAAATTTTACGACAGTTTTTATTATGCAGGGGATGATATGTTGAAAGCCCTTGTGAAGAATGTCATGCTTATTGACGAAGGCAATAATAGCAGCGCATTTAGGGCAGCTTTAAGTAATTTAGGGCAACGAGAGTACCGTCAACTCATGAAGAATTTCTTTGGTGCAGATTACAATGGTCAAACAGTTGTAGAAAAAAAGCTGAGGCGTGATTTCAATGTGCAATATTCTGTTCCTCTTATGAATTACTTCTTAGGTTTGCTCAGTAGTCAAAGCAGGGATTGTACAATTGAGTACAAAGATGTATTCACTGATTGTGAACCTAATCAATATGTGTTAGACGGCTTTAAAAACAAAACGGGGATAGACGTAACAAAGTTGGTGTGGAACTTCAACTATGATTATGTCTCTTCAATAGTTAAGCGTGAATTTGAACCATTATTGCGGAAAATATCTGCAATATTGTATGCTTGTTCTTGTGATATTGTTATTCTCTCTGGTAGACCATCTTCTCTACCAGCCATAAGAGAACTGTTCTTGAAATACTATCCAGTCGCCCCAAACAAGTTAATTGTTTTAAACAACTATTATGTAGGAGACTGGTATCCATTTAGTAACAATACGGGATATATAAAGAATCCAAAAACTATAGTAGCAATAGGAGGAGCCATTGCATACTATTCGACTAAACTTTCAAGCATGAATGATTTTGTGCTTGATCTTAGTTCTTTGAAAGCACTTAAGTCAACGGTAAACTACATAGAACCTGCACGAGAAGGAAGAAGAAATGACTACATTATAACTCCCCAAAAATCAAATGGAAAAATTGTAGTCAATGAGTTGCCTTCTTATTTAAGGATTAGGCAATTAGGATTAGACTCATACCCATCTCGCATTCTATATGCCATAGACTTTAATTCCTGTAAGCTTAGAGAAAATATAAGAGAAAAGGCAAGGGCTAAGGGGGAAAACATGACAGATGGTGAAGTTCTTGCAGCTCTAAATGAGAAGATAGATACATTTAAGTCAAAAATGCCATTTACAATTTCTTTGGAAAGAGATAGTGAAGACATTGAAAAGTTAAGTGTTGAATCAGTAGAAGATTCCAATGGTAATGAATTTTCAAGAGATTATTTTGAAGTGGATATTCAAAGCCTTGGTATTAATTACAACTATTGGTTAGACACTGGCTCTTTCGATTTTTAAGAGTTTTGTTATGATACAGAATGACATTAATAAAGATATAAACATAATAAATAAAGCCTTAGATTGGGCTAAAAGATACGGAGTAGAATCATTTCCATTTGAGGCTCTTAAAGATGACAGAAGATACTTGCGAAGAGTGGGTAATGCTCTGTCAGTCAATTGTGCCGTTGCCGCTTATGGAGAGAGTCAGGTAGGTAAATCTTATCTGATAAATAGCTTGTTGTCTACATCTGATGCTCCATTCGTAATTTCCAATAATGGAAAAGAACATAGTTTTATAGATGAGGTTAATCCCAGTGGAGGCAAAAACACAAAGGTAGAATCAACTGGTATCGTAACAAGGTTTACCATAAAAAACGATATCAACGAGAAAATGAATGATTATATCAAGGTTAATAATCTCTCCGTTGTTGATATTATTTTACTATTGGCCGATTCCTACTATAATGATGTAAAAATAAATTTTGAGACATCGCTTAGTACAGAGGAAATAAGAAAAAAACTCTTAAACTTAAAGAGTACTTTCTCTTCCAATGATATTAAACAGAATATTATTACTGAAGACGATATAAAAGATATTGAGGATTATCTTCGTGATATAATTGGAAGCAATTCCAAACCAGTGTTGGATTCTGGCTTTGCAAAAATCACGTCTACTTTTATTCAGAATGTTCCGTATACAAACTGGGTAGATGTATTCGGCTTGCTGTGGAATAATAATGTCGATCTTAACCGACTCTTCTCTACATTAATTAATGAATATAAGAAGCTGGGGTTCCAGACATCTGTGTATATTCCATTTTACACAGTATTGGCTTCACAAGGAACGATTCTGAAGATAGACTGGCTTGATACTGTTTGCGGTATGGACATTGATTATGGCAAAGACGAGGCTTTTACAGATGTTTTTGACCAGGATGGTAATCTTATTGCTAGTCAGTTTGGAAAAGGATATTTGTCAGCTTTGATAGCAGAGTTGACATTTGTACTTCCTCAAAGCATTGCCAACGAGAGAAAATTCCTTGAGAAGATAGACCTGCTTGATTTCCCTGGTGCTCGTTCAAGAGAGAAATACAAAGAAGAGCAGATAAAATCTGTATTACCAAAGATACTAAGAAGAGGCAAAGTGGCATACTTGTTCAACAAATATTCACGCTCTCTTCAGATCAGTGCTGTCCTCTTCTGTCATCATAATGACCAAAAAGCAGAGCCTACAATAGGAGAGACGATAAATTCTTGGTTAAATCAAGCGATAGGTAAGATACCCGAAGAAAGAACAAAGTTTTTAAAGACTACCAATGGAATATCTCCGCTATTTTTCATTGCAACTAAGTTTAACTTAGACATGCAAAAGGAGAAGATGGATAGTCCTGCTACATCCAGTGATTTATCCTCGCACTGGAAACGTTTTGATACAGTTATTCCTGAAATCATCAAGCCCGAAAGTTGGATGGAGGATTGGGTTATTCCTGGAGGTATGTTTAAATCAAAATATTTCCAGAACATTTTTTTACTGCGCGACTTTTACTGGTCGGGTAAGAATTTGCTATTTGATGGTTATAGTGATCGAGTAATTAAAAGCCCAGAAACAGGCATCCATACTTTCCCAGAATATCCTGACTATTGGGAAGACCTTAAGCAAAGCTTTCTACACCATCCTTTTGTTCAACGTCATTTCGAAAATCCCGAAAAAGCATGGAAAGATGTTGCATCTCTTAATAATGACGGTTCCAAAGCTATCATTAAACAGCTCAATGGCATAGCTTCTTATCTTGATGGCGCAAGACTTGCAAGATATACACATAAATTAAAGGATATTAACGACGATATTCGTAGAAGACTTGAGGCCTATCATGAGTCAGGAGACAAAGAGGAAAACAATAGAAAGGTAAAACAAATCGCCAGTGATCTAAAGCTTTCTTTAGAATTGTCAGTAGGGAACAAAGCAGAGTCTTTTGGTAAAATCATTGATAGCTTAATGATTCCATCAGACCCGATCAGAGATATTGCATACAATATCCTCAATCTTCATACTGAGATTCCAAAGGATTTCTCTGCAGTGAACTTTATTAGAGTTCAAGCCGGAATAGATCTTGATGATGACAGAGAGAAAAACATAAGGCGTCTATGCGACCATTTTACTTGTGATGAAACAAGACTAAAGGAAGTTCTTGCAAAACAAGGTTTCTCAATTGATGATGTCGTTCTGAAACCATCAGAAGATCTTGGATCTGAAGCTGCGATTCTTTCAAAGCGTATTCTTCAATATTGGAATGATTTCCTAAATAAACAAGTAGAAAAACTTGGAACCTTATTGCCTCATTCAAGTGAGTTGGTACTCACATTTCAAAGATTAGGGAAGGCGTTGAATGTGCGTAAATACATTTCTGATAAAGTGAATGTATACATTAAGATGTTCGATGAGGAGAACCTACCGAATGCGGTGGCAGACTATACTTCTCTTTTATTGAACAGGTTCATCAGTAATGTAGGCAGAGACATGATGACTGACGCAGAACTTCATAATATTGAAGCAAAAGCACGTCATTGTGGCTTAGAGGTAGATTTTAGCGCAAAAGCTTCCACCACGTCCTATAACACAAGACCTATCGAAGAAGTCCTTTCCGTTTTGGACGAATCTGCTGGTATGCTGAAGGAAAGTAATGTAGACAAATCGGCTCTCGAAAAACTTCCTTTGTGGAGTAATTTCATGAAATGGGAAAATTGCGTAATGATCGGATTATTATATGCAAGTGACATCTCTGATATAAATCCTGTTGCTAATAATGAAATGGGACAAATGCTTGAAGCATGCGATAAACTATATAACGATTAACAGACAATAATATGAAGGGAAATGCTATCTTTCCAGGAAAGCAAGAAATTTGCTGTACAGAATTGTCATTCTTTACTGATTTTGCAGGTATTGGTAATGATCCTCTGTACAAGCGATATGACAGTGTCTATAGCGTAGTAAGAAGCACTGTACCTGAAAAGTACCTGTCATTTCTTGCTCAACCATACTATTCTGAAGATGAGGATAAGATACATTGGTATGTAGAAAAATGGCACGAAACTCCAAGACCAATAGATAAGCTTCAAGGTGAAGAACGAGATCATTATGAGGCTATTAAGAATGATACAATAGATGCTCATAAGGAAGCCCTGCGTCATTCAAGCGGTGATGCTAATATCATTCTCACGCAAATTCTAAAGTACATTAAGGATGAATACATATATTGCTATGATGAAAAAGTAGTCCTCACTGTATGGGGCATGAGGGTGGATACCAGGCTTCATGAAACAAAAGGTAGTGTTGTATATGTTTCACCAGAAGATAAGAAAAGGTTTACTGTTACTTTTGATGTAGGAGTAAATGGTGATCTTTATAACAGGCTTGATGCAAAACTTTCTCGTGAAGACGGAAAGATCATAGCAAAGGAAGATCTGCCTAAGGTCAATGCTCATACAGGTTACGAATTTAAAGAGTGGCAGCCGTCACCCTTTGGATATGTCGTTCATTCAGATGTAACCTTTAAAGCTATTTACATCAAAGTTGAAAAGCCCGTTGATGACAATGTTGACCGAGCAGAAAGTCAGCAAATCCCAACGGCAGTTTCTCCTGTTTTACCAAAGAATGACAGAAAATTTGTTTTCCTTCCAGGTGACTATGGAACTTTAGATGGCAATACTGAGTTCGTTAAAGAAGACGGATATACCCTGCAAGCCTCTGATTTCCCTCAGGTCAGGCCTAATAAAGGGTATGAATTCAATAAGTGGTCCTTTGAGAGCAGACCAAATGAAAGTAGATACACAGCAACCTATACAAGGCTTCCTTGGTATAAAAGATTTTGGTTGTGGATTACAGAATTAGATTGGCGTGGCTGTCTGAAATGGCTACTCCTGCTTGTACTATTATTCATTTTCTTATTCTTGCTTTTACGTGCTTGTAATAGCTGTACTCATCATGCAGAAGGAAATGGGGTTGTGCCCATTGATTCTATAAAGGACAGAAATGGAAAGATTGTCGACGACAATGGACATTCCCATAATATTATTGGAGATGATGGTAAACTCCCTGAAGGCACTGTAGTTGCACCTATTACTGACGAGGATGGAAACATGCCACCTATTGGCAAGTCTCCTGATGGGGAAAATATTGTCGCAAACAGACTCAATATCTATTTTGAGAACGACAATGCAAATCTGAATCAATTTGCACAAGACTTTAAAAAAGCATATCCACAGGGCGAATACACTATCATTGGTTGTGACCGTAATGTAAAGATGGTTCAAATTCAAGTACCTACAGATCAGCGTGACAGAGTGAGAGACGAAATGGTTTCAAAGTTGCCTCGGCAAAAGTTCTTTGTTGTTGATGAGGCCATTTTTCAACTTAATGGTTATTTCAATAATAATGGGACAGATGCTGGATGGCATCTTAGAGCAGTGAATGTAACAGGCGGTTGGAAATATACAAAAGGCTCAGCGAATGTTACGGTTGCTGTCGTAGATGATGGAATCGATTATAGTCACCCCATGTTTACTGGCAGAATAGTTTCGCCATACAATGTGTTTACACAATCAAACACATTAAGTCGTGGTGAAGGACATGGAACGCATGTTGCTGGTCTTGCTGTAGGCTCTACTCAATTTTACAGCCAAGGAGCTTCCGGAATGGCACCAAATTGTAAATTAATGCCTGTACAGGTCTTTGATAACAATTATTCGACATTTTCATCCGTTACAAGTGGAATTATGTACGCTGTTCATAAAGGAGCGGATGTTATTAATGTTTCTATTGGTCCAAATCTTGAAGGACTAAACTCATTGTCAGAGAGCCAGCAGGCACTGCTTGCCCAAACGCGTTTTAAAAATGAGGAAAGGGTTTGGAAGAAGATAATCGCTGTAGCCAATAAGAAAAACAGCATTATTGTCTTTGCCGCAGGTAATAATGATATTTTGACAAAAATACTTCCAGAGTGTAGAACAAATCAGACTATCAATGTCTCTGCCGTTAACAGGTCATTAGCAGCCACACAATTTACGAATTATGGAAGTGGTTCCAATATTTCGGCTCCAGGTGAAGATATATACAGTTCATTCCCTATTAAGTCCTTCAGGTTTTGCGACGGGACGAGTATGGCTGCACCAATATTGTCAGGAACAATAGCTCTTATGAAAAGTCTTAAGAAAAACATTACTGTAACACAGGCTTTAGGAGTGCTCCAGGCATCGGGCAGGTCAATCCAAGGGAATGTTCCACCAATGGTCCAAGTAGATAAGGCTCTTGCTTTTGTAAGAAGTGGAAATTTTCCAAATCCAATAAGAGAGAAAGGGTTGGGAAATCAGCCTGTCATAGGTAATGGAGACTATGAAAGTGGCGGAACTGGCATTGGTAGTGACGAAGATATGTCTAATGGAGCGAATCCACGAGCCCCAGATCGAAATACAAATTATGATGAGGTACGTAAACTTATAAGAATATATAAAGAAAAAATCAGGGAATTGGAGAAACAATTACCCAATGGAAAATAATAAGAACAAAGTAAAATATGAATAAGAAACTAAAATTCTCATGGGGCCACATAGTGGCTTTCCTTGTCCTAATATTCATCGGCTACATTACCTTTATGGGTGTAACTTATGCCTCTGATGGTAATTTCAGCAAGGCGGGAATAGGAACTACAATTATTTTAATTATACTTATGCTCTTCTTTATCGGCGCACAATATATGAAAGGCGTTGACGAGAAGTTTAGGAAGAGTATAGTTTGGGAACGAATATTCATGTATGCTTCACCTTTGGTCTTCATTATCTGCATGACTCCTTATTCACATTTTTGGACCGTCTTCAATAATGGAGAAGAAATTACGAAACAGTTCGACAGCGCAATCGAGTTGTCAAAGAACATGTTTGTTGACTATGATGAATATGCGCACAAACGAATTGATAACTATAAGTTAATGCTCAACCGGGTAGTAAGCAATAAGAATCTTAGGCCACAAGAGTATAGAGATTTGGGGTTTACAGGAAGAGATGACAATGAGCAGGAAAAACTTATGGTCAAAGAACTTGAACTGCAATTGTTATCAAGTAATTATGATAGTCTGAAAACGACCGCTACAGACTGGATAGACAATGTTAAAGGAGCAAGTGTCTGGAATGTCTTTGTCATCGGTAACATAAAGCAAATCAAGACTTCAATGGGAAGTTGGAATAAGGACTTGGCTTCGTTTGCTGCTAAAAAGATAAACAACGAGGAATACAAGGGTTACAATAACGTTGAAGTCTATTCAGATCATGGAAAAGAAATTTCCAAGGTGGAGACGGCATTGGATGACTTGCAAGGTCTATACACAAAGTCTTCAGCGCCCACTCCGACTGCTATAATAACAGGCATCCTATGCTATATTCTCTTGTTGTTCCCTTATTTTATACAGAGACGTAATACAAAGAATATTTATAGGCTATTCGGTCAAGAAGGTGGACGAAAAAACAGGAATTCCGAAGGTGATTATTTGGGATATCATCAGACAAAAGAAGAAAGTCCAAAGCATACAATAAAGGAAAAAGAAGATAATAGCGATAGCGAATATATAACACCACAAAATAATCAGCTTCGAAGGAGCGGCGGGTTACATGGTAGAATAAGAATAGAATAAGGAATTTAGAATACATACTATAAATGATTACAAAAGAAAGTATATTAGACAATGTAGACAGCTATACTTCTGAAGAATTAGCTGGTTACATAAAATCTGGAATCGTTTCTCTAGAAGAGTTACGAAGCACCGGAGAATTACCACCTCCCAAACGAAAGGAGATAGAAAGTTTAATTGCTCATTCAGAAGACGATGATTGGGCTGAGGCTACATCTGCTGATACGGTAGATGCCTATACTCAATATCTCTATGATTATCAAGATGGAAGCCATCGAGATGAAGCAAGGAGTAGAATAAGGGATTTGGGAGCTACTATTCAAAAAGCTGTTTCTCAAAGTGAATGGAACAATGTGGATAAAAATAATCTACAGAGTCTTCAGCAGTATCGCGATAGCCATTCAGATGACGACCCTCATATGAATGAGTGCAAACGCTTAATTTTGGATTTGCAGTTTACCGAAATCTCAAGCGTCGGTATGGAGGCTCTTATTGGGAAAATAACAGAGATTGATACAGACCCAAGTATTCTTGATAAACCAGCAGCGAAAGTAGTAGCAATTAAGAATGCTCTTAATAGAAAATGGGTGGCTACATCAGACATTCTCAATGCTATTAAGGCGAATAATAATCTCTTAGATCATACTACATTATTGCAGTTGATGTTAGATGGCCTTATCGGTATAGATGATCTTGTTGGAATAGGCATAGATTATAGATTTATCAAATGTCTTAATCAGTCAGAAAATCGATGGCAATCTATAAACACAAGTACGCTGAAGGAAATTGGCAAAGAAGGGACAGAAGTTTATTTCTGGGGTATTCCTTCTTCAGGAAAGACATGTGCACTTGGAGGTGTTCTTAGTGTTGCTAATAGTGGCCATGTTGCAAAGACGATGTCAATGGACATACATTGTCAAGGCTACGCCTATATGAACAGATTGGCTAATCTTTTCAAAGAAGGCGATGCTACGTTTCTCCCGGGCAGTACCGGCTTTACACAGACCTATGCTATGTCATTTGACTTGATGGATCAAAAAAATAAGATTCATCCTATCACTCTTGTGGATCTAGCAGGAGAGGTCTTCAAAGCTATGTATTGGTCCAACGCCGATGCTTCCAAACTTACAGATCCTCAAAAGAAGCATCTTGAAACGATAACAAGTATTCTCGGGAACAACCGTTCTGAAAACAGAAAAATACATTTTTTCGTAATAGAATATGGTGCAGAAAATCGTCAATATGACGGTTTCCCGCAAGATACTTATTTGAATGGCGCACTTCAATATATAGATCAAACAGGAATTCTAAATAAAGATACTGACGGACTATACATTCTCTTGAGTAAATCAGACAAGGCTATGGAAGATGGTGTCGAAAACTTTGGAGATATAAGAAATTACATTTCCAAAGGTTATGCAAACTTCTATAACGGACTTGTCAAGCTAAGTCAACAGTATGAGATAAACGGCGGACACGTAGACATTGTACCTTTTACATTAGGCAAAGTCTGCTTTAAAGATTTTTGTCTTTTCGACGGTACGGACTCGGAAGAAGTGGTGAAAATCCTTTTAGAGCGTTCTTACGCTTTAGATTCTGGTAGAATAGGAACATTCAAAAAATGGTTTAGATCATGAACAGTATATCTATAGCAATTCATGTGGTAACACAAGGGGATAGTGGACCTAAGGTGTATGGAGAGGCGAATTGGCTCAGTAAGTACACTATAGATCTTCGTGAGAATGATCGAGATTACTCCCAGCTTTTCAGTTATGGCCAACCAATCCTTTTTCTATCATTAGTTAAGGAAGGGGCTCTGTTTGCCATCGTTAAGCCTGCAAATGGAGGAAGATCCAATGACTACATTAGTAGTTGGGTCTTTGTTCCTGCAGAATTGGAAATTTCTGGTAAAGAACTTAAGGAGGTTATTGAAAAGGCTACAAACATTCTGTCTGGTATTGAACCTGACATAGATGAAATTAATTCTATTGTCAATACGAAATACCTGACGAGGGAATCTGTACCTTACTATAGTCCATCAGACCTTAGTTCTTCTTTAGATGCTGTAAGGTATTATGGAGGATCAGGCTTTAGCCTAAGCGAGATTTTAAACAGTCCTTTCCAAAACACATACTCTAAGTATCGTCGTGTATTTCTTATTGATGGAGAGACAGAGGTAAGGTTTCAAAAAGCAGAAGATCTGTCTAAGCAAGAAATTGTAAGATTTGTTACAATACCAGTACCCTCTCGTGAACCAAATGGCTTTATGCCTTATTTGGATAACAATCCGTATACAAAGCCTATCTGTGTACAAGAAAAGGCGAAGGTAACTATCACATGGAAGAAAAAGGGATATGAAGACATCTCATACTCTTTCAATGCGAGTCCAGAATCAACAATACCTATGCCCCAAACTAAGGATATTATACTTCGCCTTTATCTTGGAGATATACGAGTTTATAATAAGAAAGATGGTAGTCTAATATCATCTTTCAATGTACAACTCGAGGGAAAGAATTATCCTTCTAACAATACTGTACGCGTTCAAGCACAAATAGTGCAGCAAATCGAGGCTGTTATAAATTCTGATGGTTTTGTATCCAAAAGAGTTATGCTTGCAGATGCTTTCAAAAGTAAAGGTGTAGGTCTGCAAGAGAATCAATATGTCTATAACATAGAACTTCGCTTCCCTGATGCGATAACAACTTTCCCCAAAAGAATTGTTAGTCGCAGACCTTTGGATGCATACAGCATCCATCTTCCTCATAATTTCAAATTGAGAGGAGGACAGTTGAAGGAAGGAGAAGACGAAGTAAACCTCTTCGATTACAAGGAGAGTAGAAATTATGATTGGTATGATAATGATGGTTATGGCAATCAGCATGAGAATCAACATCGTCTTGACTCAAGTGTAAAGAGACCCAAACATAGAAAGCATACCAAGGCTATTGTCGTAGTTCTTGCTCTTATACTTATAGTAGTTCTTGGTTTCCTTATAAAGGGAGTATTGTCTTCTAATGATGATAGCATAAGAAGATCCAATTACAACGATAGTGATACTACTTCGGTAGCTATTGATCAAACGAAATTAATCCAGTCGCTTGATAAAAGTAAGACCTGGAGTAAGGATACATTAGAATCATTAGGACTTAGTGGACTTTTCGATGATATGGTCAATTACCGATTCCCTTCTATTAAAGATGATATCGCAGAAATGGCCAATCAATCAAGAAAAATGAAAAAGTTATTAGATGCAGCAAAAGAAGCGAGCGATAAAGGAGTCGCACCTGGGGAAGTTTATAACTATTATAAGAAGAAAAACACTATAGATATTGATGCATACATCAATAGAGTCAATAAATTCATTAAAGAACATGATAATAATCAAGATTTTAAAGAGTCTGGAGATGAGGGTAATTCCGATAATTCAACTTATCAAAGACCCATAGGCCAAGGAAAGTACAATAGAGGGGGAGATAAGCCTTCTAATGGTAATAGCAAAAATACAGATAAGTCGGATAATGGTGATTTAAGCGCAGTGGAACGATAATATGACTGACAGCAAAAAAACAGGAATAAAAGTTCTTCTCCTTGTATTAGGAGTAGCTCTTGGTATAGGTGGAATCTTAGTCTTCTATAAGACTAAGGTCTCGCCGCCTACGAATTTGAAGTATAGTAATCAACACTTTATTTATCTTAAAGGCCAGATAAATTCTCTGAGGGATAGTAAAGTTCAGAATGATACTGCATTATACAATATCATGAATGAACTGAACTGGTATCATCGTGATGATTTTATCAGCCTTCAAGAATCTGGAATCTTAACAGATAGTCTTGCTAAAGCCTATGTCCCTCTATTTATTTCTACTTCAAAAGCAGAATTTAATAAGGATGTTTGGGACAACGTAAAGCTCAATGATTTTTTGTCACATATCAGTATGCTTAGAGGCTGGACTACCAATAATGGAGACCCTGTCATTAGCGGCAGTCTTGCCCAAGGCTTGAATGATATTGAAATAACCATAAGCCAGTACCGTAAGGCATGGACCATAGCTCATTCTACGCGCTTCCATGGTATGGCAGCAGCGAAATCGGTCATAGAAAGTGCTCATTACTATAGTAAACTATCAAATTTACAGCCTTGTACATCACTGATGGAAGCTCTTTCCAATGTTGCTCCGAAATTGGAGAAACAGCACTTTTGGATAATAAAATCTAAAGTGCAATCTCTTAATAGAGGCTGGTTCTATACAAGCCAGGATAATTATAATACTCGCATTAACTCTGTCAGCAATGCTGTAAAAGAATATAGTAACAGTGCGAGAAGTACTTATGGCGATTATGCTTCAAGTACGTCTTCACTTAGTGCCAGCATCAAAGAATATAAGAATCAAGCTGATGCTTATTACCTTGAAAAGGCCAAAGAAGAGTATGAACGTCAACAATCAGAACTACAAAATACATCAGTATGGTAAACGATATACAGAGAGCATTGTTATGCTTGTCTATATTATTTCTTGCAGTGCTTAATTCTTATGCTGTCTCACCGAAAGAAGAAGATAGTAAGGAGGATTCTCTGCTTAAAGTGAGATGGGATTCTCTGAACACATTAAAAGCTAAATTGGCAAACGAAAGAAATACTCTTATTAGCTTCAACAAAACCATCAAAGGTAAAATATCAAAACTTAGCAATGCTAAAGTAGAGGCTCAAGAGGGCTTGGCATCGTTAAACAAAGACTCTGTGGCCATTTTGCTGTTGCAGGATAGCCTGACTGATTTGCGAAAGCAACTCGATTCTTATACGTCTTACATAAAATATGCGGAACGATGTGCAATCAAATATGCAAATAATAAGCTCTATTATCCATATGATAGCAGTGTTGAGACAGCATTGGATGTACTCTCGCGGGTCAAAAATAATCCTTATCCGCAACTACTTGATATCTTACAGAGCTATCATTCATATTACAGTGATTTTATTGCTACCTTAGATAGAGTTCAACACGATAAAGGAGCCAGGGCCGTTAGTGCTAAGACTAGCATCCGTTCTGATATGATGGCAAAAATTCGGAATGACTTTGCTAAGGATTATATTTCTGCGGTTTCACACACTTCATATTGCTTAAGCCCCTATTATAAGACATCAAACAGTATTCACTATATGGATGTGTTAACAAGGGAAGTTTATAACGCCATTGCAAAATATAAAGCAGGGCAAAGAGACCTAATCTTTAGTGATTATATCGAGTTTGGACGGTTATTTAGTATTGACAGATGAAAAAGACATTTTTAATAGCATTTTTACTGATTATGTTCCTCTGCGACATCAATGTCTCGTTTGCCCATACTAATGGCTTCAAGAAAACTTGGACAGATATGTCCATCAAAGAAAAGTGTAAGGCTATTAATGAGCTGGAGGCAGACATAACTGTACTTCAAAGTGCAATCAAAAAGCAAAAGTTGGACTCAATCAAGTCTCAACTTACTTATTGTCAGTTTGATAGTGAGATGACTGCAAACAAAACTCACTTTGACGCTATTCAAAAGAAATGTACGTGGTCTATAAATAAAAAGAATTCACTAAAACAGAACATAGAGTCAATAAATTCTGAACTTTCTAAAATCGCAATTTACGACCAATACATCATCGACTATGCAAGTGATAAACTTTTCTATCCTTGGAATAGTTCTGTAAATAGTGCTGTTTCTGCATTGGATAGTATCAAGAGCCCTTCGCTTAAAAGCAAATCTTTACAACTAAAATCGCTCTTGCAAAAATATGAGAGTATGTATAATGAGATTATAAATGTAATAAAAGTTGCTCAGAATGATAAGTTCCGAACAGATACAGACAATACAGTTCTGTTTAAAAATAAGAGTTTAATGATGACCCATACTGTTTATATGTCTGGTTATAAGAGCAGAATCCCTTTCTTAGATCGATTGATAAATCTGTTCTATCGACAGCTAAATCTTCACTCAAAAGGGCATATTGCAGATTTTGAATTCTTGCTTCACTATGACAGTATAGAAAAAATGTAGAATTGCCTTTCTTTGTCGATCCTTTTAGTCTTTCTAATATAAATTGCGTCTAATCCAAAAACTATGCAAGCCAAGAATTATATCCATATGGTACTGTTAGCTTTAGTGATGCTGACGGTATGTAACGGAAAAGCTCAGACTCTTTCCGAGATATCAGCTCGATTTAATGAGTCTTGTCCGATAGACAAAGGTATGATGTTGATAAACAAGACTTCTTTCTCTGGTAACACCTTTTCTTTGTATATAGCATATGCGGATGGACAGGTTAGCTTTGACTCTTTGCGGGTGAAGCCTAAAACTGGCGAAGAATTGGCTGCATTCTTTGTGGGCTTAATGTATAAGTCTTATCCTTATATGTTCATACGTATGCTAAGTAAAAATGTGCCATTTCGCCTACTGGTTAGTGAAAAATATGGTGATGATCATTACTCTGTCACTATTCCTCCAAACAAAATCAAAGCGGCTATTAGAAAATATGCCGACCTGTCAATTGACATGATTGTACTCGAAAAGGAATTAATTTATGGACAATGCATGAAAGATGTTCTGAAAGTAATCCTTCATCCGGACTGCTTAGAATGTCAGTTTGCTTTTGATGATAGCTTCTTAACGGATGGTAATCTTGAAAATTATAAGGAAGAACTAAGGAAAAGCATCAAGGCAAATATGATGACAAGACGAGCCCAATCCGATGCAGCCATCTTGACAGCATTGAAGCATACACATAAAAATCTGAAATACACCTATGTGGGAACATCTGGCAGGATAGTCTCAGTAGTCCTTGACCAAGATGACCTGAATGATTTTATGACTAAATAAAGCTGTATAACCATGAGAAAGATATTACTATTTATCCTCCTCGCCTGTTCCATTTCCGGTTTTGCTCAAAAACCGGAGGAGATGCAGAACAGCTATAACTATAAACGTGGCGTAGAACTGTGTTCGGCAGAAACTCCGGATTATATTGGGGCAGAAACATCATTTTTGAAAGAAGTGCAGGAGCATCCCAAGAATGGCTATGCGTACTACTTTCTTGCTATTATTTATGATAAGTATGACAAGGAGGGCGAAGCTTTGGAAAATGCCAACAAGGCAATCGAATACCTAAAGAAAGACAAAGATTGGATTTCTTATGCCTATCGGTTGAGAGCAAACATCAACCTGCAACTGAGTCACGAAGACTTGGCTCTTAATGATTGGAAAGCCTCTTTAAAAGAGAATCCAAATGACCGACAGACACTTAGTGACCGTGCTGATTATTATTATAGCAAAGGCCTATACGATTTGTCAGATGCGGATTATGATAGGATGATAGAGGCATATCCGGGTGATGGTCTTGGCTATAAAGGTAAAGGACGTAATGCCAAGGAAAGAAAGGATTATCAAAAAGCAATAGAACTGTTCAGCTATGCAATAACTCTTGATCCAAAAGATGATACGGGATATTCCAACCGTGCAGAGTCATATTTAGGATTGGAAAAGTATAGTGAGGCAGCTGACGATGTTATAGAAGCCATTGCCAACGACAATCGTTTTGCTTTCACGCTGCTTGACAAGTTCAAATCACAAGGACAGGATATTCTGCTTGCAAAATTGCGCATTCAGCAGGCTAAGGATAAAAATAACAACATATGGCCATACTGCCAAGGCGGAGTGTATGAAGGAGCTAAAGAATATGACAAGGCCATCAAAGCATATTCTCAAGCCTATCAAATAGGTGCAAACGATGTGATAATGAGTAGGATGGCAGTGTGCTATAGCAAATTGGGAAATTTCAATAAAGCTTTGGAATGCATCCAGCAAGCTGTTTTGATGGACTCTACCGAGACAGACTATCTGCTTTCAGAAGCGCACTACCTCTATGAGCTTGGACTGAAGCGAGATGCTTTATCGACCGTTGATAAGTATATTGAGAAGATACCTGAAGATGCCAATGGCTACTGTTTCAAAGGCGGATATGAGGAGGCACAGGGCAAAGATGACGATGCAATCACTGATTATACAACGGCGATTGTCCTCGCGCCGAGTTTTGCCATGACTTATGTGCTTCGTGGAAATATCTACAAGCGTCAGGGTAAAACAGAACTGGCATTGGCAGACTATCGTAAGGCAGTAGAGAACGATACGGTATATACATCTGATGACTGTGCCAAATATGCTTATTACGAGTTGGGCAACAAGGCCAAAGCAATAGCCATACAGGATAGTACGCTTGCCAATAGTGAGGAAAATGGCGATTATTATGATGCAGCATGTCTATATTCCCGCATGGGCGAATATGATAAAGCCATGACTTATCTGCGTACTGCGTTGGAAAAAGGCTATCGAAATTTTATGCATCTCAAGGATGATCATGATCTTGATCCTTTGAGAGGACGCGAGGATTTCAAGTCACTTGTCAAGAAATACAAGCAGAAAGTTCAAGGAGAAACCGAAGAGAAGTTTACGGCTCCGGTTATCCACGCTGATGATGAAGTGATGCCAGTGTCGGACGGTAAACTGAACAGTGGCAAGCAACAAAAGCGAAGTGTCAGTGAGATACCTTTCACACGTACCGAAGGGGGATTGTGCAAAGTAAAGTGCAACATCAATGGTCTGCCGTTGAACTTCTGGCTCGACACGGGTGCGAGTGACGTCTCGTTGTCAATCGTAGAAGCAACGTTTATGATGAAGAATGGCTATCTGTCAAAGGATGATGTGGTGGGAAGTACCTATTATTTGGATGCCAACGGAAACGTATCGGAAGGAACTAAACTGATACTTCGTAAGGTAACCTTTGGCAATGATGTGCTTACTAACGTGCAAGCGTCAGTCGTTAGTAACCAACGGGCTCCGTTGCTGTTGGGGCAAAGTGTGCTTGCTCGTCTTGGGAAGGTAGAGATTGACAACCAAAAGCGTGTCATCAGGATATCGAGATAGGAAATATTCTGGTGAGCAAATTAAAAAATGATGCTAAAGCTTCGGTGTATTATTCTTTTGTTTAACCTAAAAATAGTACAGTATGAAAAGACTAATAAAGATTTTACTTTGCTGCATCACTATTCTCATTGTCTGCGGCAGTTTCTTGAGTTGTAACCAAAAGGAAGCAGCTATCAAGCAGGACATAGAACAATTGAACGATCAATGTCCGATTGTCCTTGGGTCTTTCGGTGCTATCACAAAAGTAGAATATGAGGATGGAACGGTGACATTTACGTATTTAGTAAACGAAAAAGAGACATTGACGGATATTGGAAAATTTCAAATGTATAAACCCTTATTAAAGGAATTGTCAATGACAAGTTTGGCTTCATCAAATCTTGCCTCAATGGAGACGATTAGTAACGATGATGTCAATCTGAGATACAAATTGTTGGGGAACAAATCGAAAGCTATGGTAGTAATAGATATTTCGAATCAAGAGCTTAGGGATTTTATGGCGAATATTGACGGGAAGCCGCATGCCATGGATCATAAACTTTTAGACCTTAACATCCAATTAGCCAATACTAATCTGCCTCAGAAAATAGATAGAGGACTTTTGATTACACAAATCTTTCAGCAAGACAACAATGTGGTCTATAAACTGAGCGTTGATGAAGAGGACCTTGGGAATGACGTGGAGATCATTAGACAGGTTAAAGACCAAGTGAAATCAGATATAGCGGGTTCGCTTCAATCTGAAGATGACGTTGTTCTTACTCGGTTTGAGAAGCTGTTAAAGAAATTGCAATATGGACTTATATACCGATACTGTGGCAATCATTCCGGACATATTGTGGATATTAATTTTTCTCCTGATGAAATCTCGAAAATCCTTTCAAACAGTGAATACTAATGATATTAATTTTTCAAAATATTCGCTATTATGGCAAGGCGTAAATCCAACACAGGCATCCCTGGCCTCTCTTTCTCATGGAAGAGAGCATTGGGTATTACGCAGGCTAAGCAAAAGTTTGCGAGGGAAACAGGCATACCAACTTCTAAGGCTGGAGTGGAACGGAAGATTGGAAGAATGATACTCAAGTCACTATTTGGCAAGTAGACCTTTGCCATTTCCCTATTACATTTGTCAGTGCTTTTGATTATTCTATAAGAGAATGATAAATTTTTTACTAGTTGCGTAGATGCTGTTAATTCGGCATTTAGAGTTAGCAGAAGTTCCGATTTCGAGATTAACTAATCCGTTTAATCAACTCATATATTTATGGAAGCCTTATTGCCTATATTAGGAGCCATCTTGATGATTTGGTTCCTTTCGCGGCTCAATCATAGTGGGGATGACAGTCCTAGGACTAATGCCCGTAATAATGATGCGGTGTCATCTGAACCGAACGATGCGCAACGTGCGTCCGCTCTTTTGAAAGATTTAGAAGACTCTGAGAAGCCTATAAATACGACATGCGTTGAAGTCAATGATCAGAACGAAAAAGAACAAGAAGAAAAATCATCAGAAGTGGAAGGGGAGGCTAACGAGTTTCCTCGTTCTGTTGATTGGAACTTCAAATATTCTTTCTTGCGAGGGGAGGCGGAATACCGTCATCAGCCAAGACGGATGGAGAGGTTCGCTTTTGGAGAAAAAATCAAGTTAGGAGAAGTCGTTGATTTCCTCATGGGATATGACATGTCCAAAAGCCTCACAGGATTGTCAATATGCCGTACCAACATGATTGGGGGTGTTGACGAAACGCGTTTTGTCAAAGGCAATAATGAAATACGCAACTATGACCTTCTGTCGTCTGTCACATATTATAATAAAGAAGGAGAACTGTTGCCATTAACAGGTGAGAATGTGATCCTTAGCCTAACTCGCAACGACGGTTTGCCGATTGTGCTTTTTGTCCGCAACCATCAGATGACACCGGATGTACTTTATTTGCGTGTCTACAGCATGGTGGGCAGGACCAACGCCAATGATGATAAGCATACTTGGCAGAGCAGAAATCTCGCCGAACTAAATTCTACATTGTTGTGCTGTCGCGTCAGTTCAAATAATTTAGACGATTGGTGGCACTTCTATCAAGACATGGAGAATAGAACTATTGACAGTTTACAGCATGGTAAGCCATTGAAAGGCTTGCAGTATGCTGTTTGTGAAGGTATGTTTGGTCGAGTAAAAGCGAGTGACTATATTGAGTGCGGTGATGCGCTGCGTAGACAGTCAAAATATTATGACGCACAGAGACAATACGAGCGGGCGATACATGCCTTGGATAACCCTTCAGAGAACTTTAAACATGGAGACTCCTATGGTGCCATTAATTTTAGAATGGCACGTTGCCTTGTGTCCACTAACGATATGCCAAGAGCCTTCCATTTTATGGACATTGCTTATTTTTTCTATTCCACAATCCTATACGATTATCTAGGGGTATCTGCTGAACTTGCAGATTATCGGACAAAGTCTTTGCTGGAACAAAACAGAGACAAGTTGGAAGAAGTCGAAACTAAGATAATAGAGACTACTTATCAGAGTTCATTGGATAAGTATCGCAAGAATATAGCAGAAGATACCACGTATGTAACCCTTGGATTCGTACTTCAACACCTATTGAGGGTCAACTCTTACAATATTATAAGTATGTGTGTATGTCGTAAAGGCAATGACGGATACACATACGATGACGTATATAATCGTGATAAACTATGGAGATATAAATTTCAGGACCTGCTGCATGACGGCAATACGGTGGTACTTAGATATTCAAGAGCTTGCTACCAGTGTGGCGATATGGAAGACGACAAATCAGATCACTGCCACGATAATTCAATCATCATACAAGTAAATGCGATAGAAGGTTCCGGTTTGTTTCGCATAGATGTTGCTGTTCCGGGCTTCCTGCATGATCCTAACATAATATCGGAACGCTATGGAAAGTTCTCTGACTATAAATCTTTCGTTGTTTCCTCTAAGCCGCACGAGTATGATTTCTCCAAGCCTGTTGAAGAGATAATGGTCGAGGTGGGTAGCCTTTATAATAAGGAAAGAACTCATGCTGTTGAGTCAATGTTGGGCTTGTATCATGTTTACCTCTCGTTACTCGTTGATTTTGACAACCTCTCTGATGACAGGAAATTCATGTGCCTGGATGCTGCGGCAAAGATTGGCTCTTGTTATATGGAGCTTGATTTGCCAGAGATCGCCAATTACTTCCTTGATGTTGGCTATCAGTCCTGCTATTTGAACAACATGATGGAATACATCAATTGCCTTGTCGAGACAAAGGATGCAAGAGCCATGTCTATTGTTGATAAAAAGCTCATTATGCAGATTGATGCACCAGATCAAATAAAGAGCGTATGGCGCGCGTTCTTGAAACGACGGAAGGCATATATACTTATTGACTGGGGACAGATTGCTGAGGCCAAGGAGTTCTTGACGACGTTGTTAGACGACCCCTTATGTAGAGACTATGCAAAACGTGAACTCAGTTGGCTGTCTATAAAGGAAAAGAATCAATAGGTAAGTACCGTTGACATCTTCCGTAACGTGCTCGGTACGTTCTTTAAGGGCAAGAAAAATAGGAAAAACTTAGGCAAGATGGATCGATAGCCATCAACAAAGGAGACAAAGGAGTACTCTCGTTTTTCGGACACGGAATGTTCCAATAACATCCAACGAAAACTGTATTTCATCACCCAAGGGATGCATTTCATCCAGTACCAGGTTTTCTGCTTGTCGGTCATGAGTTTTATGACTAATTTTGCGAGCAGAAAATAAAAACAGAAAGCTATGACAAGAAAGAAGAAAACGATTATTGGATGCTGCGTGGGACTGCTGTTGGTGATAGTCGCATGTGCTGTTGCTAATAGGTGGCTCCTTCAGGGTGAAAATGGCTATGTGGTGAAAAACTATATAGCCCGGCGCTGTTGGCACAAAAATGTAGGGCAGTTTGCACAGAAATTCGGCTTTCCCTATTTTGCTACACAGATGTCGTGCCACCAGAAAGAAGCTATGTCAACAGATGCAGACACACTCTGCCCTTGTCCCGAAGCAACGATATTATTGCAGCCATACGATGACTTTACTCAAAAGGAAGCCTATCAGTTGGAGAACGAGTTGGCGAAGCATTTCGACGATATTCTTTATGGGACATGGACTTTCAAAGTCTTGCCCACAAAGAAAATGTCTTCACAATGGTATTACAAACCACGAAACCGTTATCGTGCCGACAAGATTATTGGTTCACTAGAGCATGATGTCAGCAAGAATGCACGAGACACAGTAATAATTGCTCTGACCCATCACGACATTTCAACTTCTATTCACGGACAGAAAGACTATGGTGTTATGGGGCTGAGCCACAGGCCAGGTCATGCTTGCGTTGTTTCTACATTCAGATTGAAAAAGCATAGTCAACTATGGAAACTCGTAATCCATGAGTTCATCCATGCCTTCTTTGGCTATCCTCACTGTCCGAAGGATAATACGCATTGTATTATGCAAGATGCCCATGGCAAGAATACTTTTGATAAGAAGAATGATCTGTGTGACTATTGTAAGCAGCACATCGGATAGTTTTTAGAACATAAAATATCAAGCACATCCATGAATTATCAGAAATTATATTAATCTTTGTCGGCATAAAACCATATTAATGTCAAAGCCGATAATCATACAGAACACCACGCAGGACTTGCTCCGGCTGTCGCCCGACGAGATAATGTATATCCAGTCGGACGGCAACTACTGCCAGCTGTGACTTTACGGGCGGGAAGAACCGGTGCAACTGAGGATAAGTTTGAAGGCTGTCTCTGGATTGATAGATGTGCAGATGCGTGGTCTGCCACCGATGTTCGTCCGCATAGGCAAACAACACGTGCTGAACATCAGCTATATACACCGCATAGACACGAAGAAAGACAAGCCAACGTTATGGCGCAAGGGAATGGACATGCCGATTGTCCTTGACGGAATTTCTCACAAAGCTCTGTCGGCATTGGCTGACGGGCTGTTAAACGACAAGTAAGATGCAATTCAACGACGACGACATACAGTTTTTAGGAGGAACCTCACCACAGCCGACTATAAGAAAAGGTGAAGATACGACTCCTTCTCTTGCCAACAAGAAAAAGTTTTTCAGTTGGCAGAGAGCAGCTCTTGCTGTCATCATCCTGCTCCTGCTTGCCATCTGTGCGTGGTTGGGGTGGGGCTACTACCAGCACCATCGATGGGCGGTCAATTTTGAATATCCAGTGTCAAGGTCGAGTGCGCAGATAATAACCGACCTCAACAAGACTGGGCAAATTAAAGGCGACAGTGTTCATGTCTTTACCGCTGATTCTATTGACGGGGTGACAATGCGTTTCTACAATCTCGCCGGGTTGAAAGCATCCATGTCACGGGAAATGCCTGCCGACAGCGATTCATCCGTCGTGTTGGTGACTCAAGGTTGGGACTATTACTTCGATGATGCCAAACAGTATCATTTCCTCGGCGACTTCGTTTACAATGGAAAATCGCTGGCGCGTGGCACCGGCAAGGCTGGACTCGTGGCCTTTACTAAAAATGGCTGGCAGATGGGAATCAGTCAGGAAGACTCTGTGCGCGACTATGTCCTCGACCAGGGTGGTAGCATGTTCCGTCAGTTTGCACTTGTCTCAGCCGGACAAATCTGTCTGAAGCAGTTTGCCTTGAAGGGAAAGGTTCACCGCCGTGCCTTGGCTCGCAAGCCCGGAGACGCTACGGCATATTATGTGGAGACTGTCAATAAGGAGTCATTGTACGACTTTGCCGAAGCCCTTGCCGACTATGGTTTCATTGATGCTGTTTATCTCACTGGAGCTGATGGTACAGAGCCTGTATATCGTGATGCAGATGGCATTCTTCATGGAGACCTAAATGTGTGGACGCGTAAAAGCAATCTGCTTGTTTTCAGAAAATGAAAAAAATGGAATAAAAAGAAATAGCTTATGTTGAGGGATGTAGTCATTGACATCATAGATATAGACTTTTCGAATCCGTTTGAGAGGTCTTGTTACTCTATTCTTATCTTATGTAAAGGTGATTACAAGTTGCACTTTTTCTTTAGTTGCTATAATAGATAGATGGACGTGCTTGTATTTCTAATAGTTGTTGCTCTAATCTGGCTCTTGGTTTGGCTCATTTATCGTATTATCTTGACAAAAAGTGAAAATTCCAAATTCCAATGGGTCAGATTATGTATATGGTTGCCCTTGCATGAATGGAATTTATTATGGAGTTATCTTTTAGCAAATGAAGCCATTGATCCTTATAGTTTATCGGTAATGACATATTCTTGGATTGAGAGGAGAATGTTTATGGCTGGATGGTTTGACTATATAGCTAAGGAACAAAATCCTATACTGAATAGCTTTCTATCACTTTCTTATGAATCAGGACTATTGGTAGACAATATCAAAGTGTTAGGTCCAGCTAATTGCTCATGTGATGTCATATATAATAATGAAAGTATCACATTAGAAGAATACGAGGATTATTTTGTAGTCAAGTCATATGTAACGTCTTCCCTACCAATAATTGTTCCTAACTTTCTAAAATTAATGCAGTCTATTATTGCTAATAAATATCATGATTTCCAATTTCAGACTATAGAATCTGATAGCAGTCGAAAACAAACGATTCTGTTTAACAAACGAATTGCAAAAGAAGATTCCTATAAATTATCACATTGGCAAACAAGATACAATTTGTTAGATGTGTTATCTTCCTTTTCTCCAGTAAGAGAAGATTGTGTACGCATATTCAATATGCATGCAGCTGCGTTAAACGGATCAAGTAATAAAAGTTCAAATAGCAAGAACTTACTTGAGTGTATGCATAGAATTGTGGAGGATGATGTGGACATATAAAAGAATTTGGCGTATCCTAAGGGAAACGCGTATATAGAAATTATATAAAAACAGAATAGCTTATGTTAGGTGCAATTATTGGTGACGTGGTTGGCTCCGTGTATGAGTTCAACAACACAAAGGATTATTACTTTCATCTGCTGACACCGCGCAGCAAGTTTACCGATGACACGGTGATGACGCTTGCCGTGGCGAGATGGCTGACGGAAGATAAGACGCACAGTCACGAATACCTCGTGCAGTGTATGCGTGAGCTTGGACTGAAATACCCTTGGGCAGGATATGGCGGCAGTTTCAAACGGTGGCTCATAGAGCGTGAGCCGAAGCCATACAACAGCTGGGGCAACGGCAGCGGTATGCGGGTCAGTCCTGTGGGCTTCTATGCAAAGAGTCTGGATGAGGCTCTGGACCTCGCCAAGATCTCCGCAGAGGTGACGCACAACCACCCCGAGGGCATCAAGGGCGCACAGGCCATTGCTGCCGCAGTGTTCCTCACAAAGCAGGGGAAGTCGAAGGAAGAACTTCGTGAGTATTTAGAGACGGCATTCGGATATGACCTCCACCGTACCATCGACGGGATACGCCCCGAATACACCTACGACGTGTCGTGTATGGGCAGCACGCCAGAGGCCATCATCGCGTATCTCGACCGCCCCGACTTCGAGAGTACCATCCGCAACGCGGTGTCCATTGGTGGCGACAGCGACACCATCGGTGCCATGGCAGGTGCTATCGCTCAGGCTGCCTACGAGATGCCAAAAGCACTCGCCGGCTACTGCTATGGTCTGCTGACTCCTACGCTTCGCCATATCCTCGACGATTTTGAAAGGATGATGGATAACACTACTGAAGATCCTTTCAACCTCCAGCGATTCCTTGACATGCAGCAGTCCGATTACGCCACGGCTTTGCAGGAGATGAAAGACGGTGAGAAGCGGAGCCACTGGATATGGTATATCTTCCCACAGTTGCGGGGGCTCGGCCACAGTTCCTACTCGTGGATATATGGTCTTGCCGATGTGGAGGAGGCGAAGGCGTATCTCTCGCATCCCGTGCTCGGAGCCCGTCTGCGTGAAGTGACGCATGCGGTGTTGACGCATAATGGCAAAGATATTGTCGCCGTCATGGGCAGTCCTATCGATGCACACAAGTTGCGTTCCTCAATGACCCTCTTCGATGCGGTCTCACCCAACGATGTCTTTCGTGATGTGCTCAACGCGTTCTTTGATGGCAAGGAAGATAGGAGGAGTTTAGGTGCCATCCGCAAGATGGAGCGATAGACATCTTGCTTTTGCTCGTGTCTTGTTTGTTCCATTATTAATAATGTCTGGAGTTTGCTTTCTGAAATCCTTGTTTTCCCATTATTTTCCCGTTTCGGATTTCTGACGGATTTGTGTCTGTTGTGATGGGACACGATACTTGGTGATTTTGTGGAATGGGAGGAAATCAATGTGATATTTCGTGGCGTATCATGCTGTTTTCAAACGAGTTATATACTGTAAGCGGAAAACGAAAGCAAGCAAAAGAAAAACGAGGAACTGAAAGCGGAGAATGACGAACTGAGGACGAAAATCTCCATGATGAACGAGACTGCCATCTGTAATCTTCGTAAGCAGAAGAACACAGAAATCCAAAGGTTACGGAATCAACTCACCGAGTCCAGAAGAACTGCTTCTTACTATGAAGTAATAGCAGAACGAGAGAAAAAACGCGCAGACAATGCCGAAGGACTGCTTAACGACATATTCTCTATTCCGGAGATTAAAGAGATATGGAGCATCCAACAGCATATTAGGGACTTTGAACATCAACTCAAAACCTGGATTAAAAATGCTATCGGTGCTATCATGGCTTATGCCCAATCACATCTTAGCATTTTTACGCCAGAGCAAGAGAAAAACATTGCCTATGGCATCATTGCAGAGGCAGTCAGATGCGATCTTGATCCGACAGACGAAGGACAGCGTCCTGACTTCGTCATCGTGTCACCCAAAAGCCCTCGTCAAAGAGTTTAGCTATTTT
>ERZ780034.146-NODE-146-length-28176-cov-3.97852_pt1 | contig 28176 bp, 11 predicted proteins | sample MGYA00511855_ERZ780034 | MGnify/ENA primary metagenome ERZ780034 (study PRJEB29588, sample SAMEA2148024) | human gut metagenome | biome: human gut; feature: human-associated habitat; material: faeces | place: Denmark | collected 2008/2010 ...
TACAAGTATAACCGCTTTTTACAATCACTTCTTTATAGTCAGATAAGCAATAATCTTTTGAAATCTCTACGAGAATATCAATAATTGGTTTTGCATAAATAGAATTAATAGCTGTACTTCCTATATGGCTTATTCTCTATTTTAGGAACTCTGTTTTTCAAAAAGCTTTCTTCATCAGTGTACCATTCTTTCCAATAGGGCTGATGCTCTGTCAAATAGATGGGAAATAGCTTCCATAATTCTTCTAAACTCATTTCAGATAATTTCTTCTCCATTTTTTCTTCCCGTTAAATTCCGATTTGTCGCTTATAATACTCTCCGGCAATGAAAATCCAAATACTATTTTTTATCGCTTTATTCTGCCGACATGATTTTAAAGCGGGCAAACCGCAACAGCAGTTGCTTGGTGCCCGTATTTTGAAACTCCACGGTGGCTTTGGTGTTCTCTCCGCTGCCTTCGACAGCTTTCACCACTCCCATACCAAAACGTTCATGCTCAATCCGCATGCCTGCCCGTAGCTCACTGTTACCCTTGGCTGATGCCGATGGCGACGGAACAACGGGATGCTCTGTGTCTCCGTGCTTTGCATCTTGCATGAGAACTTGTCGGTTTACGCTTCCCAAAGGTTTCAAACCGGAAACTTTTGCTACTATCGGAGAACTTGTCCCGACACCTTCTCCGTAAGCGCGGTGATGACGTTCCCGATAAGATGTACCGTAATCATCTTCGTCTTCATATTTGCATAATTTGTTCACGCTCGACAGACTCGATCGGAACTCGGTCTGCACTCGCTCACTCGCAAAATTCCTTCGCCTTGTCTGTCCGAACGAAAAACCATCTTGAGCATCCATTTCCACATATCGTGGGTCTATGTCTTGCAGAAAACGACTTGGGTTACTGAATTCCGTTTTACCGAAACGATAGCGGCTGCGGGCAAAACTTAGAGAACAATAACGTTCGGCACGGGTAATAGCCACATAAAAAAGACGACGTTCTTCTTCCAATGCGCGTTGGCTGTTTCCCACCATCGGACTTGGGAATAGATTTTCTTCCATTCCAACGATGAATACCACCGGAAACTCCAACCCTTTGGCCGAGTGAATCGTCATCAATGTCACTTTGTGTTGTTCGTCACTTTCGTCTTCGTCCAAATCGCTCAATAACGATACTTCTTGTAGGAAATCGCTGAGTCCGGTGCTTTGCCCTTCCTCCAAACGTCTGGAGACGAATTCCTGTACGCCACTCAAAAGTTCCTGCACATTCTCCTGACGACTCATTCCTTCCGGACTCACATCTTGAAAAATCTCTCTCATTATACCGCTTTCACGGATGATTTCCTGTGTGAGAAAGGCGGCATCCATCAGCTCTGTTTTCTCGATGAAACCGGAGATAATATCCGTGAACGCCTTCAATTTACCCATCGTACCCTTGTTTACGGGCAAGGAATGCTCTTCGGGACGAGACACCACTTCCCACAAGCTGACCCCGTCTGTGGAGGCTGCGGATACAATCTTATCCACCGTGGTCTGGCCAATCCCTCGTGCCGGATAATTGACGACCCGTTTGAAAGCCTCTTCGTCGTGGGGATTTACGGTCAAACGGCAATAGGCTATCACATCTTTTATTTCCTTTCGTTGGTAGAACGAAAGTCCTCCGTAAATCCGATAAGGCATACCCCGTTTGCGCAAAGCCTCTTCAAAAGTGCGGCTCTGTGCGTTGGTACGGTAAAGAATGGCAAAATCATCATATTCCATTTTTTCTTTTCTCCGCAATGCTGCGATTTGGTTTACCACGATTTCGGCTTCTTCGATATCGCTATAAGCGGAATACACATGAAGGGGCGAACCTTTCTCCTTGTCGCTGAAAACATCCTTCGGTATCTGTCGGTCGTTATGGCTTATCAAACTGTTGGCAGCCGAAACGATTGTCTTTGTAGAACGGTAGTTCTGTTCCAGTTTAAACAACTTCGCATTGTTATATTTCTGCGTGAAATTAAGGATATTATCAATGTTTGCTCCACGAAAGCTATAAATGCTTTGTGCATCGTCTCCCACTACGCACACCTGTTGTTTCTTGTGGGTCAATTCCCATATGATACAGTGTTGGGCATAATTCGTGTCCTGATACTCATCCACCAAAACGAAATCGAATTTGTCCGCATATCGCTCGCAGACCTCGGGATGTTCTTTGAGCAATATATAAGTATAGAGCAATAAATCGTCGAAGTCCATCACGTCGGCTTGCTGAAGACGGGACATGTAGCGAAGATAGATTTCTCCCGTCATCGGTATCTTGGCCGCCTGATCTGCCATTCGTACAGCATTGTCGGACAGATAGGCTTCCGGCAGTATCAAGCGGTTTTTGGCGTTGGAAATATGGGCTGCTATGCTTGCCGGTTTATAGGTTTTGTCGTCAAGCCCCATTTCACGGATAACGGTCTTTATCAGATTTCGTGAGTCGGCCTGGTCGTAGATGGTAAAATAGGAAGAAAACCCGATTTTATCGGCTTCCTTCCGCAAGATACGGGAAAAGACGGAGTGAAACGTTCCCATCCATAATCCGGCTGCAAGTTCATGGCCTACCAACCGGGCGATACGCTCTTTCATTTCCCGCGCAGCCTTATTGGTGAAAGTCAGTGCCAGAATGTTCCATGGTTTCCATCCTCGCTCCAGTAAGTAGGCTATTTTATAGGTTAATACCCGTGTCTTGCCCGACCCTGCTCCGGCTATCACCAACGAAGGGCCTTTGTCGTAACAGACGGCCCGACGCTGTTCTTCATTAAGTTCTTCCTCTATCCTTTTCAAAAAATCTTTTATCATGTTTTTTCTAATACTTACATCAAAATAGATATTTTCGCCTGAATGCCTAAGGATGACGCTCCTTTAAGCCTTGAAAACTTTCCGCCCATCCTCTTTAGGCTCCGTTCCATACATAGCATAAGGCATTGTAGAGTTGCACGGCCAACATGGAGATGAGAATCCATACATCATAACGTTGGATTCCCCAATACAGTACAGACAAGCATTCCTGCCAGCCTCGTAAATGAAAGCTCAGGACAGCGTATAATAACGAGGTCAGGACAAAACCCAAAGACATAGTTTGCAAGATGCCGGACACGAAAGGAGATGGATAAAGATGTCCTGTCACACTGAGCAATATGGCATATGGTCCGAATAACAAAAGTAGCATTCCCGCTAGGTACAATAACAGGAATGTACCAGCCATAAGGCAAGCCTTACGTTGTCGATAAGTCAGAGATAGCACACCTTTACTGACAGAATCCTCTATAATTTCAGACAAGCCGGAACGCTCTATCGCTCCAAGTACCAAAACGACGGGAAAGACTACGGTCATGAACGGAGAACGGTAACAATCTTGAATATGAAGATAATACCATCGTATTCCCTCGCTGGAAAACAGATTACCCAAAGGAAATCCCGCCGCACTTCCCAACCATGCCAATAAAGGCAAAAGCAGATGTGCAATCAACAAAACGAACAACAGTGCGGAAGCCACACTATGCCCTTTCCGGTATATCATGAATCTATTCCTCATCCGGTTCCAAATGTTCTAAGTCTATAATATGTAATTGTAATGCTTTCACAACCAAGCGGGTGGCATTGATTCCGCCCTTTTCGTTGGTGTCGAATAAGCGTGAAATCAAGTCATTTTGTCTTTTCTCCAAACTCTTTACGCCGAAAGGCATTCCGCGCAAGTTGGTTATCATTTCTTTCGTATAACCCAATGCCAGATGGCGAAGGAAACGTTCGTCATATTCATCGCTTTCATAATGGATGAGTGCATCTTTATGTAAACGTTCCGATTCCACAGATTTCATAAAGCGGCTTACGATCTTTTCCAGAATAGGCTCGTTGAAAACAAAATTACGGCCATCCATCACTTGGCGTACATCGTTACGCGTAAGCAGTTCACCTGTTTTCAGGATAATGCCATTCGCTCCGGCTTTCAATACATCGGCCCACAAGCGTTCGTTCAGTATTTCTCCTGTGAAAATCAGGATACGTAATTCGGGATAGGTCAACCGGACTTGTCTGCAAATGTCTACTCCGATGGTCGTGGAACCGCCCAATCCCAAATCTAATAACAGCAAATCCGGCACTTCTTTCTTAATCAGGCACCAAAACTCGCCTTCATTCATTGCCGTTCCGATAATTTCGGCTTCCGGGAGTTCCGTACGGATGATTTCTTCAGTTCCTTTTAACTCCAGTTTAACGTCTTCGACAATAATGACTTTAAAAGAATACATTCCCATTTCATCTATATTTAGGTACGGTAAACCATATACTGCATCCAGAAGAATGTACATCTGTCTCGATATTGATACGGCAACCGCAAAAATTATTTAGTTTATCATGTTCTCGAACGATTTCCTTGCACAACAAATAGGGATAATGCTTGACATCCGGTTGGAATAGCCTTACAGCTTCTTCCGGATCATAAATCCGAACGGAGGATTGTAACGTAAAACGGACAAAACCATCGTCTTCCGATGTACAAAGAGTCAAACAACCTCCTTTTTCTCGTTCCGCCAATCGAGTTGCCCATTCTTTCGTCAAGGTCTCCAACATGAAGCGTACCAATGTAGCATCTACATTCATAAAACTATTTTGTTGCAACTCATCGACAAAAGACAGGCGAAGGTCATAGGCCTTTTTCTTTCTCCAAACTTCTATGGTTTTCATCCACTCTTTCCCGATGACGTGCGGAGAGAGTTTCTCACATTTAAAGTATCCTGTGTCAATCTGCCGGTCTGCCTGCGCGCACAGCAGAGTGTATATTTCCTTGTAGTATTCGGCAAGCTCCCTTAATGAATGGATGGATGTTTTCAAATCATGATGTTCCTCCTGTTCTTCCAGTTTCCGTATGATTTGTTTCATACGACTGGGATAATACATCGATTCGTGTTTGATGGTAGAAAGGCAGTTATCCAAAATCTGATTCTGTACTTTGATACGTGTTCTTTCGTACAAAGAACGTTGTTTCTCGTTCTCCGCACTTTCCACATTTTCCAGGTCTTGCCCCCGCTGTATGACCGCTTCATACAGTAAAATGGCCAGATAGTTTACGATATAATTCTCAAAAATGAAATCTTCTTTTTGCATCCGGTAAGTCCCATAGTTGACTGCTACAGAACCGATACAGAGACGTTCGTTCCCGTTTAGGCGAAGAAGCAAAGGGTAAATTTGTGTGTTGGACATTTCATCAAAAACGGCATTTTCCGTTTCATAAGCCTGACTGAGTAGAGAATCTGCCAAAACTCCATAATCTTCTTTGCCTTGTAAAAACGTTCCTATCTTCTCTCCTTTTCCCCGATATAACAACAAACGGACGCTATTTATTTCATGCAATTCCTTAAGTCGGGACAATACAACCGATAGGAGCTGAAACATCAATTCGTCCGTACGTTCGGGACGTGCATACATTTCAATGACATTCAGCATGGCATGATTGGTCTCGAGAACCTGCATTACGTTGAAACGGAACAGAATTCGACGACGAAAATAAACAATGTATATTAAGACGGAAAAAATAAAGAGCATGAAAACCAATAAGGCCAGACTGACCGACAAGTTTATCTGTGTGTTACGCTGCCGGATGTAAAATTCCTCTAAAGAATCGTCTTTGGTCAACAGTTTATATAAATGCGTGAACTGTCTGTTGTTGAATTCATATTTCTCCCAATCATGTAACGCCAATGCCGCAATAGCCATCTCATTCCGAAATCCCATAATCAGAAAGTAGTCGGCCTTTACTCCTAAAGATAACCATTCAAGTTCTTCCATGCCGCTTCCTGTAGCTGTCAGTTGGCGGCTTACGCATTCTTCCGGCAAGAAGTCTTCATAATAACGGTTGATATATTTAAAGGTGGAATCGGCATATTGCATACTGCGGTCGTAATCACCGTGAACATTGGCAAAATAGACCGAGTCGGCATAAAACACCGCCCATTTAAGTTCTCCGTAATCCATGTCTGCCTCTTCATGAGGAAGAGCACTGATGTTGGGTCGGAAAGCATACATATACTGACTGTAAGTGAGTAAATAGAAAATAAACGTCAGTACCATCATGCTCTTTCGTCTTATTCCTTTAGGTAAGCGAAAAGAAAAGCAGCTTCCTTTATTTTCTTCACTTTCGATATGGAAACAGCATACTTTGAAGAACTCTCCCGACTTCTTGTACTTTTCGATAATACCTTTGCAATTCAACAAGCCGAAACCGCTTCCTTTTTCATGGCGTACGGTTGAAGAATTGACTCCTATCTGTTGAGCATCATAGATTTTCGAAGATAAAATCAGTGCTATCTCAGACTCTGTAAGTCCACATCCAGTATCTGAGACCTTAATTTCCACAGCGTCCGTCATTTCTGTTGCACATACTGTGACTTGCCCTCCCGAAGGCGTGAATTTACGTGCATTGTCTGTCAGAGTGTTGAGCATGAAAAAGGTAAGGGCACGGTCTGCTTTTACCCATGCATCCGTCGGTTCCACTAAAAAGTCAATACCTTTGCGTTTGAAATTATACTGGCCCTTATCCAGTAACTTGAATAAGTCTTGTAGTGGAAAACTTTCTATTGTCAGTTCCAACTCGCCCCGGTTCATACGAATCCATTCGGCGAGTACATCATTGTAGCAATTGATTTCGTCTGCAAGTTCACCTATATAGGTCAAAGTACCTCGATCATATTGATTTTTGCTTTCCATCCGGCGTACCACATACAAAATACGGTCGATAAAAGGCATGATGGAATGTACTAAAGAAACTTTCGCCCGTTTGGATATGTTTTTCTTCTTGTCGCGGGCTATTTGCCTTTCGCTTTGCAGATATTCTTCACGAAGCTGCATCCTTTCCTCATCCATTTGGTCGGACAGGATGCGGCTCTTTTCCGTCCATTTGATATAAGGGCGGAGGATTTCATGAAGGATTCGTTTTTCCTTTTTTATCCAAGGATAGGCATTGAGCACTTCTTCCAGTCCTTCTTCCGATTTGGTGAAAGCTACCTCCATAAACCATTCGGACATATCCTTCAATAAAGAATATTGTTTGGCATCCCGCAGTTTCCATTTGCGTGCATATAAAAAAAGGAAAAAACCAAAAACAAGAGTCAGCAAAATAATGGTTCCCAAAAGTGTGTTTAATATCTTGTTGTCTTGTGCCACCATGTCTACACGGCTTTCGAGAGATTTGTCTTGACGGGTAAAATCCATCAAATCCAGATACAGATTTCGGTTATAATCTGATTTCTGTTTGTCATTCAACGCGCTGTACGTTGCACTTAAACGCTCCCGAATGTAAGTCAAATAGCCCGGAACGGTTTGGAATTCACTGTCTTTCGACCATAACATGTCTACTGCCGAGTCTTTCCGGCTTTCAAAAGACGTCAGCAATCGCTCTTTGTCTTCCGGATAATAAATTTGATGATGAAGATTCAAATAAGACAAAGCCGTCTCGAAACAATTCAAAGCCCTATAATATTCCCCCTTGGCAAACATGGCATTTCCCAACACTCGGAATCCGTTAATCTTTAGTAACAGATTTCCGCATTGTTCGGCATTGGACAATGCCTTTTGAGCCAATGCAGTAGAAAGGCGCAGGGATACAGGAAATCCGGCCTCTTTAAGTTTCTCCGTAACTAATGAATTGTACAAATAATCCAATTCAACTTTACGGTAGGTCTTAATGATATCATAGTTTTTCGGTCGAGCAAACATCTCCGAAAAGACTTGTTCCAACATGGAGGAGAAGTAAATGTTACCGAGGCGTTCGGCGTAAGAGTAGGCCAGATAGAAATAATCGAACGCATCTACTACACGCTCTTTTCCCAGATCCAAGCGATTTTGGCAAATCAAACCGTTTAGGTAATAAAAGTAAATAAGTAAAGCTTTATTTTGACGTATATAGCCATCCGTATCAATCGTCGAAAGTTCCTTTTCAGCCTCTTGCTCTTGCATCAGACTGATATAGTTGGTAGCCGTGGCCAAACTGAATTCCGTCATGGCGTAGTCCAACCGTTCTTTATTACGACCTTTCACTTCATCATATTCTTCTCTGATACGTTGAATCCTTTCAAGTGCGCGGTTATAATAATCGAAGAACAAACGGTTTTGTGCGGCACGTTGGCATATCATCATCATATTCACTTCACTCACCAATAATTCTATCTGGTTACTGGTGGACTGCTGAATCCGACTATATAAGTCTATACACTCATCAAAGTCCATTCGCAAGAAGCAAATGAACATTTGATGATTTAAGGCCTCGCTTCGCCCGTCCGCATAATTCCGGGCCATACGGGCTGCTTTCCGGGCAAACAATAATGCACTGTCCGGATGGACGTAGCGCACCAAACGAGCTTTAGTATTCAGGGAATCTACTTTTCCGACTCTTGTTTTGTCCGGACAGGAAGAGGCATACCAATGATATCCGACTCCTATACATAATCCTAATATGACAGACACGCATATAGCCGAAAGATTCTTTCTTCCTATTATACAAAACGTCGGCTTTTTCATATACCCTATAAATCAGGCCCCGTGATATTCGCCCAAATGTGTCAAGAAAGCCCTTCTATTCTTCCGTTGATTAAATCAATCCGTTCCGCTTGGGGAGATTTCGGCAATCCGGGCATTCTCAATATATCCCCGGCTATCAGTACGATCATTTCGGCTCCGCAATTGACTACTATATCCCGAATTTGCACTTTAAATCCGTGCGGCACTCCGTATGCATGGGCATCTGCCGAAAATGAATATTGCGTTTTGGCTATACAGACGGGATAATCCTCTATACCCAACTGACGTACTCTTTCCAACATTTTACGGGCTACGGCTGAGAAAACGACACCGTCGGCTCCATACACTTGACGAACTACTTTTTCCGCTTTCGTCTCGATATTATCACGGTCTGTATAGGAGAACACGACCGGACGGGATGGGCGACTGGCGATAGTGTCCACCACCAGTTCAGCCAGCTCTATTGCTCCCTTTCCGCCTTCCGAGAAAGCATTGTTCACGGCAAAGCCTACTCCCATATTCTCACAATGCTCGCGGCACAACTCTATTTCCGAATCCACATCCGTTGCATAACGATTGAAACAAACCACTACCGTCTGCCCGAAGGCCTGCATGTTCCTGATATGCTTGTCCAGATTCTCAAAACCCTTCTTCAACCCTTCCGAATGAGGCTTCTTAATATCTTCCAACGCTACCCCACCGTGCATTTTCAAACCTTGGGTCGTAGCGACAAGTATGGTGAGTTTAGGATTCAAGCCGGACTTCCGGCATTTGATGTTGAAGAACTTTTCCGCTCCCAAATCTGCTCCGAAACCGGCCTCCGTCACCACATAATCAGCGTACGTCATAGCCAGTTTGGTGGCCAATATGGAGTTGCACCCGTGTGCGATATTGGCAAAAGGTCCTCCGTGCACGATAGCCGGTGTGTTTTCCGTGGTTTGCACCAAATTGGGATGTAAGGCATCTTTTAAAAGTACGCATATTGCCCCAGCTACTCCCATGTCTTTTACGCGGAACGGTTTTCCCTCGATTGTAGTGCCCAACAATATGTTCTCGATTCTGCGGCGCAGGTCATGTTCATCTTTCGACAAGCAAAGAATCGCCATGATTTCAGATGCCGGAGTAATGTCGAAACCGCTTTCCATCGTGACCCCGTTCGTCTTGGCTCCCAGTCCGGTTACGACATAACGCAAGTTTCGGTCGTTAATGTCCAACACACGTTTCCACAAAATTTCTTTCATGGCAAAACCTTCATCCCGATGCTGATAGATGTAGTTGTCCAATAAAGCAGCAATCATATTATGAGCCGAAGTAACGGCATGGAAATCCCCCGTAAAATGCAAGTTGATTTTGTCCATCGGTAATATCTGGGCATAACCGCCTCCAGCCGCACCGCCTTTCAAACCGAAACACGGACCGAGAGAAGGTTCTCTCAAAGCCACGATGTTCTTTTTCCCAATGTGGCTCAGTCCCAAAGCCAAACCTACCGAAACGGTAGTCTTACCTATACCGGCCTTCGTGGGAGTAATGGCCGTAACCAAAATCAAATTACTGTTTTCTACTTTTTTCTCGTCAATCAGTGATTCCGGCACTTTGGCAATGTATTTCCCATAATGTTCCAATTCATCCACAGGAATCTGTACTTGGCGGGCAATGTCTTCAATCGGCTTCAATCGGCACTCGCGGGCAATTTCTATATCGCTTTTCATCTGTATTTGTAGCGTTTTCTATTTAACAATGTAGATATGAAAAGACAAAGTTAGCAAAATTCCATGGAACGACCTCACAAAAAACACAGATTAGCACAATAGAATTTGCAAAAACATCCTTCATCCTTCAGGATAGAGTCTATCATATTCATAATGAATATATTGAAACCTGAAAGATGTTTCAGTCATCCTTCAGCCACCTGTCATTTCAATCTCCTGAGATTGGAGAATCGTTTGGCTGAAGAAACACTTTTTTTCTCAGCCGAACGATTCAATAACGTAAGCCAAACTTTCCACCGTTCACGGTCATGAAGGGAAACTGAAAGATGACTCTTTTATCCTTCATTCCGTAACACACTATACGTCAACAGATTGCTTTTTATTCTGAAAGATGAAAGGTGTTTTCATAAACTCCGTGGAGAGGGGACAAGGCAAAAATTATTTATAGCGGTCTTTCCATAAATGCAGCATCCGTTCATGCAATTTAGCTTCCGCCGCATTCTCTTGGGCATGCCAGATTCTTTTGTTACGAATGTCGTCGGGTAAAAATTGCTGTTCCACGAAATGCCCCTGATAGTCATGTGCATACTTATAGTCCTTGCCGTACCCCAATTCTTCCATAAGTTGGGTAGGCGCATTGCGCAAGTGCAACGGTACAGGCAAATTCCCGGTTTGCCGTACGAGCTGCAAGGCATCATTGATACCCTTATAAGCCGAGTTGCTTTTCGGACTGGTTGCCAGATAGACCGTAGCCTCGGCCAAAGGGATACGCCCTTCCGGCCATCCTATCTTCATGACAGCTTCAAAAGCGGCATTGGCCAAAAGCAGTGCATTCGGATTGGCCAAACCTATGTCTTCACTGGCGGAAATGACCAGTCGCCTCGCGATAAACGAGGGGTCTTCCCCACCTTCTATCATTCGTGCCAACCAGTACAAGGCGGCGTCCGGATCGCTTCCCCGAATGCTTTTGATGAAAGCCGATATGATGTCATAGTGCAATTCTCCGCCCTTGTCGTATGCCAACGGGTTTTGCTGAAGCCTTTCGGCCACGAGGGCATTCGTGATAACCACTTGGTCCGTTCCGTCAGCCTCTACCACCAGTTCAAGAATATTCAGCAGTTTGCGGGCGTCTCCTCCGCTATACCGGAGCATGGCATCCGTCTCACGAAATTCGATATGCTTCGTTTTCAGTATGACATCTCTTTCCACAGCCTTATGCAACAATTCCAACAGGTCGTCTTTCGTCAGGCTTTTCAAGACATACAACTGGCAACGGGACAAAAGCGGGCGTATGACCTCGAAAGACGGATTTTCCGTCGTGGCTCCGATCAGCGTGACCGTCCCCTGCTCCACAGCCCCCAAGAGGGAATCCTGCTGGGATTTGCTGAAACGATGGATTTCGTCAATGAAAAGAATCGGACTAGCCTGGGTAAAGAAACGGTTGTTCCGAGCCTTTTCTATCACCTCGCGGACATCCTTCACACCACTTGTTACCGCGCTCAGCGTGTAAAACGGCGTCTCGAGCCTGTGGGCAATGATTTGCGCCAAAGTCGTTTTGCCGACACCCGGCGGTCCCCATAAAATAAATGAAGAAATACGACCGGAATCTATCATCTTACGTAAAACGGCATCCGGACCGACCAAATGTTTTTGCCCGATGTAATCGTCCAGCGTTTGCGGACGTAATCTTTCTGCCAAAGGTGCTGCCATGTCAAATCCTCCTTAAAAGTCAAACTGCAATACGAATCTCACGCCGTTCTTCTTGGCATTGGGTGCGTTCAGATAATTCAACCGGCGGACGTAGTCCACACGAAGTATCTTGAAGATATTGTGAATACCCACATTCAGTTCCATATAGGGAGTGTCCCCCATTACGAAACTGGTCGGTTGTCCGTTCCGTGACGGGAACTCGAACAAATCGCTTTGGCTTCCTTGTTTAAAGGGGTTGTTCTTGTCCGTCAACGTGCCGTAAAGCGTCTTGAAACCTATCACCTCACGCCATTTCAGATGTTTGAGTAAGGGTATCCGGTTGAACAGCTTGCCGCTCAAATCCCATTGCACATCCAACGAGACGAAACGGTCGTTCATGAATTCCATGTTGTTAATCATATTGAACATGCTGCGCTGTATGATATATGAATTATTCGCCGCAGGCATAATCAACAACGGAAACGGTACCCTGTTCCATTGCGCTCCCGCACGACCGTAAATATCGATGCGCCCGTATGAGTTCAACCAGAAACGCTTTGTCACGGACAGTTCCGTGTAGTTGGAAGCATAGTCCCCTCCCAAAACATCTTTGAAGCCGGTCGTGTGCATTAACGTGTAAATAGGATAATTGTGGTTGACCGGATGACGTCTTTGTTTCGTGACTACCACCTTTTCGCCCGGCGCGTAACGCAAACTCAGTGTAGCCTCGCTTTGCGTCAGTTCCGGCACCATTTGTCCGTCCACCGTACGATAGAACAGTGTGCCTGTCGGGTTTTGAGTGATATGGCGCAACTGTGCCGTAATTCCGAAATGGTTGTCGAATTCATACACATAACGTATGTTGTATTGGCGGAAATAAGACATCTGGTCGATGGTCTGCGTCTTGAGCGACGTGAACACATTGTCTTTGTCCGTAGGCAACATGGCATCTGAGGGAGCCATTACGTCGTAACGGGTAGAAATCGCTATCGAGTTTCGCGGAAACTCTTCCGGCGAATATTGTTTCTTCAAAAACGAATATTCCACTTCTCCTTCGTATTTCCATTTCTTGTCCCGTACTCCGTATGCCGCATATCCTTTCAGGAAGAGATGAGGGCTCAGATTGGCCGTGGTTTGCGCACTGGCCCGGAAACGTACCTTATCTATAAAATTGGACGAAACAACCGTGTTGACCGGCCCGAAATCCACATAATTCTTTTTTCCCGGAGGAGAAGTCTCCACGTAGTTTTCCACGAAGGCCCGTACAATCCAAATAATCCAACCGAAGCCTTTCTTGCGGGTCATGTCCCGTACCATGGTGGACATGTTGGCTTCCGAACGGGTCAGGGTGTCCGTCCGGTGCTGTGTCCAAAAGTCTTCGTCTTTGATGACCGGTGTACCTTCCCTTGGCTGTTCGCGTTGGTCGAATCTCTCGCCGGGTATGGGAGAAAAGTCGAATCCGGTATAAGTCGTGGTACGCTTAATCAGCATATTATGGTATTTCTTCAATGCGCCCAGTTCTGCTATCATATTGTCTTTCACCAATACCCGCTGACCGTTGGGGAGTGTAGAAAAATCCTGTTCTATCACTAGGTTGCTGATAAAGTTCACACTCGAACGGAGCGGCAGGTTGACCAGACAACGTTTCACCTGATAAGTCCCGTCGTCCAAGACCCACAACCGTCCCGAGAATCCGAAATCCTGCGGATTTTGAGGAATGAAACTCAATTCGATGCACTTGTCTCCTTCTACGTCCAGAGTATCCATGATGTAATACTGATAGAAAGAAATGGCATTGGTAGAAGATAAAGGACTGGTGAAGTAACGTTCCAAAAGATTGATCGAATTATCGTAAATGTTCACGTCGGCGAAGAAACGCTGGAGGACTACGTTCACGATGTCCCCCGTAGCGAACAGTTCATTCAACCCTTCCGAATTCGTTCCCCGGATGAAATTCCGTTCCGCCTCCGGTTGTTTCCTGTATATATGTTCCGACGAAGTCTCATTATAGGTCAGGGGGAGGATATTGGTTTGGGTCTGCGGACAGAATTCCACCTGTTTGACCAACAACGGATATTTACGTAAAAAACTGCTGTCGATAAAGTGTTGCGTGATATTGTTGAAGCCGAAAGTGATACGCTGATACTTGTCATAACGGTAATAGTCGTTCTGTCTCAAGTCGCTTTTCTCTTTGGCCGCTATCACTTTCCGCATCAATTCCACCGCAGGATTATCTTTGCGGCTGTATCGTCTCTTTTTCGGCTTTACCAGTAACTCCGACAACTCCTTGTCCAAATTCTGAAGCTTGACATTCAATGTTTTTTTCTCTCCGGCCTTTATATATATCTTATACGTCTGGTAGCCGACATAAGAAAACACAAGGGTGTCTCCTTTATCCGGTGTTTGCAAAGTGTATCTGCCTTTGTCATTGGTTGTGGTTCCCACAGTCTTTTGTTTTCCGTAGTATACGTTGACCGACGGAATAGGTTCTCCCGTGTCGGCATCCGTCACCCGTCCCCGAATCTGTGCTTTCAGGGTATGCGAGACAAAGCACATCAAGACTAAAAACAATAATATGTATCTATGATAAAGCTTCAGCAGCATGCGATTTCTTTTAAATTGAATTGCAAAATTAGTGAATAGCGAGGGATTCACATTATAAATTAAACTATTTAAAGAAATTCTACAAAAGAAGAAAGTACATTCTGCCGTGAAATATATATCTTTGTCGCAATTTATAAAAATTCATAAAAACAACGATTGAATGGAAAACGCAAAGCAACAGACAGGAGTGCCGGAAAACGCTTTCCGGGAACTCAAAAAAGGCGAGCAGTATGAACCTCTGATGTCACCGGATCGCACGTATAAGGAAGTAACCGTGTGGTCGGTATTGTGGGGCGTGCTCATGGCCGTGGTCTTTTCGGCCGCATCAGCCTATTTAGGACTGAAAGTAGGACAAGTGTTCGAGGCGGCCATTCCTATCACGATTATCGCGATAGGCGTGACGGGAGCCACCCACCGGAAAGGGGCATTGGGCGAGAACGTCATCATCCAGAGCATCGGGGCATGTTCCGGTATGATTGTGGCCGGAGCCATATTCACCTTGCCCGCCCTCTATATCCTGCAAGACAAATATCCGGAAATGACGGTGAACTTCATGGAAGTGTTCGTCGCCTCCGTGTTGGGAGGAGTCTTGGGCATCCTTTTCCTCATCCCTTTCCGCAAGTATTTCGTGAAAGACATGCACGGCAAATATCCTTTTCCCGAAGCCACGGCCTCCACGCAGGTATTGGTTTCCGGGGAAAAAGGTGGCAACCAGGCTTTACCGCTCCTCGTGGCCGGAGTCGTAGGCGGCATTTACGATTTCATCATCGCCCCCGTAGGTTGGTGGAACGAAAGCGTCACGTCACGTTGTCTGGAATGGGGGCAAGTGTTGGCGGACAAGACCAAACTCGTCTTTAAAATCAATACGGGGGCGGCCGTGCTAGGCATGGGATACATCGTGGGCTTGAAATACGCCCTCATCATTTGTTGCGGTTCCGTGGCCGTATGGTGGGTCATCGTTCCGGCCATTTCATGGTTGTTCCCCGACCTCGTCGTGAGTGCCGGCAGTTCTTCCGTCACCCCCCCCCACCCAAAAAGCAGCGGTCTCGGCGGTATCGCCATGGCCGGTATCATCGGCATTTTCAAAAGCCGCAAAATCATCATGGGGGCTGTGGGTCTGGCTGCACAAGAAATGAAGGGCAAGGGGAAGAGCGACACGGCCGTTCCCCGGACACAAAAGGATTTGCCTATGAAAATCATAGCCATCGGCTCCCTCCTGACTTTGATAGCCATCCTTTTATTTTTCTATTTCGGGGTCATGGAAGGCAACCTGCTCTTCACGCTCACCGGTGTGATTCTCGTAGCCGTCATTGCCTTCCTCTTCACTACGGTCGCGGCCAACGCCATTGCGATTGTCGGCAGCAACCCCGTGTCCGGCATGACGCTGATGACCCTCATCCTGGCTTCTGTCATCATGGTGGGCGTCGGCCTGAAAGGCCCGGCAGGCATGGTGGCTGCACTGATTATGGGCGGTGTGGTCTGCACCGCGCTCTCTACGGCCGGAAGCTTTATCACCGACTTGAAAATAGGCTACTGGTTGGGTAGCACACCCAAGAAACAAGAGACGTTCAAGTTCTTAGGTACCCTTGTGTCTGCCGCCACAGTGGCCGGAGTCATCATGATATTGAACGACACTTACGGATTCACAAGCGGACAACTTGCCGCACCTCAAGCCAATGCCATGGCTGCCGTCATCGAACCGCTGATGAGCGGTGCGGGTGCCCCCTGGCTGCTTTACGGCATCGGTGCGGCTATCGCCATCCTGCTCACACTTTTCAATGTTTCGGCCCTTGCCTTCGCTTTGGGCATGTTCATTCCGCTCGAACTGAACTTGCCGTTGTTGGTCGGTGGCCTCATCAACTGGTATGTCACCACACGGAGCAACAAAGAGCAAACCAACAAGGAACGGGGCGAGAAAGGCACGCTCATCGCTTCCGGATTCATTGCCGGAGGAGCCTTGATGGGCGTAGTCAGCGCAGCCCTGCGTTTCGGAGGAATCTCGTTCGACTATTCCGCTTGGTGGGCCAATCCGGCCAGCGAATGGCTCTCCCTGCTGATGTATGTTCTCCTTATTATATATATGATAAAGGCAAGCAGGCGCATCAAGAAATGACGGAGAAGAGAAAAAACGCCTAAAAAACAAGGGGTAACCTTTGGCAAGTCGGAGAAAAAGTGTAACTTTGCGCCGCCGTTACGAGTTAACGGCATATTTCAAACCTATATTAAAAACAAAACATTAATTATGGCAACAAAAATTAGATTGCAGCGTAACGGACGTAAGGGCTACGCCTTCTACAGCATCGTTATTGCAGACGTAAGAGCACCACGTGATGGTAAGTTTACAGAAAAGATTGGTACGTACAACCCGAACACCAATCCCGCCACTGTAGATTTGAAATTCGATCGCGCTCTTTATTGGGTGGAAGTAGGTGCACAGCCTACCGACACGGTTCGCAACATCCTGTCAAAAGAAGGTGTCTACATGATGAAACACCTCCGTGGCGGTGTGAAGAAGGGTGCTTTTGATGAAGCTGCCGCACAAGCAAAATTCGAAGCTTGGAAAAACGACAAGCAGAAGGGCTTAGAAGCTTTCGAGGCCAAGAAAGCCGCTGAAAAGAAGGCTGCCGCTGAAGCACGCCTGCAAGCCGAGAAGAAAGTCAATGAAGAGATCGCTAAGAAAGTAGCAGAGAAGAAAGCTGCCGAGGCTGCCGCAAAGGCTGAAGCTGAAGCTGCACAAGCTCCTGCTGATGCTCCCGCAGAAGGAACCACAGAAACTCCTGCCGAAGCATAAACAACTTCTATTAAATACTTCTTTCAAACAAACAACGAATAAGGCGAACCCGAAGGTTCGCCTTATTCCTTTTATATTCGTTTTTCCATACTGCGCCAAACGGATTTTCATTCTACGCCAAACGGATTTTCATTCTACGCCAAATGATTTTTCATCTGGCTGCAAACGATTTTTCAATCTGCGCCAAACGATTTCACGTAGTCTAAATATTAACAATCGATTCATTGATAGACTGTTATAAGATTAATATATATTTACAATTTCTTTCGTTCATGCAATCAAAAGGACGGCCTCCACGAGGAAAGCCGTCCTTTGCCCGCTTAGACAGGAACAATCACTTCACCAATATCTTCTTGCCGTTTTGGATATATACACCTTTCGTCATCCGGTCCACACGCATGCCTTGCAGGTTATAAACCGGACCATCCGTTTCCGTCGGCCTTATATGGATGGAACCTACTGAAACGCCCTCGGGGGAATAATCGTCATTGTTGGTCAGATAAGCATCAGACACATCTATGACTCCACCGCTTCCCGCATACAAAGCCACAATCATGATATTGGCCGTGTTGACGGGTTCACCGATGGCATCCCCACTGGTATATTCTATCTCCTGAAGCGGTATGACCACCATCGTGGCATCCCCGATAGGTTTGCTATAACAGTTTCCCCAAATGCTGTTCTGCGGATAAATGTTAATGGCTGCATTGACTTTCTGTACTTTGTCCAACTTGAATACCAAATACTTATAACCGCTCATATCAGCACCATTCTCGTATACCCAACCCATTTGTCCGTTCACACCAGGAAAGAAGGCGCGGGTCTGCTCCAAGTATGTACCCTCTCCGAAAAGCGTCTTATTGATATATTCATCCGCCCAAGGGAAGAACGTGGAAGAGGCCGTAAACGAAGATGTCAGCGTATTCCCCATCGGGTCTGTGTAAGTGGCTTTCACCGCTACCCGTCCATCTTTCTTCCCCACGACCATACCGCTCGAAAGCGACAGCACTTCCGGGTCGGAAACCTCATACTTGGCTTTGGCCGCCACATTTTCTGTATGACCGTCCTTAAAGGTAGCCATCAACTCTAATACCTCGCTTTGGCCAATCATTACTTCCATTTCCGGCCTTACGGAAAGTGACTGCATGGTGAGCATATCTTCACTATAGCCCTCAAAATCCGGGTCGAAATAAGTATTTTCCTCAAACTGCTCTTCCGTGGTAAACCAGTCTACGTCCACATAACCGCCCAACGCTTGCGTGGCATAATTGAAGATGCCGAAACGGGCACCGACGAATACGGAAAGGTTAAATCGGAATGTCGTCTCACTGCCCAACTGCACATACTCCTTGTTATCTGTGCTATAGAAGAACCGTGCCTTGCCGGTGCCGCAATCGAATTGCGCGCGCAGATAAACCACTGTGTCGATGGACACGGAGGTTTCCGTGACCGCAGCCGGCTCGAAACCATCTACCGTTCTCAACGTATCCTGTCCCCAGATGAGTTGTTTCTTGCCGTCTTTCACGTGGACTGCGATATAAGCGTACGGGTCTTGTTGTATGGTCAGACCGGCCATGTCTCCTTCTTGCATGTGCTTTAAGTTCAGCGCGACCGTACCAATGGAAGGACGCGACGTATCCAACCCATATGGGCTTTTCGTGTTGTGGAAGGCGAAGATGCGTTGCGTCAGGGTATTGCGTGCCTGCATCAGGTCGTCGGTCACCGACGCGGTGTACAGGCGAAGGAATCCCGGACGCTCGAACAGGCTCCACTTGCCATCGTCGGGATTATGGTTCCACTGCCACTGCATGCCAAGGGGATATTGCCGGAAATTGTCATTGGTAGGGAGTATCTTTTCCTGATAAGTCGTCCCGACATCTGGCTTGGTATAAGCCAGTTGGGGAACCCCGTCCTTGGCCACCGTAGGCCAACCGTCGGCCCATGCCACAGGATGCAGGCTCGGCAAGCGCCCGATGGCACCTTTGTCCTCCATCAGCATCGTCCACCATTCTCCAGTCGGTGTCTCTACCAACGCTCCTTGATGTACGGTATTGGGCTGCCCGTTGATGGTCTTCTCTATGAGCATCTTCTCCTCATACGGTCCGGTGATGTCCTTGGAGCGGAATATGGCTTGCCCAGACGGCCATCCGCCATACGTGGCATAGATGTAATAATAATCCCCTATTTTATAAAGGTGGCTGCCTTCCAATCCGGGCTTGTCCCTCAGCACTGTGGTCGACTTCTTGAATTTCAGATTCTTGTCCAATTCACAGATGTCGATGTTACCGATGCCGCAGGCCACATACACCTTATCACCTTCAAAAAGCAGCCCCGGGTCATAATAACTCCGTTCCAATTTCTGCATTTGCCATGCTCCTTCCGGGTCGTCGGTAGAAAGCATGTAACCTCCTGCGTCATTGCCATTGATAAGCAAATAAAGCTTGCCTTCGTGGGCTGTCAGTGCTGCGGCCCACATCCCTTGGGCGTATGAGTCCTTTCCGCCGATAAGGCTGTACTTGTCTGCGGTGGAAAGCTGTTCCAACGGTTGTGCGCAATACTCCCAATTGACCAAATCATATGATTTCAGAATCGTGGCACCGGGGAAGAGATGCATGGTGGTCGATACCATATAATAGGTGTCGCCCAAGCGTGCCACGTCCGGATCCGGGAAATCCGAAGCCAATACGGGATTGATGAACTTCTTGCCGTCCGTAGTCTGGTTGGTAGACACGTTTGTAAAGTCCGGACGCGCGAAATCCACCTTGGCATAATCGGCGTACCAGTCGAAAGTGGCCTTTCCGCAAGCTTCGGGGTTACCTTCAAAGGCCGGGGCCACCGTACCATCTGCCAGATATTTATCGATGTCGATGTAGCACGCCGTTCCGGAAAGTGTCATGCTGACGTTCCCGTAATGGTCGAGTACGGCCTTATAAGCGTTGCCCCATTTGGAAGTAGACCCAGTGGCCCATGTTCCCCAGTTGGCTGGAACCCAGTTACCGTGCTCGTCATAGTGCCCTTCTCCTTCTTTCTCCGGACTCCAATCGACTTCGGTGATAATGACGGGGTTCGTATTTACTACCGGCACCGCCTTTCCGAACTCTTGGATGAACGTTTCCCCATTGGCATTCTCGTCGCTGTTATTATACCATCCCACGTAGGCATGCACAGCGTAGCCTATATTATAGCCTTCGATGGGATTGCTCTTATAACAAGTGTAATTGCTCTGCCATCCCGTCCCGGGCACCCAAATGATACCGTCGAAACCGTTGGCACGTATCTTGTCCACGATGGGTTGGAAGAAATCATACGGGGCGCGTGCGCTTTCCAAACTGTCGGCATCGTAAATGTTCACCGGTTCGTTGGCCAATTCAATGGACACCTGCCCGCTATGTTTCTTGATGTTGGTATTGCTCGAAACGATGTCCCACACCTTCAGCAGGTAGTCCTGATAGTACCCGTCTACTTTGATGCCACCGGGGCATACGCCGGGAGGACGCACGACTACATAAAGCCCATGGTCCAATGCCTTTTCTATGATTTTCCAATAGAGCGTGGACAGATACGTGCGAAGCCGTTTCTCACTGAATTGCGAGATATTGGCCTCGCCGGTTTCTTCTCCCGTAACGGGAAGGTTAGGATCATTCGTCCAACAAGGATCCAAATGAAGCCGGAACACATTGCAATAGGCTCCCTGCGTGGAATCCGTAATAGCCGTGAAGAGCTTGTCGAAATACTCGATGCAGTCTTTTTTGGTAGCATCGTTGGCAGCATTCCCCCAACGGTAATTATTAAAATAAGGGCTTGGCGTATCCATCACGCCGTGCAACACCACTTTGTTGCCATGGGTGTCTGTCAAATTCTTCCCGTCTACATGAATGGACGGAGGAACTTCCGCGCTCACCGAAACTGCCGCCAACAGCAGTCCGGAAAACATAAAGTTTTTCATTCTTCGCATAACTAATCTAATTTAAGGATTTTCATTTCTAAATCACATTCCTTTTTCAATTTACACATTTACAAAAAATCTATTGTGCTCTTTTGCAAAGATGAAAAATATCGGTGACACAACCATACGGCTGTGTTACCGATATTTTACGCCATGTATCAAAATATATAAAAAAAGGACTATTTCCTCATTTCTTAGCTAAATGTTCCTTCATGTAAACCATAGGAGACATCCCATACAAAGCTTTGAATTTGATGGAGAAAGATGCGGCGTTCTCAAACCCACAGGCATACATAACTTCAGTAATATTACGATGCCCCGAAGCCAATAGGCCTGCAGCTTTCTTAAGGCGTATGTTACGCACAAGGTCTCGTGGCCCTTGATTGGTCAATTCTTTCATTTTACGGTGCAAGTGCGCACGGCTGATGCCCACCTCCCGCGCAATAAGTTCCACACTCAGGTAAGGATTACTGATATTCCCATTGATAATCTGCAATACGCGCTCCAAGAGCTTGTCATCGGCTGATTTGGATACGACCACATCTATGTTTTCTTCCGGCATTTCTTTACCCTCTACTTTGTTACGAAGAATATCATACGAAGCTATCAAGTTACGTATGGTATATTCCAACACCTTGATATTAAAAGGCTTTTCAATATAAGAATCAGCACCGGTACTCAATCCCTCTATTTTGTCTTTTTCATGGGATTTAGCCGTAAGCAATACCACTGGTATAAAATTCACATTAATGTTGGTCTTTATTTTGGCACAAAGCGTATAACCATCCATTTCCGGCATCATCACATCGCTCAAGACCAAACTCGGAGGAGTCCGTAAAACTTCACTCAATGCTTCCTTCCCATTGTGACAAGGCACGACGTAATAATGTTTTCTCAGCTCCTCCACCAGATAACTTCGTATTTCATCATCATCTTCCGCGATAACAATACGTTTGCGATGCTTGTTTTTGTTCTCCTCCTTATTTCCTTCGGTTACGGCAGAAGCTTCTTCTATTTTCAGAATTGATTCTTCCGTCGTTTCTTCTATGGGCGTCTGCAAAAGCTCTTCGGGTTTGAGATGGGCACTGCCGACAGGCAATGCGACTTTAAACGTACATCCTTTCCCGTCCGCATTGTTGTACACCGAAATCTCACCATGATGCAGAGTGACAAGTTGCTTCGTGAGGTTCAACCCTATCCCGCTTCCTGGAATATTGTAATTGGCCGTATTGTCAGCCTGATAGAAGCGTTGGAAAACCTTATCCATCTTGTCGGGTTCTATCGTCAAGCCATCGTCCCAAACTTCCATCGACACCTCACGTCCACCTTGCTTCAACCGGATACCGATATTCCCTTTGGAAGGCGTGAATTTAAATGCGTTGGACAAAAGATTCATGATTACCTTATCAAAGTTCTTTTTATCCAACCATACTTCTATGTTATCTGCATCGTATTCAAAATGAAAGTGGATTTCTTTTTCGCGTGCTTTACTGTCGAAGAGTTCATAAACATCTCGTGTAAAATCTACCAGATTCACAGGTTGCATCTTCATCATCATCTGTCCTTTATCTATTTTACGCAAATCCAAAATTTGATTGACAAGAGCTAAGATACGTTCTGCATTGCGGTTCATCATACGGTAAGACCTTTGCCTTATTTCATCGAAGTCTGTATTAATAAGATGTTGCAAAGGCCCTACAATCAGAGTCATAGGAGTACGAATTTCATGATTGAGGTTCATAAAGAATTGCAACTTCATTTCGTTCAACTGCTCTGCATGTATATGTTCTTGCAAACGCAAGCGAGCCTGTTCCCGTAAACGACGACCGTGAATGAATCTCATGACAAGGAAAATCACTATTAAAAAGTAAAGGATAAACGCCGGCAAGCTAGCGTACCACGGAGAACGGACAATTACGGTAAAAGCCTTGACATCAGACTCCAGGCCATTAACGATTGCCTTTACTCGGATTTTATAAGTCCCGGATGGCAAATGGTTCAAAGTCAGTATACCTGACGAACCAACCATAGCCACGTAAGGTTCGTTGTCTATGGAATACAAATATTGCACTCCATCCGGCATGTTATACGACATCGTTGAAAAACGTATGGAAAAAGTATTGTCCTCATGGCACACTTCAAACAAGTTGGATTCCATTACGGGGCGACTCGTCACCTTGAAGAATCCCGATTTTGTATCTGTCTTCACTTCCTCATCTCCTATGCGCATTTCTACTATCTGCAGGCAAGGACGCTTACCGGCACGGCACACGGTTTCGGGCGAGAAGAATGTCAGTCCGCAGTTTCCACCGAAAACCATCAGGCTGTCCCATCCGCAGGATGCCCGTTCGCTAAACTCATTTCCTTGTAATCCGTGACTCGCATAATAATTGGTAAAACTACCCCGCTTCAAATCCAACATGGACAAACCGTGGAAGGTACTTATCCATATATCATTTTGGATATCGAACCGCATGGAAGCTATATAATTGTCCGGCAAGCCGTCATCGGTAGTGTAGTGCCGTTTCATGCGCCCATGGCTGTCCAATACAAAAATCCCGTCATGCGTGCCCACCCATAGTTGGCCTTTCGAATCCTCAACTACCGTATGCACAGGCTGCTCCGTCAGGATACAATTACGTCCGAACGTGGAAACAAAGTCATCATGCTTCAAGTCCAAGCAAGCCAATCCACTGCTCATGCAAATATAAAGCCGCCGTCCGTCTTCAGACAGGCACAAATCGTTGACCCACATGTTCGTCAAAGAATTGCCTTTCGGCTCAAACGCCTCCGGCTGTACTTTGTACTCTGTCAGTTCATGTGTCTTCAAATTATATTTCTTCAGCCCGTCACCTAAAGTGGCAATCCATAAATTATCTTCCGCATCAGCCAACAGGCGGAACACATGCACGGCCATTCCCCTACAAGTAAACGGAAGACGGTTGAATTGTCCCGTTTGTCTATCTAACCATCCGGCTCCCCCCAAATAAGAGCCTAACCACAACTTGCCATCCTTATCTTCCACGATACTGGTGATTGTGGCGGGCAGACCTCCGGTGTCAGAGGAATAATGGCTAACCGCATATGATTTCATGTCCAAAGCGTAAAGGCCATCGTTATCCGTACCGACCCATAACGTACAATCCTTTCCAGCATAAACGGACATCACACAGGCTGAGCCTATGATATCATATCGCCCGGACTTATAGCCCACATAGCTGAAGCCGCTATCCTGATGTGGTTGCATGAAAACCCCTTTCTGAAATAGCCCCAACCAAATGTTACCGTCGCGGTCTTCCAATATACTGCTTATCTTGGCGTGTTCCAAATCCACTTGTGCGTGAAAGTAATCACAGGGTTGCGGCGAACGTTCTCCAAACCGATAAACCATAGCCCCTTCTCCGTCCGTACCCAACATAACCCTCCCGTCCGACAACGGACAAAGGACAGAGACATTCAAATGGCCTGTTCCGGCTACGGGCGAGAAAGCGTCAGATGAATTGTCGAAAACAAATAATCCTTCGGAAGCCGATCCCATGAAAAGATGTCCTTCACTGTCGAAAGCCAAGCAACAACGCCCCAAGACAGATGCCTTCTCGCAAAGATAACGGCTGACTTTTCCATCTTTCCGGCAGTAGATCCCGTAATTCGTCACGGCCAACCAAACGGAGCCATCGGACGCTTCCACCATATCCTCCACATTATTGTCTCCTTCAAACATCAAAGTGTAATGCGCCTCATCCTTACCCGATGGAATCACATACATGCCGAATCCCGAAGTGCTTACCCATACATCCCCATTGCGTACTTGTAATATAGACATGACATGGCATGCCTTTAAGGTGTCTTCCTTATTTATTATAAAAGGTATAGTCCGAAACCGTCCGGTGTCCTCATCGTAAGCCTGTAACCCTTTGTCCATACCAACCAACAAATGTCCGGCTGCGTCTTCCAACATGCAGGTTACATGCTCGGAAAGCATCGAACCCGGCTTCCGCGTCTTATGAAAGGTTTGAAACTGGGAGCCGTCGTAACGGTCAAAGCCATTCCGGGTAGCTATCCAAATAAAACCATTCTTATCTTGGTATACTTGGTTCACCAAACTACTTGACAACTGTGTATCAGAAGTAAACAAACGCCCTTCTTGTCCCTTTATCTCGGAAGCGACAACCATGTAGCACAACAAAATAAAGTAGAAGGCAAACGAAACGTGCCATGTTTTTCTTGCTCGCATGTGTTCATGATATTTAAAATCGGTACGAAATTATATAAAACTTTCTAAAACACTACTCGTCTTATTGGAAATGCAATTGTATTTTGTATTATATAGTAAGATAGAAAAACGGCATCTGTCTCCTCTATGACAAACCTTGCGACATCAAGCAAAATTCATGCGACATAAATTGAAGGCTTTTGCATTCAAAACTTATACTTTTGCCTTGTCCGGATTGAGAATCAATCACGGCATAGTTTTTATTGTTTCACATATTAAATTATTCAACGACATGAAAAACAAGCATTACGTTACGTTGCTGTTTGCTACGCTGCTCAGCCCGATAGGTGCGGCAGCCGCGTCATGGACTCCGCCGACCATAACCGGCCAGGAGCTGAAAACAGGGGAAACACAGTATGCCTACAATGTCAAGGCTAACGGTTTCCTTAATGCCAACTCTACCCAAACAACCGTTGTCACGGATGCAGGGTTGCCTTTGTACATCACCTCCAGTACAAACAACACCTATCTGTTAGGTACAACAGCTGATGAAGGAGTAACCTATACCTACATCTACTATGAGGACAACCAGACTTCCAAAGCAGGAGGGGAAGCAGGCCGTACCCATCTGAATTGGAACATCGAGCCACAAGGTGATGGTACTTACTACATCCGGCCAGACAAAGCGGACGAGAACTACGGCGAAGATTATTTCCCCGACATGTGGATGGGATGGAAAAACGACGGGACTGATGTCATTTATCCCTTAATCGACGCGTACGAAGACACGTACGGGCTAGCATGGAAATTCGTCGGCGAAACGGAGTACCTTCATTTCTACAACCTAAAGTCCCTCAGCGATGCCATGGCCAAGGCACAGGATTATGGCCTTGACATCACGTCAGCCCTGAATGTCTATAATAACGCTGCCAGCACCAATGAAGATTTGGAAGCTGCCACCACAGACCTGAAAACCAAAATCCGCGAATACGAAATCGAACATGCCACTTACGACAAGCCCGTGGACTTGTCTGACCTGCTTGAAAACTACAAATTCGAGGATAACTTCGAAGCCGGCAGCAGCGATATTCTGGGTTGGACACAGGAACCGGCAAATTCATTCACCTACGGTGCCGACAATTTGAACAACACTAACACAAACTTGGGGCGTTGGGCCTTTGACGATACCGGCTTCACGGATGCCAAGATTTACCAAAGCCTGGTTGATGTGCCGAACGGCAAGTATGAATTGAAGGTGGATTACATCTGCATAGACCAGAATCCGTCTAATCCCGAATCCGACGGGAAAGACCCCGAAGACTATTCCGTGACCGGCAATACCCTGTATGCCATTACTTCTTTGGGCACCAGTTCTGTAAACCTCTCCTCCGGAAGCCGTTGGGGCTCCGCATCGACCTCCATCACATTCTTCGTCACAGACGGAAAGCTGGAAACCGGCGTGGAAATGCAGAACTCCACTGCCAACTGGTTCGTGTTAGGCAACCTCAAACTTTCCTATTATGGCAAAGATGCCATCAAGGACGAGCTACAGGTCATTGTAGATAAGGCCAAAGCCGTAAATAACGGCATGAACCAGACCTATCGGGACCGTTTGGACAAAGTAATAGCCGAAGCTGAAAATTATATCGCCAACGGTGGCAACGTGGCAGACATGACCAACAAGGCCGAAGAATTGAACGAAGCCATCAAAGCAGCCGAAGAAAACGGTATGGCATACGGCACGTTGCAACGTACCTACGAAGTAGCCGACAGCATATTGAACACCTTGGAAGGTGAAGTGAATGACGACATCATGGCCTTGAGTGACTACATGGCCGAAATCGACATCGAAACCATACTGATTGAATATCCTTACACCACAGAGGAGTTGGGAGAGATTATCTCCAAAATGGACTTACTGACCCAATCAGCCCAACACTCGCTCATCGGTGAAGGAACCAACGTGACGGAATTCATCACCAATCCATCGTTTACGGACGGCGTGAACGGATGGACTATCACCGACTTCGATGCCGAAAAACTCGGCCTCAGCAACGACTTGCTTACCATAGGAGAGGGGCAGACGGGTGAAATCAACCAAACGCTGTTGGGCATGCCGAACGGTGTATACGAATTGAGCGTGCAGGCTTTCCAACGTGCGGATTGGAACTTCGAGAAAATGGACTCCTTATGGTCCATCGGCAAAGGAGACAGCCTGATTAGCACCGTGTCTTCATACATCTTCCTGAATGACGGCGAACACAAAATAAAACATTCGTTCCAAGATGCCTTCACTGGTGATGAATTCACTGCGTCCTGGGATATCCGTCAGGGAACGAAATCCGGTGTCATGATGCCGAATACCGAAAGCGGTGCCCGGCAATACTTCGACAAGGGCTATTTCAAGAACACCGTACAAGCTTTTGTCATCGACGGTAAACTGACATTCGGCATACGAAATTATGGTGACCAATTCGCGAGGTGGGGATGCTATGACAACTTCACGCTGACTTACGTGGGCAAGGACTTGGAAAAAGTCATCGCATTGCTCGAACAATGGTTGGAAAAGGTAGAAACTTATTTGGGCGAGAAGATGAACGGAGCCATCAAAAAGCAAATGACAGAGGCGTACAACCGTGGCACGGAACTCGTAAACGACCCCGAAGCCGACTTCGACGAATGCATTGACGTA
>ERZ780034.157-NODE-157-length-26697-cov-5.54256_pt1 | contig 26697 bp, 25 predicted proteins | sample MGYA00511855_ERZ780034 | MGnify/ENA primary metagenome ERZ780034 (study PRJEB29588, sample SAMEA2148024) | human gut metagenome | biome: human gut; feature: human-associated habitat; material: faeces | place: Denmark | collected 2008/2010 ...
TTAACCCGTCAACTAAATTCAGTACACCTCAAACGTCCGTTTGTTTCAATCAAAATACGAGTTTGTTCTGATTGAAACAAACGGACGTTTTAAGTAAAATGAACTCACGTTTTTTAAAAGCAATTACAGTCGTTGTAATAGGCTGTTTTTCAATGGCTCTTTACTGGATTATTGAGCGCGAAATATACCCGTGTCCGTCTGCGGCCGAGGGCAACAAGGATGCAGCCCATCGAACAACATGCACAGACTACGAACACGATACCCGTAGAAGACAGGATATTGCCGATACCTACCAACGGGGAAACGATACCCCCGGCTGCAAAGCATACGGCACCCAGCAGGGCTGATGCGGTTCCAGAGTTGGCCCGTTGGCTTTCCATGGCCAATGCCGTACTCGAGGTGAATGTCATACCCATGCAGAAAAGCAGGACCAGCATCAGGACTTCGTATATCCAGAAGTTACACCCGGACATCAGGGCTATGCATAGCAGGACAGAGAGGACTGTCATGCCGCAACATCCGGCCAAGGTACTGCTTTCCGGGCGGTGGAATTTGACCGACAAGGCGGCTGCGATACCGATTGACAAGGCGTTGACCGCGAAACAGATGCTGAAAGCGAATGCGGAGAAGCCGTAATGCTGTTGGACGATAAAAGGAGAAGAGGCGATGTTGGCGAACAGCACTCCTTGGGCAAATGCCATCTGTAGTACATAACATACATAACGTTTGTCGTGCAATACGGTACCGAAGCTGCGGAATGTATCTTTCCATTTCTCGGCCGACCGTTGTTCGGATGGCAGTGATTCGCGGAAACGATAGCTACCGGCCAATAGAATGACACCCAGTCCGAGTAATATCCAGAAGATACCGTGCCAACCGATGACATCGGTCAGTAGTCCGCCGGCAATGGGAGCCGCTACCGGAGCTACTCCGTTGATGGCACCGATGACTGCCAGCATCTTGGCCAGTTCCCGTCCGGAAAACTTGTCGGTAGCTACCGACCGGGAGATGACGATACCTCCCGCACCGGCTATGCCTTGCAGCAAACGGAAGGCCACAAACTGTTCGATATTCTGAGCAAACAGGCATAAGAGGGTAGAGGCGATGAACAGCCACATGGCTACAAGCAGCGGTAACCTACGGCCGTAACGGGCACTCAACGGACCGAAGAAGATCTGTCCCACAGCCAGACCTATCATGCTGGTAGTGAGACCTAACTGTACCATTGAAGAAGTGGTATGGAAATATTCTCCCATTGAAGGCAGGCTGGGTAGATACATGTCGGTAACGAACGGACCGAATGCGGTGAGCATGCCCAGCAAAATTAACAGGAAGACTTTTGAATTTTCTTTTGTCATATTCTTTTTACCTTTTTTAGCGGAGCAAAGTTACTGACATTTTTAGGGAATACGGAAACTTTTATAGGGTGACTCTGACTATTTTTCGAAATTGTTTTCAAAACTTAACAGATACCTCCAGCCCTTTGTCTCATTTGTTATAACAGCCTGAAATCTTGATGATGATTCCACGTTGTGAGAAAATGAGAACTCCGTGTGTATAAATCATTTTCTTGGAAGCATCTTCTAGGTCCTGTATGCCGAAACCGTATGTTTCCCGATTGCAGAACGTACGGTTCCGATATGTGGAATATATGTTTGCGGAATGGAGAACCTGGAAGATAAACTGAATGCTCATGGTTTTAGAGAGTTTATCTGTCATAGAATACAATGTATATATAGGACTTGTCATGTCACAATGGAATGGTTCATCAGGCTTTTTCTTGTTGTGTAAAGATTATCTTTTGTATGGGGTGGTAGTCAAAACTACTCTGTAGGGTAGTGGAAAAGTCTCAGAAAGTCTGGTACTTTGCAGCAGAAAACTAAAAAACATCATACAATGAGATTTATCAAAGTATTTTTATTAGCACTTATAGGTATCACATTACCTGTTACTTTATCTGCACAGACCATAAGCGGAAAACTGATTGATGAGAACAGTCAGCCGTTGTCATACGCCAATGTAGTGCTACTTTCATTGCCGGATTCGGCGTTCGTGAGTGGAACCATCAGCGGTGAAGACGGGGCTTTTAAGTTGGAAGCGACATCGAGAAACCAGATTCTGAAAATATCCACCATTGGATATAAGACGGTGTATAAACCGATAGCTCCGGCCAATCTTGGTACTGTTCAGCTCGTAGCGGATGCACAGCAGTTGGGAGAAGTCGTAGTGGAAGCCGATTTGCCGAAAACACGTGTGAAAGGGAATGCCATGGTGACGACCGTAACAGGGAGTGTGCTGGAAAAAGCTGGAACAGGCAATGACTTGCTTGACAAAATACCAGGCTTGTCGGCTAAAGACGGCTCAGTGAATGTATTTGGAAGCGGAGCTGCGGAAATCTACATCAACGGAAGAAAAATGAGAAACAGCTCGGAGCTTGACCAACTGTCGTCCGATGATATAAAAAGTGTAGAAGTGCTTCGTAATCCAGGCGCCCGGTATGATGCTTCGGTAAAAGCCGTCGTTCGCATCATAACCAAAAAGCCACAAGGAGAAGGATTCGGTTTCAACAATCGTGCATACGTGGGATACCAGTATGACCTTGGTTTGCTCGACCAGTTTAACTTTAATTACCGCAAGGGAGGATTCGACCTTGGAGGAATGTTGTTCGGCAGGGACAATAAGTTTGAAGAGAACAAGATACTGACACAGAAAACATACCTTGATAAAGTATGGTCACAAAATTCGGATATGAAAAGTCCGTTTCACACCCAGAACATTGCAGCCATGCTTTCATTGAATTATCAGTTCAACGAAAATCAGGTAATGGGAGTAAGGTATGACTTTGACAGAAACCCTCAGATTGAGATGCGACTGGATATGAATTCTTCGATTCATGTGGATAATCTATTAGAAGAAGAAAGCAAGAGTAATACACATTCCATGACCACAAACAACAGACATACTGTAAATGCTTATTATAATGGCAATTTCAATGATTGGAATGTGGATTTGAATATGGATGGAATGTGGTCGGATAGTAATAATCCTATCGTAGCTGAAGAATATGTCAAGCAATCGTACAACAAGGAAGTAAACAGCACTATCCATACACTGGGTAAAAACAGGAATGAACTTTATGCTGCCAAACTTGTAATGGAGCATCCATTATGGGAGGGGAGCTTCTCCATAGGCAGTGAATATACCTACAGTAGCCGTGTTAACCAATACGTAAACGATGAGAATATTATACCTGACAACGACAACAAAATCCAGGAAAATGCCGTATCTGCCTTTGCCATGTACGCACGCAGTTTCGGCCAGTTGCAAGTTCAGGCGGGTGTGAGATACGAGCATCTGAACTCCGATTACTATGAGTTCGGGAAAAGAATGGACGAGCAAAGCCGTAAATACGACAATGTTTTTCCATCTGTATCCTTATCTTATCCCATAGGTAAAGTCCAGCTGATGGTAAGTTATTCAGGCAACATAGAACGACCAAGCTACTATAAGCTGTCAAGTGCAGTAATCTATGGCAACAAATATACATACGAGAGCGGGAATCCGCTTCTGCGTTCTTCGATACAGAATACGCTGTCGCTTAATACATCCTGGAAATGGCTCTATTTCAATATGAATTATAGTCGCATCAAGGATATGCAGATACAGGTAAGCCAATCCTATTCGGATGCAGATCCTTCTATTTCGCTGTTCACACATACCAATGTTCCTAAGGTGGACAAACTGAATACCACCTTGTCAGCATCGCCAACGATCGGTATATGGTCGCCACAGTTCACAGCCATGTACAGCCAGCAATGGTTTGTGATGGATACACCGGACGGTCCCAGAAACCTTAATAATCCTATCGGATTTTTCCAATGGAACAATACATTCAGTTTACCTAAGGATTTTCAGTTGAATATAGATTTGGAGACTTCCACACGAGGAGAAGACAGCAGCTACCGTATAATTGAACCCGGCAGTTCGGTTAATATTTCCTTATATAAAGGATTTTTGGGTGGAAAACTGACGGTACAATTGCAAGCTAACGACCTCTTCAATACTTCATCCTCCGATATATTGATGTATAGCGGTAACCGAATTACAATACTTCAGCCGGAATCACGCCGCAGTTTCAGTATGACAGTACGATACAAGTTCAACACAGCGAAGAGCAAATATAAGGGAACCGGAGCCGGAGACAGCCAGAAAAATCGTATGTAATGAATTATGACAGCACAAACTTCATATATTAATCTCTCATGGGCAGTTGTGGGCATTATCGAAAAGGATGCCCTCAACTCCCTTCAGTCCATGAAACAAGCAGACGAACCGATAGAAACGACCATCGAAAGGTACGTGACCGGGTATCTGGGATTCTGGAACATCGCCTTCATCGATACGGACAGAATGAACAAATGTACCGATGAAACCGTCATCGAACTGGGAAAGAAAAAGATGGAAGAATACATCATTTCGCATCCTCCGTTTGCCACTCTGCCGAAGTTCTATATCGTCTTCCTAAATCAGTCTCAGATTGGCTGCGATGCCCACGGCCTCAGTGATGTTTTCTGCGTGTAGTTTCTCGAAAATCTTCTTCTTATGGAATTTGACAGTGTTTGCGTCAATACACAGGTTTTCGCCGATTTCCGCATTGGATAACCCTTTGACTGAAAGTTGTAGGATATCCTTCTCACGGTCGGACAGGATAATCTCAGGCTGCTTCCGCCAGCGTCTGCCTTCGAATGAATAGAGATACCGGTCGGTACAGGTATGGTCTGAAATGCGTACCTTGCCAGGTTCCTTTTCTGGAGATAACGAAACAGTGCAAAGAGCCAGCCAGATATCACCTTCCTCACTAAGGAGGACGGGGGTCAGTTTGTGGTGGATGAGGTGCGTATGATTATCGGATGTGCAGATGTGGAAGTCATATTCTATGGAGAATTCCAGCCTCTTTTCTATCGGCTGGTCATAATAAAACCGGAAACCGGCTTCGTTGATTTCCATCAGCATCTTTATTTCTTCCGGTGGAACGACCTCAAAATAAAAGGCATAACCTTTCTGTTGTACTTCCTCCGGCGAACGACCACAGAGAAACAGCGGGTTGGAGGATACATAGAGAAAATTCTTACGGTTGTAGTCTATGATGTACAGACTGTGGTTCGTATTGCGGGCCAAGGCATTGGCCATGGCAATACAAACTCCGGTCTTTGCATAATCGCTGTCCGGAATTTCCATCACTGAATTTATCGGACGGAAGAAACGGTCTATCTCATTCATCTTGTTACCTGTATCATTTGCGATGCAAAATTATGGAAATAATTTCATTTTCATTTATTAGGGATAGTTTTCCTTTGAAAAAGGTCATTATAATAACTGAATCATCTGTAATAGATGATGTAATGTTTTTTTATAATCAGATTATGCCCCTTGCCTGTTATCTCTGTTCAACATACAGGTTATTGTCTTTTACATAGTACCCTTTGCAGAAAATAGGATAACCGTATGTATAACCGTCCATAAAAGGGTTATTCAGGTAAGTTTGTAAGTCGGCAAAGGAATGGCCGATGTTTGCTGTTTGGTTTATGTCAGAAACGGTCAGCAGGATAATCTGGGAATTTTTTAAGACTTCTTCGTGATTTGTATAGTTTTCGATGAACGGTCCCCTCAATGCAGACAATACTTCTTGGTATTGATATTTGCTTGCAATGATAAAATAAGCACTTGTACCGTAGGTCAATGAACGAACATAGACAAGTCCGTCTGGATTGGAAGGAGGTTCTACAAAGACTCCGTTGACAGGTATATCCATTGATACAGTGAAGCTTTTGAAAACCACTTTTCCTACACACAGGCTTTTGACAGGTTGTATGTCCAGTTCTTGCTTTCCTATCTTCACCAGCGTATTGGCAAAACTTTCATTGTCGTTGATACAAAGACTTAAGTCATCCAGGCTGTTTAACTCTGCAAACTGTACAATATACGGTCTTGTAGGAAACTTAAAATCTTTGTATTTTTTCGAAGCGATAGCTTCCTGCATTTTTTTCTGGTATTGAATCCATCTTACATCCTCCATTGGGGTCATATAGGGTATTTGAAAATTGAATGTAAGATTTATAGGTTGCTTCTTTTCCGTTACCGATTTGTCAAAAGAAGTGGCGAAAGTACTTTCCGGAAAAACAGCACCTACATAAACAGACGGAGGATTGGCTATGCACCACCATCCGTGTATTCCGAGGTATCGGCTACTTATATCTGTTTCTTTCTCCCTACTGTCATTGATGAGGGTTTCCCATTTGGGGGAAATATCAATTGTATTGTCCTCTATGATTTCAATTAGTCTATAATGAGGCGCTGCATCGGCTGAAGGGTTGCCTGGTATTGTTTTTTCAACTTTTAAAACATATTCATGTCCCTTTTCATAAGAGAATGCATTGATGCTTCTCATGGGCAATTTTGAATATTCGGATTCTCCATCTTCTTTTACCAGCATGCATTCGATTGATTCCTTACTCCCTGAAGGGGTATAGGTGCTCGTTTCTCCAGATACATATATGGTTATGACTTTCACTTTATCCTTGAAGTCTGCTTCTTTGTCGCAGCTGATAACGCTGAATGTACAAAGGAATAGTAGTAATATTCCTGATAGGTTCTTCATATTCATAACTGTATGTATGTTAGGTTTTACTCTCCTTTTACTGGTTTGAGTGGCTTGTTCTCTAAGAGCTGATTATCGTTTGATTGGGCTCTTAAAATTATATTTTTCCCATTACTCTTACCGGGAAAACGGAATAATAGATGAAAACCACTATTCTGAAAAGTTAAAGTGAGTAAAACCTAACATGTTGCTGAAGATTCAGTTCCTACTCAAGATGTGCTGAATGAAACATTATCAGATTATAACCTATCTATTTCATTAAAATCTTGTTCATGGCTCCTTCCTTTCTCTTTTCCAAAACGATAAGAAATATTCAGTTTGATTTGTCTTGATTCACCTTTGCCCCAATTCCAAAGTTGAAAACCGCTGAAGGAACTGTAGCTGTTCCAATTGTTTGTCCAAAGGATGTCTGTGAATGCCAGGCTTACGGTGAATCGCTTCTTTAAGAAGGATTTACCCAAAGCCAAGTCGATATAGCCGCTTGGGTCCATCTTTTCGTTTGAGGCGCCCAGTCTTCTGGTGATGTATGAGCCATTTAATTCTAACTGTATTTTCCAAGGAAGGCGAAATGTATTCATCATTGTAAAAATACCTGCGAATGCACTTTGATTGAATTCTCTGTATTGGTCGAAAGCTATGTCTTTCTTTACATAATAGCCTATCAGGTTGAGATTCATTTCCCACCAGGAGAACGGATTTAGTCCTTGATTGAAGGTCAGTGAGATTTGTTGTTGCTTCCCTATATTCCTTGGTGTCATAACGACCTTATTCGTTGATAAAGTGTCTGTTATTTGTGCTTTATAATCCTTCATGTATGTATAGGCGGCAGAAACGGAACTACGTTTATAGCTATATGTCAATGAAGCCCGATGGGTCTTCTGTGGCGACAGAAACGGGTTCCCTTTCCAATACGATAACTCATCCAATAGGTATTCGAAAGGATTCAAATCCTGATAAGCCGGTCGGTCTATACGGCTGCCATATCCGATTGAAACGGATTGTTCTTCACCAAGCTGATAATTCAGATTTATCGAAGGAAAAATGTTGAAATAGTGGCGTTTGTTTTCTTCCTCATTATTTATCCCATCCACCGTATATAGGCTACCATCAGACCAGGTTTGTTCGCCCCGTAAACCAAGTTCAATATTTAGTCTGTCATTAAATGGATACGAATAAAGTAGATAAGCGGCTAATATCTGTTCTTTGTAAGTAAAATCATTTGATTGTGTGACGTCGATGTTTTCATTGTTGTCTTTTATTTCAAAGAACTTGTATCCATTATCCGCATTGACATTGGAATACTTTATCCCCGATTTAAGTGTACCGGAGCTTATTTTATGTTGTTGGTTGTATGACAATGCATAAATGTGAATGTTCCTACTATTGATTGATTTGTATAGAAAATCATTTATAGTCTCGCCATTAGGAAGTTTATATGTATTGGGCTGCAAATTCCCGGAGCCACCATCGAACCATGCATAATTGGCATCGACAGAATATTTGACACCTTCTTTAGGCGTAGACATAAAATAAAGGTTCCCTCCATACCTGTTACCTTTCTGCATATAGTATTCATTTTTTGCGTAGAGGATTTGTTCCAGATTATAACTCTCCAAATCCCGGATTTCAGTAACTGTAGATGTCAGGCCAGGACCAAAAAGGATATTTGCTGTAAATTGACCTCCTATCAGATGACTATCATTGATTTTATATTCGAAATCAAGATTGCCGGCTATCGTTTTACGTTTATCTGTATCTTCTGTAGGGCTATAGTAATCTTTACCGGATTGCTTGCGATGCATTCCATAATCTAAATTGTAATAGCCGAATTGGTGATGGTAGTTTCCCATTAAGCTGAATTTACCTTGTGTATAGCTGAAGGAAAGTTCTGTGTTCTGACGAAGATGATTCCAATAAGAAACGCCGTTATTCATGGCAAAGGAATATCCTTCTGTGGGTTGGTTTTGCGTATTAATGTTGATGATTCCTCCAGAGCCTTCAGCATCATATTGTGCGGATGGGTTGTTTATTATTTCTATAGATGAGACAGCTGTTGATGACATGGATTTGAGCATGGAAACAAGTTCCTCTTGCTGCATATAGGTTGGTTTCCCGTTGAGAATGATAAGGACACCGTTTCTGCCGCCTATGCTGATATTATCATTTCCGTCAACAAAAATACCTGGGGTTTTCTTCAAAACATCCAATGCGGAACTGCCGGCTAATGTCGCACTGTTTTTTGGAAAAAATACTGTATTTCCATTGATGACACGCACCGATGGTGTCTGTTTTTCTCCGACAACAAGGACGTTGTCCAGCATGATACTTGAAGATTGTAATGCGATATTTAGAACTGTATCATTCTTGATGGTAAAAGGGGAAGTGAGATATGGAGCGTATCCTAAACAGTTTACATACAGTTGAATATTGCCTTTGGCCTTTATGCTGAACTGTCCTTCTGTATCGGTGATGCACTGACTATAGGATATGCCTGTTTGGGTGTTGACTGCACTTACAACTGCGGCTTCGATAGGAATCTGCAATGAATCCTTCACTGCTCCTGACAATATATATTCTGTGTCTTTGGAATGAGTCTTTTCTGCTATTATAACGTATGTATTTGCACGTACCTTCTTGTATTTAAGAGGGGTGCCGGATAAAATAGTTTTTATAGCTTCCTCAAAAGTCGTATTGCTCAGACTGCATGAAACTTTGAATTCTTCGGTATCTTTGTAGTCAAACAGGATATGAGAGCCGGTCTTGTCTTCTAGGTCTTTTAAGGCTTCAGCCATAGAAACGTTTTGTAACTCTACATTCATAGAATTAGAGGTCTGTGCATTCAGATTTGAACAACACAACAGGCAAATGCATAAAAATGGTGTCAATCTTAATTTCATAAGTTTTAAATTTGATGTTTGAAATAAATACGACTGACATGATAAAACGGGTACCGTTTCTTATAATTATTTTCCTACAATTATGGCGTCATCAGCGATAATAATTGGTTTTTTGCTGATATAGTTCAGTAATTCAACGATTGCTGAAAGTTGTTCGTTTCTGTACGCCTTAAAATGCAAGCGGTCATTCATGCTTGTTTTATCTTTGAAAATGACACTGACATTATACCAACGGCCTAACTCACACAGTATTTCTGCCAATGTCTGATTATCAAAATAGAATTCTCCGTTGTGCCATGAAGTAACGGCATTTGTCTGTGAAGTTGTTATCGAACGGAGATGATTTTTTTCTGTCAATACCGCCTGTTCGCCGGGATTAATGTTCAAGCTTTCATTATTATGTAAAGAGACAACCTTTAGAGAGCCGGAAAGTAAGGTTACTTTTGGCTCTTCCGTCTTATAGTTCCTGAAATTAAAAACTGTTCCTAGTACACGAGTGCTTAACTTTTCTGATTGTACTAGAAACGGATGAAGGGAATCTTTGACTACATCAAACAATCCTTCTCCGTCAATAATTACAGAACGATCATTTTTACCGAATTTCGTATAGTCATAAGTAAGCTGACTTTCAGCATTAAGGGTAACAGTTGTTCCATCAGGTAGCATGATTTGTTTTTGCATTCCTCTCGGAATACAAATGACAACCTGTCCATTTGTGGTGTCCTGTTGAATTGTTTGGGTCAATCTTGATGCTTCAAAAATCTTCAAATCCTTATTGAAGCTTTTGGTGAAGTTTAAAATAAAAAACAAGGTTATGCAAGCAGCTGTAACTAGCCCTAAAAATATCACCAATGTTGATTTCTTTTTATGGCGGCATTTGAATTTTTCCCATTCTCTATCTACTTCTGGAGCCGGAATGTTTTGTCGGGCTAAAGCTTCCTTGGCACGTAATATAGAGCGGGCAATTTTAAGATTTTCCTTATCCGAGAATAATTCCTTAAGCTCATCCGGTGTAAAGGAGGAGGGAGATTCCAAGGCTTCTATTATTTGTTTGATTTTTTTATCAGATTCATTTTCCATAATCAATATCTTTTAGAATGATACATTCATAAAAATAGATCGGTATATGTTGGTACTATTTTTTTGTTTCGAATTTTCCTCTTATTAAACGAAGAACCTTCATTATATGCTTTTTTACGCCATTGGTACTTATGTTATATTCTTCAGCTACTTCGGCATACTTTTTATTTAGGAAATAGCACTTCGTGAATATGCTTTTTGTTGGTTCGTCTAGATCTGAAATGATTTTTTCTATTTGGGATATTTGTTGTTCATACAATTCATATTCGTCTGGTTCTTCGTAGGTGATGAGTTCGTAAAGTTCTGTATATTGCTGTTCTACCTTTTTATGTTTTATATAATCAAGACATTTATTCCGGACAAGTGTATAGAGAAAAGTAGATAAGGTTTCTTCTTTCAATTCATGGCGTTGGGTCCAGAGCTTTTCAAAGACATCATTGATAATGTCTTTGGAGGCTTCTGTATCTGAAATGAACTGAAAGCAATAGTAATACAGGCGAGGATAATAGGCTCTATACACTGTTTCAAATCTTTCTTCTGATAATCTTGAAGTATTTGGAAAGTGAAAAATTTTCATAAAGTAAAGATACACAAAATATTTTATAGTGCCTTTTATTTAGGATTTATGGTTTATTGCGGAATCCCATATTTAAAGAATTCCTCTTCTTTGATTGCTTGTAGCCGGTTTTGTGCTTCTTTATATAGACGTTTCATGGTTTCTGTCACCTCATTCTTCATGGAGTCTACGGAATTTATAAAACGTAGGTAATATGCTTTTTCATTTTTGCTGTCTTTCAATATACCGTATGTACGTGCTATTTTATATATTGAGAAAAGAGATGAAGGGTCAATATCCAGACATTGGTTCAAATAGTATATGCTTTCTTGGTATTTGTGCCTGCTGAAATATGCATCAGAGATGGCGTCGTTCAAAGTAAACATTAAAGTTGTGTCCGGTTGCAGTAAAGTCATAGCTTCTTGAATGTATTTTATGCCATCGTCCTTAAAGCCTAGTTTGATACCAATCAGGCCCAATTGTGAAAGGATATAAGGATTTTTCTCCTTGATATGGTTTGCTTGGACAAGGTTATCGTATGCCTGATTCAGACTATCCATTTGAGCATAACATAATCCGGCATAGTAATACGTCTCGCTGCTGTTATCTTGTGCCTGTAACAGTTTCTGGTATAGTGTTAATGCCTTTTCGTATTCTTTTTTGAGATAATAAGAGAATGCCCGCTGTCTATTGATGAAAATATTCGTTGAATCATTGGAAACATATTTTTCGGTTACGGACAATGCTGAATCCGGTTCTTCCTGCATGTTGTATGTGGATGCAAGGCTTGCTATAATTTCACTGTCAAAGGGGTATTCATCAACGATCCTTTTACCGATTAATAGCATGGAATCTTTTTCTGACGTCTGTCTATGCAGGTTATATTTGAATCTCAAATCCATCTGGGTTAAACTGTCTGCCGGTATCTTGTTTAAGAAATGTTTCGAAAGTTCATATTGCCCCCTTTTCATATAGCATTGTGCTATCTTCCTGATATAAAGAAGTCTGTAATTGTTCTCAAGACTTTGTTTATACCAATAGAGTGCACCGTAATAATCGAAACTCTTTTCCAGACTGTCTCCTTTTTGATAATATTGTGTAGAAAGTTTATCCGATTGAATAATCGTATCATTTTTTATCGATTGGGCAGTAAGGGTATGACAGCATAGTAATACAATTGCTAAAAAAGAAGTAACAGTTCTCATCATTGCTTGAATTAGGGATTTATAATTGTCAAATGTAATATTTTGTAGTTTCGTTTTTTTAACCTAATGCACAAAAATACAAAATAAGGGATAGATAGTTGTATTTCCATATTTATATTTCTGTGTTTTTTTGTACATTTAGAAAATAAGAATGTAAAATTCCATGAAAGGTTGGCTGATATTCATTTTGTGCTTGATGACTGTGGCGGATTTCTCTGCTCAATCATCGAGAAATGATATTGATTCTTCCGAGGAAATGCGGGAAAATGAGAACCGATTGGACAGTATCTGGCGTAAGAAAGATATTTGGAACAAAGGAGTGGCTTTTGTTACAGGGAAGCCAGTGAAAGAGATTGATTCTATTATACCACCTGAATGGGCTGTCTGGGGTGGAAATTTGGAGAAATATTTTGTATCTCAAATGTGCTATCCGTCTCGTCTCTTAGAGAAGAACGAGGCTGGTTATTCTGTGGTTATGTTTTCACTGGATACATTAGGCTTGCCGCAGAAGGTGAATATATTGTCGACTGTCCATAAGGAATTTGATAAGGAAGTTATCCGGCTTGTGAGGAATCTTCCTCATTGTTTGCCTTGTCGCGATAAGGAGGGTAAACGGATGGAGTGTTTCTATACAGTGTATGTACCCTTTCTACCGCAGCATTATAGAGACAGAGTGAAGACAGACAGCATCGCTGAAGAAGAATTGAAACAGGCTTTTGTTGAATGGGAAGAACCTGCCAGATTTCAAGATGGAAATCCTAATGCCGTTCAAAACTACATTTACAGTAAATTAAAATACGATTCAGACCAATTAGGTGGACTGAGTCTGGCTCGTGGTATTTATCGGATTGATATTGATTCGTATGGAGAGATTAGGAAAGTCGGCACTGTGAAAAGTTGTGGTTTGCCGGAATGGGACAGACAGGTGGAGGAAATCATAAAAGGGATGCCTCGTTGGACTCCAGCTGTCAGCTATTCAGGCAAGGGAAGTTATCAGAATTCTATTTGGACTGTCCCTGTAGTTTTTAGGGGTGATTGTCAGTGATTTTATAGCAGTAATGATGAAAACGAAGCGTACTTATAAATTACTTTTACTGATGGCCGGATGTGTTTCCTTCATCAGTTGTACAGGGACGGACAAGTCAAGGCAAAATAAACTTCCGGAGGAGACTGTCCCTAAAGTTACCCACGCTTTTGAGGAAATGAATGATACGCTTGTTGAGCAGAATGATGATATGACAAAGGATAGTGTATCTGTTGTGTCACAACCCCTAACGATGGTATTGAAACCTATCGTGCGGGATATTCCATCCGGTCATCCTATAGATGCGGATTCACTTTCTATGTATACGGAACATGATTCTTATCCGGTATCGGTAAGTGAGGTCAAGCTTTTTATTACCAATCATACGGAGCGTGAATTTGAGGGTGGAGAGGAGTACAGTCTGGTTTATTACAATGAGGTCAATCGGGAATGGGAATTGCAACCCACCGCTCCGATTATCAACAGTGTATTGTGGTTATTTTCTCCTGGGAGGGCTACTCACTCGCAGACTATCCGTTTCTATATGGACAAGAACCGTCCCGGCAAATACCGTATTTACAAATCATTCAATCATGATACAGGGACGGCTTATGCAGAGTTTGAATTGGTCTCAGAGATGTAGTATTAAGATATAAAAGTAGATAGATATAATCAGTGCAACAGGAATCTTACACAATAATTAAATCGGTTAGGATATGGGAACTTTAGGATGTATAAATGACATGTTACGGAGGGACAAGGAAAACCGTGAACTGCGTAAACGTGGCCGTGAGAGAATGCATGAAACACGGAAGAAACTTCTTGATGCCCGGAAAATGCAGACAAATTCACAACTGTCTGCAGAGGAGATTGATAGTATCAGAGAGAAAATCGTGGAAAAAGAAGAATGTGATAAAAATCAGGCTTTCAAGATAAAAATGAAGATGATGGTTCTTTGTCTATGTCTGTTTCTGATTATATATTTGTTATTCTTACTATGTTAACACTGTTCTATTTTTTCTGAGATGTCGTAATCAAGCTTATGTATAAATGAGATTTGAAAGAGATGCTTCTTATACCTTTGGGAAACAGGTCGTATTTATGATATGTGATACAATATGGACTGAAGATGTTTATGATTAAGGTGATAGCTTCATTTCTTGGAGGTCGCTTTATAAATTTATCTGTACCGATACATATAAAGTGTTATTTCATTGATACATAAGTTTCGTTTATGCTAATTGGGATTTCCTTTTCCGCAAGTTTGAAAAACCGTTTCTTTTTTGTATCTTTCAAGACGAGATTTACCTTACAATCAGGTGCGTATGAAAAAGATAGTATTGTGTATCCTGCTGTGGATCGCCGTGCTGCCGCTCAAAGCCACAGGTCAATCGGGCGATGTGATTCGTCTGGAAGGAGAAGAATGGGTTTTGATGGCAAAGCCGATAGGGTACGACTCTCTGCTTTGTATGCGGATGGGTGATTTTCTTCCGGAAAATGTCAGTCGGTCTACGGGCAATTATAGCGGCTATACCGCTTTCTGGGAGGTACGTGACGGGTATCTTTGCCTGCAACGGGTAGAAGCGGATGTCTACGATGAGGTCAGCAAGAAGGAATCTACACGGGTGTATGAGGTGAAAGACTTGCAGCCGATTTTTGCGGCCTATTGTCGGGCTGGAGAAATTCAAGCCCGTTGGTTCAGTGGGGAACTTCGGGCCGGGAAAGGAGATGTGGTGAGATATGTGCATGACGGGTTCGACCGCAACATGGAAACAGAACGGGTGCTGACCGTTCGGAGCGGTAAAGTGCTGGAAACGCAGACTTATCATAATTACCGGAGAGCCGGATTGAATCTGATGAAGGCACAAGGGGAAATCGTGCATCGGTTTCCTTGGAAGCGGTTTCCTGAATATCAGGGAGAACGGATTATTTTTTCGATAAGTGATTTTCAGATGACGGAAGACGGTCACTTCGTAGACTGTGACGTATCTTTCATTTATCTGCGTTCTTCGCGGGAAAAAATAGACGGCAAAAATCATCCGCTGGCCCTCGCTTTTAAAGAAACGCTGAAATCCATTTATCCGTGGGAGGTGCTCTTCATCAACGGAAAGTACACGAGCGAATATCGGAATCTTACTATAACTTTGAGGGGAGATATAACGCATAATAAGGGTGATTCTGCAAAATACACGATTGTGGGTCGGGTGTATGGTGAATCCGTCCGTCAACGTCCTCCTTATGATGTGGTACATGCTGTGCTGGTTGGTTCCAATTTGAGCATGGTTGAACAACCGTTTCAAGGATGGCTGACAGATTCCACCGGCTGCTTCCGGATAACGGGACTGGAGGCCGGAACTTATCATCTGAAAGCTGAATATGTGGGACTGGCTCCTTGTGATACGGTAATAACTCTCCCTTCGCAGCATAATGACACGCTGCGTATGGTGCTTCCTTTATGGTATGATTATATTTTGAAATATGACTGTTCGCCGGAGTTGTCGAAAGAAAACATCCTCAAGGGACATCCCAAGCTGCGCCGGGTAATACCGGAAGGGCAGGAACAGAAAATCTGCACACACTTTTTCTGGGAGAAGTATGGTGTGAGTTGTGACGTTTCTTATCCATTGAAGAAGGATGGAACACTGGACTGTTATCTGGGTGTTCCCAATCATCTGCTGACAGCTTATAATCAGGTGGTTTTTGATTATCTGGATAAGAAGTTTGGCACTTCATGGCGCAAGGAGGCTCCGAAAGGTATATTTGGTCTGGATAAATCTTTAGATGAATTTCGTGACTATAAATGGTTTATCAAGACTTTACATAAGGAAAGCAAGTATCCGGTAAAGTTGCTGAGCAAGAGAAAAGAGTGTCTGCTTCGCATTGAATATGCAGTGGACAGTAACGGATATATCGTGCAACCGAAAATCATTTCTTGCAGCAACCGCTCGTTTCGGAAAACAGCGTTGGATGCTTTTAAAAAGGTGATGAATGTCCCTACTTTATTGAAGGCAGGTAAAGATACACTTGTAGTTCAATATAAGCTGGATTCTTCTGCTACTGTTAATCCAGATACTGATGTGCTGGTTATCGGCTATACACCATGTGATAAACCGATACTGATGGAATAGATAAAAGGAATAATTGTTTTAATTAAAATGGAATGAATATTGCATTCCAAAAGGGAAATACCGTGTTCAGAAATCATTTAGTAGAGGTGATGAACACATTCTTTTGACAGACAGTTTTGAGGTTAAATAAAAAATGTGTGGAGTATGAAAAGCTGGTATATTTATTTCGTGGCGATGATGGCAATATGCGGACTGGGATGCAATCGCACAACATCAAAAAAACAGGTTATGCAGATTGGACCTGCCGATGCACAATGCCTGAACTGTGATACGTTAGGGAATACTATGCGGATGAATATGATACAGAACCATTATCCGCTTGATACGAAGAATGTGTATGCTATCCTATTGAATCCTAAGCGTAAGTCGCTGATTTTTGGTGGTGACTGGACATTGCAGAAATGGGAAAACGGCTCGTGGATGGGTTCAAAGATGAATGGAATGTATGGCTTTGGAGATGTAGGTATGCAGTTAAACTTTGCTCCTGATTATTATTGTTTTAGTTATCCTGTCAGTTGCTATAGAATTACATCCGGAAAATATCGGATTATTCAATCATTCCATGACGGGAGGAAAGAACTTACAGTAAGTGCCGAGTTTTGGATAGATAAATAACGGAAAATTGTTTCACGGAAAAATATTATGTTATGAGAACAAAATTATTGTTAGGAGTATTTGCTTGGTTTGCAGCGTGTACATTGCAAGCTCAGGAAGTGAATGACCGTTATATCGAGGTGACGGGCACTTCAGAAATAGAAATTGTGCCGGATAAGATTCATTATCTTATTGAAATCCGGGAGTATTTTGAAGAGGAGTTCGACGGTAAGTCCAAGTCGGAGGAATATCGTACAAAAGTACCTTTAGGGCAGATAGAGCAGCAGTTGTGGAAGGTATTGATTGATGTGGGGATTCCGAAAGAAGCAGTTCGTACACAAGAGGTGGGGGACTATTGGCGCAGACAAGGACAGGATTTTCTGGTTTCAAAGAAATATGACATCACATTGACCGATTTCAAGCAGATCGATGAAATCGTGAAACGTATTGATACCAGAGGTGTGAATACCATGCGTATCGGAGAACTGGAAAACAAGGATATGTTGGTTTATCATCAGAAAGGGAAAATAGAGGCCCTGAAAGCTGCACAACGGAAGGCTGCTTATCTGGTGGAGGCGCTGGGAAAGAAACTGGGGGAGGTAATTCGTATTGTAGAGGATGGCAATGCAGGAATGTCCTCGTTTTTCAGTGCACAGAGTAATGTCCGTACCTCTGATGCAGTTTCGTTCGACGGCTTCCGCACGATAAAAAAGTATTACTCTATGCAAGTACGGTTTGAAATTACAGATTGAATAGTTTTGAATGGATAGAGAATCATGAAAGCAGAAGGGTTCATATTGTTGTGCGGATGCCTGATTTTAGGTCTGGCTGGTTGTAGCTGTAAAAAGTCGGACAGACAACAGGAAATACTTCCTGTAGGGGCTGTAGACAATACTGTGGGTCTCAACGATACATTAGGAATCTCCTTACATCCTGAATACCCTGTCTATTCTACCCGACAGAAACAGATTATCTTTGTATTGTCCAACCAAAGTGGTATGAATATCAGTTACGGTTTGGATTATCGTTATACGTATGAAGATGAGGCGGGTATATGGAGGGAGATTTCGAAACGACCTGTCGTTTTTGAGGTGGAATATGTACTTCTGCATGGGGGTAAACAGTATATCTATGCAGATTTGTATAGGAACTTACCAGGCCGATATCGTTTCTTTTTCGATGTCTGGAGATACGACCGAAGTTATACTTTCATGGCTGAGTTCGGTTTATGGGACACTAATGTGGTGGGTAAATAAAAATAGTCATTATAATCGAAAAGTCTTAATGGAATGAAAACGGTAAGATTCTATTGCTTTTGGGTAATTGGTTTCTTTTTAGTAGTCAGCTGTACTGGGAAACCTGCACAAAGAGAGACGACTGCCTCCGAACAGCCTTCTCAGGAACAGATTCCTGACCAAAGTGAAGGTTGGAAAATTATTGAAGCGTTGAGTAAGGCTTACGGTGATGATCCGAACAGCATCGGAGATTTTATCGGGAGTCCCCGTTGCCCGGATTTTTTGGAAGGATGGTATTTTGACGGAAATACACTGGTCCTTCAGGTACGGGGTGATACGCTGCGGGCACGGAAGATACTGGAAGAGGCGTCGGGAAGCAAGGCTTTCCGTATCGAAATGATGACCGACAGTATTTTCTCAGAAAAACAGCTTAAAGATTTATTGGATGAACTGAACAGACGGTATAATGCTTTGCCGGAAGGTAAATTGAAAGCTAATATGATGATGTGGGGAAGTACGCTCCATTTCATTGAAGTGACATTTATCCGTAACACTCCGGAAGCCCGTGCGGAATTCCGCAGGTTGCTGATGGATTCGCCTGCCATTCGTTTCTCAGGTCCGGAAGAGCCCATTCGGAATAATGTCACTGGGGTATCCGAAGCGCACGGTATATCTTTGTATCCGGAGTATATTGTTTATGCAGATACGGCTTCTGCTGCCTCATTCATCCTCTTGAACGGAAGTAATGAGGCGATTACTTGTGGAGAGCATTATTTCATCACTTATGAAGGGAAAGATGGACAGTGGTATGAACTTCCTATCAATACCTTTGCGGTGGATATTGCCTATTATGTTGCTCCTGGTTCATCACGTCAGTTTGTTGCGAGATTGTATCCAGAAGTCAATAGTAATGCATCGGGGCGCTACCGATTCTTCTATGAGGTGTCTTTGGAGTCAAGAGAAAATATCCGGATGATGGCAGAATTTCGTCTGACGAACAATTACGAGAAAGCCAAACGGGCTGAAAAAACTCCGATACCAAAAACGACAGTAAAGAATTATGTGGAGGCTCCAAAGGAAGATGAGCAAACAGTTTATCAGGTAGTGGAGGAGATGCCGGAGTTTCCTGGTGGTATGCCTGCTTTGATGAAGTTTATCCGGAAGAACCTGCGGCATGACAAGGCTGAAAAGAAGGAGCGTGTCATCATTCAAATAGTAGTAGATAAGAAGGGAAATGCCACGAACCCTGTGGTGTTGCGGAGTACAAATCCGGCGTTGGATGAAGAAGCCTTGCGCATCGTCAGTCTGATGCCGAAATGGAAACCTGGCAGGCAGGCCGGAAAGAACCGGAATGTAAAGTTTACTTTTCCGGTAACTTTCGAATCTTCTGATAAAGGACTTCAATGATCTGTATGGAAAATATGTTGCAATGTAGATGTTTTTCCTTTCAAAAAGATGTTTATTTATTTTTTTTATGTAATTTTACAACTGTAATTAAATAAATGCCTATGAAAATGAAACCTTTGTTGTGGAGCTTGGTAATGTGTGCTGTAGTGTGCTGCATCAGTCTGTTCGTCACGCAATGGATGGGCCTTGTCGATGATTGGTGCATCTTTGTGAGCGCATTTCTGGGCGTACTATTGGGAAACGGTTGTAACCGGTGGCTGCAGCGTGCAAGTCATTGAAAAATTCTCAGGCAAGCGGAATACTTACCTGAGAATTTTTTTCATCGGATAATCCCCGTGTCACTGTCCTTCAGCTGGATGGAGCGGTTGACAGCGCGGAACTTGCGTCCTTTGGTCAGACGCCACGTCACGGTCAGGTTGACGAGGTTGCAGGCGTCGCGACTGTAGAGGGCAGTGGTCTTCTGGAGGTTCCGGTTCAGGACTTCCGATTCGAACATTTTGTATTTGTGTTGAAAGGGTTGTTGCCAGATAAGGGCAAACTGCCAGTCTTTGTAGCTGTAGGCGGCCTTCAGGGCGATGTCGCCTCCGCTGTAGCCTTTGGTTTCCCCTTCCAGAAAGCGGGAACCGTTGTCGGCGTAGGCATGGAGGGAGAGATTGCCTAAGTAGGCGTTGAGGGCTCCCGTGGCAAAGTAAGACGTGTAGCAGTGGGTGTAGTCGTGGCCGAAGTTGAAGCAGCGGAACAGTCCTCCGTATGCCGTGACGGAGAGCTTTTCCGGCATCAGCCAGTAGCTTGCATAGGCCATGGCGTGCAGGGCGTCAATCTCTTTCTGGTTGCGCTGGGTGTAGATGAACCGGTCGTCGGACGTGCGTTCGTACACCGCCATGTTGGGGTGAGGACATTTTTTGTAGAAGCCTTGCAGATTGACTTGCAAGCGGGTGTTGTTGTACGACAGCCGGAGGGTGTGATACGTCTCCCGGTTAGGCTTGAGGTCGGGACTGCCTACGGTCCATTCCATACGGTTGGTGCGGATGGCGGCATCGCTGATCATGGCCACCCGTGAGGTGCGTTCGTTCAGTTGGAGATTGTAACTCAGTTGCAGGGAGTGGGTGAAGTTGTAGCTCAGGGCTGCTTTCGGACAGAAACTCCAGTAATCGTACGAATGGGCTTGCTGACGGTAGTACAGGTAGCTGCCTCCGATTCCTGCCGAGTAGCGGAGCTTGCCCCACGTTCCCTTGATTTCGGAGAACAGGTACATGCGGTTGTGGTGCATGGGGGTGACGGAAAAAACATCGCCCGTATATTCATTGTTTGTGTATTTCTGGCTGTAGTTGAGGCCGGCAGAAAGGGTGAAGGGCTTCAACCGGTTTTCATAGATGGCTTCGCTCAGCAAGGAGTAGGTGCGTCCGTCCACGTTGTAACGGTAGGGCGAACCTTCGTCGTAACTGTCGGAAGAGCGGGTGCCGATGTACGTACCCACGGCATTGAGGGTAAGCGACTGCCGGGGAGAGAACTGCTGGAAATAGTAGAGGTCGAGCACCGGACTGCTGCTCTGGCTTTGTTGCTGTTCGAGGGCGGTGTACGTTTGTGTCCCGTCTACAATCTGTTTCTGACTGAAATCACCTGGCACGTGACTGAAGTCGCCGCTCAGTGAAGCCTGGAACACGTAGCGGCTGGAGTCGGCCAGGTTGTAGGTCAGTTTCATCTGGTTGCTCAGGCTTCGGTTGCGCGAGGCGAGGTCGTTGCGCTGGATGGTATAAATGGAGCCGTCGTTCAGGTGGTAGTGTGCGGTTTCCTCTGTCCGTATTCCTTTAAAATCTCGGTAGCCGAAGCTGTAGTTCAGCGACAGTTCACTCTTTCCCGTGTTCCATTTGCCGTACACCGTGTAATCGCCGTCGCGGGTAGTCAGTGCCTGAGTGAGCGAGGTACCTAAGGTATATCCGTTGTCTGCCCGTCGGGTAGTGATGTCAATGACATAGGCAATGCCGTCGCCATAACGCACGCCGGGGTTGTCGATGAAGTCAATCTTGCGGATGCTCTTCGGGTCGAGCGACAGCATCTCTGCCTTGTCCGCAATGATGCCGTTGATACGAATCTGTACGCTTCCCCGCTGGTCGATGGCCGAGATGCTGTGGCCCACTTCGTCCACACGGATATTCGGTAAGGTGAGTTGCTGGAGCAGACTGTAGCCCGAACGGGAAGAAGCTTTCTGTTGTTCGGAGGGATAGAGCAGCAGGCCGTCGGTTTTGTGGATAATGCTGGCTGCGCTTTCTTCCACTTCGCCTAGTTCCACGGTAGAGGCTACTTCTTGTGCGAGAGTAGGGAAGGCCAGCAATAAAAGAAGAAAGATGCTGGCCAGAAATCGGGAGACGGTCAGCAGAAGCCGGCTTTCGGCCTCCTGCTGGAAAAGTAATCTGAGTGTGTTCATTTGTTTCTGTTGTAAATTTCAGAAACAAAAGTAAGAGGCCGTCACGAAGGCATCAAAAACCGACGCTGACATTTGCCTGACAATTCGCTGTCAGCTTTTCAATTCGTTGATTTCCAGCGAATAGTTCCGTCCTCTGTCGGCCACGATTTTCAGTCGCGTATGCTCCTCTACGATGGGCTTCAACCGGCGGATAAGGGTGTAGAGCGTATCGTTGGCATCGTCTTTCTTGGGCCAGAGTGCCGCACAAATTTCCTCTTTCGAGATGGAGTGGGAAGGTGACTGCCAGAACAGTCGCATCAGTTGCTGTTGCATGGGGGTGAAGCGGATAGGCATGTGGTCGGCACCGTAGAAACGGTCGTCCGCATCCGAATACGTCAGTCCCCCGAAATCTTCGGCAGATTGTGTACCGTCTTCAGCCGGTTGTCCGCATCCTTCGACGAGTTGCAGCACCAGATTCTCTTTTTCTCTTTTCCGTAAGTACAGCATCGAACCGATGGCCCAGAGGATAGCCGTTGCCATCAGTCCGCCAGGCAAGCGCTGGTCGGACATGCCGAATACGGCCGCAGCCGACAGTTGGGCGTAACTTTTCAAGGCCAGTGTTTCTTTGAGGACAGGGTCTTCAATAATCAAGGTGTCGCTACAGATGGCTGGTTTATCCGTAGCATGGCCTGCATACTGATTGTCTACTACATCGAAGGTTATAAAGGCTGATTCTTTCAGCCGTTTGTTTTTCAGATACCGGCAGAAGCGTTCATCGGAAACGGCTATCAGCACTTTTCCTCCTGACACTTTGCGGAGTTGTTTGTAGGTTCGGATGGTATCTTGTGTGATGACAGGCTTTGTCTTTTCTCTGATTATCAGTGCCAGGGCTTGGTTCAGGTCTGTAGTCAGCTCTTCTTTTGCGGTACAATAACTGTGTCTTCCGGCCAATAGGGAACTCAGCATAAGAGTCAAGAATACAATGACAGGGAGTGGTTTGTGTTTCATAATTGTCAGGTTTGTTTCATGCAAATGTAGTGAATTTTATGATTCAATGTGTTGCCAGATACCATGATGTCTGTGGATAATTTATAGCTTTGCTGTTTGAACTGGGTTCAGAAGTTGTTATACCTGAATATTGTTCCACTGTAATCGGACCTCTTGAAGCAGTATAGAACTTGGGAGTATATGCCTTATAGGGTATGACTTTTTCCATCAGAGCGGTAAAGTTGCCGTATAGTTCGGAATCGCTTTCACACATCGTTCGTACATAATCGCCGAAATCATAGAATATTACGGGCGAATAACCGTCCATGCGTTGGATATAGGCTGTCAGAGAACTGTCTAAGGAATAGTTTGCATGAATAAGTCTCATCATATCAGCCAGTTCATCCAGGTAAGAGCAGTCGGTAACCGCAATGGTACCGTATGGATATTGATAGTTTGAATAGAATTCGTAAAAAGCCTGGCATACGGAGGAATAATCCGGCTTTTCAGCCAATAGATATTTACCCATAGTGGAGTAGGGCATACCGTATACCATGATTTCTGTAGGACAAGCAATCAGGTAATCGGTCACATGACGCAAGTCGTAGGCTACTTCCAGCGATGACATGTAACAGTCGTCGAACAAGATATAATCCATTTTCAATCCACTGTCTGACAGACTTTGTGCAAGGGTAGTTACGTCTGTCTGGTATTCGGCAGTCAGACCGCCGAAGAAACGGGTTTGAGGCACATCGGTATATTCCCAATGGTAAGTGAAGTCTGTGGTTGCTCTGCCTAAGTTTTGTTCGACGGGCAGCCATCCCATGCCATGACAGCCGATTATCATGGCATAGTCAAGAGCTGGAGCAAAAGATTTCATGTCGTTCAGAATGGCAGTCAGTCCTGTTGGGGTAGTAAAGGCCGGATTGGTATATTCCTTCAGAATCTGCCGGTGGCAACTTCCGTCCTCGTATACAATTTCAAACATTTCCGCTTCTGAAGCGCTGGTAGATAAAAAGACAATAACCCGTTCTTTGCTGAGTCCGGTATGAGATATGGCTTCTTCCATGTCGGCTATGTTATTATAGAAATAGTCTGTCAGATTGGTAGACCACGGCAGATACATGAAGAGGGTCCTTTCGTTTTTAGGAGTAGGTGGAATTTCTTCCTTTTGGCAACTTGTCAGACAAACAGAGCTGATGGTTACAAACAGCATATAAAGTAAACGGATAATTCTCATATGATTTTTCTTTTGATTATTAATCGTGTAAAAGTAGGAAATTCATTTGATTTTTGCATTACTTTTGCTATTTTTGTTTTTATCTGATGATGAACCAAATTTGAAAGTTATGAAGAAATTTTTTGCTGTTTTGTTTCTTGCATCCGGATTGCTGTCTTTCACCAGTTGTTCCGAAGATCCGGATGGGCCGGAACCTGGTATGATATGGGATATTGCTCCTTTTGTGATTAATATAACGGTCTCTGACAAGGATGGAAATGATTTACTGAATCCGGAAACATCCCTTTCTATTGCCAACAATGGGATAAAGGCCATTTTTGGAGGAGAGACATTCGAAATGGATTCCATGCCTGTTGCCGATGGACAGTCTCGGGCTATTCTTGCCGTTTTCAGAGGCTTGTATTCCTATCAAGGGTCTGACGGCCGTTACAGGCTTTCGTTCGGTGAATTTGCGGGCGACAGGAATTATGACCCCCAGGAACTGGTGATTGACTGGAACGATGGAACTCCGAATGATACCATTGTTTTCAGCCATTCTTTCTGGTGGAAGAATCATGAGCCGGAACAGAAAACGGTTGTTTATCTGAACGGTAAAGAAACAGATGCTCCCGTAGCTATTGTTAAATGATGGAAGATAGGATGTAGTTTGTGTAAGATAAGATATGGAGAGGATATTCGTTGTCAGTAGAAATAACACGAATATCCTCTTATTTTTTGATTGCCTGCCATATTGGCTACAGATAAAAAGACTGTTTTTGTCTGATAGTATAAACGGACATTTAGCCGTTCAAAACAAACGTTCGTTTGAATGGAAACCTGAGTTCGTTTGAATAAAAGCTTGAGTTCGTTTGAATGAAAACGTCTAGACGTTTTTGAAACGGTCTTTCTGTATCCGGAATTTCATAGGAGAAAGACCGGTTTTCCGCATGAAGAACTTCCCGAAGACAGACTGGTCAGAGAATCCTAACTGGTCGGCTATTTCCTTGATATCTAAGTCTGTGCATTCAAGTAACTTGCGGGCATCTGTACAGAGCAGTTCTGAAATATGGAAACAGACTGTATGGCCTGTTATGTGTTTGACGATGCGTGACAGGTAGGTGGTAGAGATATTCAATTGGTCGGCATAGAACCGGATGGTGTGTTGTTCGCGGTAATGATGCACCAGTAACCGTTTGAAATTCCGGAAAATCTCGCTTGAACGTTTTACGTATCCCGATGTATCCCGATTTTTCTTGTATAAGGCATCGGCTATCTGTAACAGTAGGAAGCAGCATAAGTGTCCGATGGCACCTTCCTGGTATCGTTGCATCTTTTCCAGTTGCCGGGCAAACAGACTCATTGTTTCATGTAGGTATCCGGTCTGTTCCACTTCAAGACAGAAAACAGGTAACTGGTAGTTCCCGATGTATGGGGAGACCTGATTGTAGACCAGTTGTCCGGCCGATAGGGTGTCGAAATAGTCCGGATCGATGTACAGGCAGGTACATTCGAAGTTTGCGCTTTTATCAGTCAGTGTTCCCTGTACGCTGGGAGTCAGGATTAGCAGGTGGTTGGCTGATAGAGAGTAGCTGTGGTAGATGTCCTTTACTGAGGCTGTTCCGTTTGTGACGAGTAGAAAGTAGAAGCCTTTTTCCAGAAAGACGGTATCGTGTGTGGTGAATGAACTTTCTATCCGCAGGTAATGGCTACTGATATGGCTTTGCTCTATAGCATCTTTCATTTTTATCGGTAAAGCATCCATAGGCATCGGTTTTATTTACAAAAGTACGTTTTGTTTCGTTTCCGACCAAGATAGGTTGCTCTTTTCCGATTGGAAAAATAAAAAATGTATGAACTTTGCGCCGTATTAAAAAAAAGAAGTATGAGTAAGTATATGTTCAGACGATATTTATTGTTTATCGTTTCATTGTTTGTCAATGCATTCGGGATAGCTTTCATTACTAGAGCTTTGCTGGGAACCTCGCCTATAACGAGTGTTACCTATGTGCTGAGTATGTTTACCCCTTATACCATGGGTATATGGACGATTCTGCTGAATTTGTTGTTTGTAGTACTTGAGATGTTTCTGATGACTCGTCAGGAATTGAAGTCCGATTTGCGTATGTTTCTGTTACAGATTCCCATTTCGTTCTGTTTCGGACTGTTTATTGATTTTTCCATGTTGATGCTTTCGTGGCTTCAGCCAACATCGTATGCTGCCCAAGTGATTGATTTGTTGGTAGGTTGTACCTGTTGGTTGAATTAGATTAGAGAATATTTTATCTGCCCAATCGGACGATGAT
>ERZ780034.159-NODE-159-length-26618-cov-7.2479_pt1 | contig 26618 bp, 12 predicted proteins | sample MGYA00511855_ERZ780034 | MGnify/ENA primary metagenome ERZ780034 (study PRJEB29588, sample SAMEA2148024) | human gut metagenome | biome: human gut; feature: human-associated habitat; material: faeces | place: Denmark | collected 2008/2010 ...
CGCCAACCTCAACAACCGTATGTGGGCACCGGATATGATTCAGTATACATCAGACAAGGTATTCGGAACTCCATCTTACTACGTTCAGAACGTGATGGCAAACAACATCGGTACCCGTGTACTGAAGGTGAACCAGGAGAATCCATACAAATATGAGCAGACTCAGGTGAAGCCAGCTATTTGCCGTGTAGGTATGGGAACATGGGGCACTCAGGTTTCTTTCGAGGACAAGGGCTACAGCGATGAGAACGGAAAGGCGCTGCCGATGACCTTGCAGGAGTTGCCTACCGATATCCGTGGACAGTGGAAGACTGAGGGTAGCCTCATCAAGCAGACCAGCAACGAAGAGAGCTGCATCCGTCTGAACCCAGGCGAGATTACCAGCAACGGCTATATATATAAGGTACGCGCGAAGAAGGATGCCGGAAACGAAGGTTTCCTCATCATCTTCAACTATGTAGATAAGAACAACTACTGCTGGTTGAACCTCGGTGGTTGGAACAATACCCAGCACGGTGTGGAGTCTATCGTGAATGGTGCCAAGAGTCAGGTGGCTACCTGCCCAGGCAAGATTGAAACCGGCAAGTGGTACGATATCGAGCTGAAGGTAGTAGGCGACAGCATCTTCGCCAAGTTGGATGGTAAGGAGGTATTCGCTACCAAGTTGAAGGCAAACACCCTTCCTGGCATCTTCTCTACAGCCACACTCGATGAGCAGACTGGCGAGGTAATCCTGAAGATTGCCAACACCAGCACCGAGCACACCACAGCGAAGATTAATCTTCAGGGCAAGGAAATCAAGAATGGCAAGCTCATCCGCCTTTCTGCCAAGAATGGTCTGGAGGAGAACACCATCGACAATCCTACCAATATCTATCCTGTAGAAAACTACGTAACTACAGAGAAGAACGGTGCAACGGTAGAGATTCCAGCCAGCTCGCTGAATATCATCCGTTTGAAATAACAGTCTACATCCAGGGCAGGATGCCCTGGGATCCATATATAGGTAATAACATTTTGAATAGTTGATAAGAAAGTTAGTTAGAAAAGAGAAGGCGGCAACCTGCGTGATGCAGATTGCCGCCTCGTTTTTTATGCAGACAATAAAAATACCAACTAGTGTTTCTACATTGCAACTTGATAGACAGATTTGATGTACTTATCCACTTCTTCCTTAGATTGCAAAGAGAGGATATATTTTTTTTGTTCTTCAGAAAACGGATATAATCCGAAATTCTTTACATAGTTTTTGGCATACGAATAATATCCAGTGGCGTATGGCTTACTGGTATTTTTCATATAATAGTCGAAAACACTTGATTCCAATACTTTTTTCAGAAAGAGAAGTTCCAACTCAGAATCGTCGTATATAGCATATCCACAATATATCATCATATCTTTCTGTGAAGTATAGACGAAGTGTGGTAAATCGCTCATATATGGGAATAATAGCTTGCGTCCACTGTCAGAGATAGCTTGCGTACGTCCGAATGCATACCATGCTCCATAGTCTCCTTCGCCTTTGTCACGGGCATCGAGAGTTTCTCGATAGGCAGACAAATATCTGTAGGCACATGGATAATGCAGAATGAAGATATCCTCACTTATTACATTATTATCCGAGTCGTATGGCGAGATTATCTTCTCTTCTTTCTCAGGAATGTCTGCTTCTGTTTTTAAGATATTTGGTTTAATGATGTCCCTGCAAATTCCTTTCTCTATAGGATATTCCATATCATCTCTCACCAGATAATAGTATTTTGCATCCGATTTGATTGGACGGAAAATAAAAACATTGTTTGCCAATGTCGCAATTCCATTTTTTATCACATATTTATCTCCAAGAGCTTCCCCTGCATTCTCTATCCGTCGGATATTTTCCAGCACATCTATCTTGTTGAGATTCCAACCACGAAGATTGTCGAGTATGGAATATTTAATTTGACTATAGACTAAATTCTTCTGTTCTTGAACTTCTGCAATGTCAGCCTTAACATACTTCAGCGAATCGTCACGCTCAGTAGAGAGAAAAGTCAAGCAGGTATAAGCTAATTTCTTCTTGAAAACCAGTTGTTCCCCAAAGTCAACTATACTTAGAGAAAAGTGATTCTCGCTGAAATAATTGCGTAAGGCACGAGCATTGACACTCTTAAAGAATGTATTGACTGTGATATAGCCAAGGAATCCTTTTGGGTTTAATAGCGACATACCTATCTCAAAGAAAGGTATATACAAATCTGCATTTCCTATCTTAGAAGTACTCCAAAGCGGGAGGCTTTTCTTCGTTTCTGCATCAATGTTCTTTGAGCGTACGTATGGAGGATTGCCTACAATGATATCAAAACCGGAATTTTCTGTTACCTCCGGCATCTGCTTGAAGTCATAAGTCAAACTATTGCCACAATATAGCCTGAAGTCCTCTTCACATATAGTTTCTCCATTTTGTAATGCAACTAGAGCCAATAGTGTTTTTGCACGTCCTATGCTGGTAGAGCTTATGTCAATACCATAAAGATGATGGAGTATCCTTTTGTAAGGAATTGCTGTACATTCGTGAATCGTTTCCAAAAGGGTGAAAAGAAAAGCACCGCAGCCACAGGATATATCTGCACATAGGCAATACGCCAATGGTTTCTTGATGGAATGCACAATGTGGCTGACGATATAGTCACGTATGTACTTAGGGGTATATACTGCACCATTTGCTGTTTTTTCTTCTTTCGGAATAGCAAGTTCAAAGATGTTGATGACATCTTCTACAGAGCATTTACTACTCAATATAGCGATGTCTTCATCAAGACCATCTTTCTTTTCTGCTATATATGAAGCAAGATAGCCTTCATTGACTGTGAGGCTATTGCAATACACAAAAGCTGAAACAACAAGTTTGTTGAGTAAAAGCTCGTTGTCTGAATATTTCTTAATAAGTGAATTAACTTTCTTGTCCATAAGGATTTCTGTCTTTTCGTACTACGGAATTTAACAATGCTTTGTCTTCAGGACTCCTGATGCCATATAGCTTCATACATAGCTCGTCAAGCTCTTGCCAAAGGTCTTTGAGTAACAGTTCTAAACCTGATGTTTGTCCACCAGCACTCGTCTTAATCTGTTCGTTGATCTGCTCAATCCGTTTCGCTATGTTTGCGAGCTTCCTAATGTTTTTATTGCATGTCAAGAAAGCTTTCGCTGGAACAGGTACCGGGTCTAAGAATTGTTTATTAAACTTGAAGTACCCTCCTCTTTGTGGGTTGGCGATGGCACGGGCAAATGTACTGAATATCGTGGAATTGATGATACCTGCCAAGGCATATAGCCTTGTCTCATTTACATCGTCTATTTGGATGAAGAACATATTCGCATTGTCACAATATACGTGTTTGTCTAATACCACCGCTGCTTGTGGATATTGTGCAGTCATAGGTACACACAATTTCTGGTAGATGGCACCATGATTGTTAGCACGTGTAAACAGATGCCAATGCTCTCTTTTATTATACGAATTGTTCTTTTCCGGCAAGGTCTGTACATTCTCACAAACCAGCTTTTTATGATTGGCAAGATATGCCCCAGCTTTGGGATATAAGGAAGAGAACTCGCTGATGTCCAATTCTGTAACTTCACCTTTATCAGATACTTCGTATGGAAACAAAGCAAATGTCTGATATTTACGCCTTGTCAAAGGGGCAAATTGTTCATTGCATAGCAGAGGCTTGCAGGCATCATACTCTACAACGATGTTCTTGTCTATCTTTGAGTGACCATAAATGAAGCCATCAGCTATCTTTTCTGCTACAATTTGAAAAGCATCATTCCACAATACTTGCACTCCAACCTTTACATGGCACACGTCCTGTAGAGTACCTAAATCCTTGGACAGTCTCAGTCGCAAGGCATTCAAGTGAGCACTCTCGAAATTCCAAGGTGTCTCGCTTAAAGTTTCAGCAGACAACAGTTGATTCTTGGAAGAATCGGCAGAATTGATGTACCAGACATCTCTGTTGTTAGCTGGGTTCATATCGCATACAACGATAGCTACATATGTAGTTCTGTCAGCAAACAAATCGTTCTCCTCATAGTCGTAAATGCCATTGAGTAAGTATCGGTTCATATCGGTTAAATATTTACGCACACTTTTTCCATATTGATCCTTGAAAAATCGTTTTTGTATGATATACCCTAACCGACCTTTATCATTCAATATATCAATACCTTTCTCTATAAAAGGAATAGCCAGATCTATTTTTCCATTCTTGCAGGAATGATAAACCTTTTTGATATATGAGGCCATACATGGCAAGCCTACATTGTAATTCTTGACTTCTACATACGGTGGATTGCCAACAACAAAGTCGAAGCCGCCATTGGCAAATACCTCAGGAAATTCCGTTGCCCAATCGAACGCATTCGTGGCTTCAATTTGAGACAAATCATTAATGATGGATGGGCAGACAGAATTGATGTCGGCTCCTACGAGAGAATTACCACATTTGATATTTACACCAATACCACATAAAATTTGAGAACCAAGAAGCCCTACTGTATCGAAATCCTTTGGCTGATAGTTGTCTATTAACTTTAAGCAAAGTGATAGTTTGGCAACCTCAACTGCTTCAGGGTTGATGTCAACTCCAAAGATGCTATTGTTGATGACGGCCTTTCTTCCCTCAATGGTCAAGATGACTTTATTATCTAAAATGGTATAGTACTCCTGTGGAAATTCATCTCCTCCAAGAATCTTTTTCTCTATGTTTTTAACAAGATAATCGTATACTCCAACAAGGAATACGCCACTGCCGCAAGCTATATCTATAATTTTCAAAGTCAGAAGTTGGGAAGCTGTATGGTTACTCATATATGAGTCTGGCATGGCTGATTGAAGTACCTGACCTACTAGTTTTGACGGAGTCGTAACGGCACCATTGCTTTTCTTGAATTCTGCCTTCAATTCATCTGCCACCTCTCCATCTTTCACAGTAAGTTGATAACTGAGATATAAGTCATAAATATCACTTAATGTTTTCAGAGGAATCACGTTAAACTGATATGGAGATGGATAATACAACCAGTTGATAAAATCAACAAATACATCATTTCCAATGTTCAGACTTTGTATTTCTTCTTTCTTTTTAAATAACGGTCCGTCATACCTGTCATAAAACTCTACGTAGGAGCAAGTCTTGAACTTTGCCCAAAAATCGTTTTGGGCAAAATCTTTCAGCAATCCTTCCTTTTCTAATCCACGAGACTCGCAAACTCTTATAAACAAGACACGATTGATGATGGTCTGCACGTAAGAACTGAGAGACTTAATGTCTTCTACATTGTTATCTTTAAGAATGGCTTTAGCAAGTTTCTTGCGAATATCCCCCAACATTTTTGAGAATGTTTCATCGAGACTATTTGCCTTCCTTGCAACAAATTTCAGATTTCCTGCTATGACATTTGTTCTTGACAGGAAACTGTCAAGAATCTCATATTTATCTACATATTCATCATACTTCAAGAAACTGATTCTCGAAATATTGGCATAATCTTCGATTTTAGGCATTGGAGAGCAATCGTAAATAGCAAGAGACTCAAAGTTCGTTACAATAGAGAATGGTGCGCCAATAGACCAACCATAAGAACGAATTTGAAAGGCTATATCTTTAGCGTTCTTTATGTCTATGCTGTTTCTTTTGGCATCAACAAAAGCTAACATAACACTACCATTGACAAGCGTATAATCCGGTCGTGTATTAGTTGAGCCAATTTGATTCAGCTTTTCTTTCTCTTCTTTGCCAAGAGAGTGTTCTGTCAAGACTTGGTGAGTATTTTGCACATCCCATCCGAACACAGATAGTAATTCATCTATCCATGTTCTCATGGTTGCTTCTGAAGCATTTTGAAGTTGTCCTTTATCCTTAGCGTATTGGTATCTTTCTACCAAATCTTGAAGTTTCTCTTTTGTAGTCATATTTTGCCCCCTTTGTATATAAAAAGCGAAGTCCCACCATAATACGCATCGTAGATAGGCTTGGTGGGATTTGTTGATGCAAAAATACTTCTTTTTATTGATATCTCCAAATGTTTTCTGGAAAATCTATATATCAAATAGGTTTTTAACGACGAAAAAATAAAATCCTTAAAAACTGGCGGCAACCTGCGTGATGCAGATTGCCGCCTCGTTTTTTATCTGTCGTTTAATTAACCGAAAACATAATTGAAGAGCAGGAAGATGCTCAGGATATACAGCGTAGGATTCAGATCCTTGAACTTGCCCACCATCATCTTGATCAATACATAGCTCAGAATACCAAAGCAGATGCCATCGGCAATACTGTAGCAGAGCACAATCGTAATCATCGTGATAAAGGCAGGGAATGATTCGGAGATATCCTCCAACTCAATCTTCTTGAACGAATCAATCATCAAAACACCCACCATTACCAGGGCACCACTGGTGGCTGCGCTCGGAATCAGGAGGAAGATTGGAGCCAGGAAGATGCTCAGGATAAACATCAAACCCACAAAGAAAGATGTCAAGCCCGACTTACCACCCTCGGCAACGCCCGAAGCACTCTCCACATAAGTGGTAATGGTAGAGCTACCCAGCAATGCACCGGCTGTAGTACCGATGGCATCACTCATCATCGCCTCCTTCACACCCGGAATCTCGCCCTTCTCATTTTCCTTGACACCGAGTTTGGAAACCAATCCCAGAACCGTTCCGATGGTATCGAAGATGTTGACAAGCAACAGCGAGAATACCACCATGAACATCTTAGGAGTAAAGAAGCCGGTGAAATCGAACTGGCAGAAGATAGGAGCAATGCTGTGAGGGGTAGATACCGGCATCCAGTTGTCAGAGAACTGGGTTACACCCATCGGAATACCAATCAAGGTAGAGATGATGATGGCGAAAAACAAAGAGCCCTTCACTCTTCTCGCCATCAGACAGCCACAGAGCAGGATGCTGATGAGACCCAGGATGCTGACTGGTGTAAACTTGCCGAGCTGCACGAAAGTATCCGCATTGGCAGTAATGATGCCCGCATTCTTCAAACCGATAAAGGCGATAAACATACCGATACCTGCCGAAATGGCGAATCGGAGATTCTTCGGAATACACTCCAATATCTTATCGCGGATATTGAGGAAGGTGATGGCAAGGAAGATGATACCCTCTACGAGCAATACCGCCAAAGCCTGCTGCCAGAATGTAACACATGGTCAGGAAAGTAGTCATACCAGCTATCAACTCCGTCTTGACCGTAGTAGTCTTTGGGTCGAAACCCAATAAAGCTTTTAATTTGTTCATTTCTTATATTTAAATTTATCTCTATTTTCTCTTTCCCCCTTTCCACAACCCAGTCGCGTTATTTTTTCGGGGCGAACAAAGATAAGAAAAAATAATGAGGAATGCCTTATTTTACATGTTTCGGGGTATTCAGAACGCCTTATTTTACAAAGCATTTTATTTTTAACCATTATGCTTGGTTAATTCGGATTTTCTTTGTAACTTAGCAGCGCAAAACGTAAAGCATATAGGATTATGGCAAAAATAGTAAATAAATATCCTGTAGGAATTCAGACTTTTGAAGAAATTCGCGAGAAAGGTTATCTCTATGTAGATAAGACCAAATATATCGTGGATTTCAGAGAAAAAGGTATGAAGTATATCTTTCTGAGCCGTCCAAGACGATTCGGAAAATCGCTCTTTGCATCTACCCTTCAGGCCTATTTCGAGGGAAGAAAGGAACTGTTCGAGGGATTGGCTATTGCTGAATACGAGAAGGAATGGGTGAAGCATCCTGTGCTCCACTTCGATATGAGCGGTGCCAAACATTTTGATGCAGATGGCTTGAACAATTATCTGAATCTGCAGCTTTTGCCTTACGAGAAACTTTATGGCAAAGGAGAAGGGGAAATTTACCCTAACGAAAGGTTGGATGGTATCGTAAAGCGTGCTTATGAGCAGACGGGCGAAAAGACTGTTGTCATCATCGACGAATACGATGCCCCATTGCTGGATGTGGTACATGAAAAGGAAAACCTGCAACCGCTCCGCCGCATTATGCAGAACTTCTACAGTCCTCTGAAAAAACTCGATCCTTACCTGGAGTTCACCTTCATCACGGGCATCACCAAGTTCTCGCAGCTCAGCATCTTCAGCGAACTCAACAACCTCGACAATATCAGTCTGTTCGACCAGTACTCAGCCATCTGCGGCATCAGCAAAACCGAGCTTACCACGCAGATGAAACCAGATATTGAGGCTATGGGCGAGGCACTGAACATGACGTATGAGGAGTGCCTGAAAGAGCTGACGCAATTCTACGACGGCTATCATTTCAGCGAGAAATCAGAAGATATTTTCAATCCGTTCAGTCTTGTAAAGGCAATGAATGCAGGCAAGATTGCTCCTTACTGGTTTGGTTCCGGCACTCCATCCTTCCTCTTGAAACTCTTGGATAAGTATCATGTCAATCTTTCTACTTTAGAGAGTCAAGAGACAGTATTGAGTTCCTTCGACCAATCAACAGAGGAAATGACAGAAGCCTTGCCATTGCTTTACCAGAGCGGCTATCTGACCATCAAGAAATATGAACCGATGTTTCAGGAATATACGCTGGGCATCCCAAACAAGGAGGTACGCGACGGACTGCTCAACTCATTGATTCCTCATTATGTGAACCCTCGCCGTTCTGACAACAATGCCTTCCTCTTGGGATTCTGCAAGGCGGTTTATCGAAACGATATCGAGGCGGCACTGGAGCACATGCGCACCTATATGGCTACGATACCATATGATTTGGAGAATCACAGCGAGAAGCATTATCAGACTATCTTCTATCTGATGTTCAGTTTCCTCAACATCTATATCCGCACAGAGGTGAAGAGTGCCATCGGCAGGGCTGATGCCGTGATGCACATGCCAGATACAATCTACGTCTTCGAACTGAAGGTAGATAAGAGTGCTGATGAGGCTTTGGCACAAATAGACGAAAAAGGCTATATGCTGCCATATCATACAGAGGGCAAGCGACTGATAAAAATCGGTATCAGTTTTGACAGCACCCAGCGCACTATCAGCGATTGGAAGATTAAGGAAGAATAAAGAAAAAATCCGAAACAGAAGCTTGCCAAGTTATCTGTTTCGGATTTTTTGATGCTTATTTCGTTTGGATAAGCCAAGGTTTTCAAACCATCTTGAATTGTTAAAAAAAATAAGTCATAGTTTTCTCTCCCACAACTCATAGTTTCTTTCATCATAACTCATAGGTTTCTTCCCAGCATCTCATAGGTTTCGGCACCAAAATCCATTGTTTTCAAGCAAAAAAGGGCTAAAAAAAAACAAACGGACAAATTGAATTTGTCCGGACAAATTGTCCGTATCTTTATAAATCACTCATTTTTAATAACTTACAAGCCACCGGACAAAAGAGCCGGACAAATTCAATTTGTCCGTGTTTTTTTTAACAGTAAAATAATCTACCAATTTGTTTTTAGAATCTTGTCAAATACCTTATGCATATATAGGAAATAGCGAAAGAAAATAGCGTTTATTTCGCTACGAAACCAATTTTTTGCTGTTCGTAGCGGAATAAACGCTATTTTAACTCAGTTTTAACATTTCAGCAGTATACTTCTTGAAAAGCTTACAAACGTAAGATTGAAGCAACATACCAAAAAGATATTTTACAAATGTTTTTTATTCCAGCGTCAGCCATCCATCTTCCGTCCAGTTGATTTTCTTCTGAACCAGGATGCTGGCGCCATTCTTTGGCACGCTGTAACCATGACAGAAGAAGAAATCGCCATCGGGGAAGGAGTAGGCAGAGCAATGACCCATCGCCTCATATTCTTTCTTATCGCCTTCCAGAATCAGCGTACCTCCGCCATTGCGCATGTCCCTACCCTCCTTATCCAGATAAGGACCGGCAACCTTCTTGCTTCTGCCCACGGCAACACGATAGTTGCTCTTGATGCCACGGCAGCAGTAATCCCAGCTCACGAAGAGATAGTAATAATCACCATGCTTCATGATGAAAGGAGCCTCGATGGCATTGGTGCCGGCAAACTTGGAGGTAGGATTCGGCTCTGCCGAAGTATCGCCTACGGCATGACGGCGGGCGATGGTCTGAGGCTTGGCGCCCTTCTTGACATGCATCGTCTTCTTATCCAACTTAATCATCTGGATGCCATCCCAGAAAGAACCCCAGGTAAGCCAAGGGTTTCCCTTCTCATCAACGATGAAATTCGGATCGATGGCATTCCAGTTGTCTCTATCACCCTTAGAGGCGACGAGGCAGCCCTCATCCTTCCATCCATCCTTATCAGATAAGGAAGTATTGCTCAGCAAGCCGATGGCAGATGTGTTCTTGCCAAAGGTAGAACAGGAATAAGCCAGATACCACTTGTTCTTGAAGCGGATAACATCCGGAGCCCAGATATGGGTTTCAAACCCCGGCACACAATCATGCGTCCATGCCGGAATCTCACTGTTCTTGAGCACGCCCTGAGGAACGATGGTCCAATACTTGCGGTCGGTAGAGGTCATCTGCGTGATGCCATGACCTGTGCAGTAGAGATAGTACTTGCCATTCTCATACGCCATTACGGGGTCATGGACAAAAGGAGTATCTACCACAATCGGTTTCTGCGGAGCATTCTGTGCCATCATCTGGCAACCACCTTTTACAACAGGAGCAGCAATGATCATTGCTGCTCCCAATAGTATTTTAGAAATCTTCATATAATTACACCTTATTAAATATATAAGAGAATTACTTGTTCACAAATTTCTTTCCGTTCACAATCACTACACCCTTGTAGCTCTTGTCTACCTGCTGACCGGAGAGATTGAACCACTTGCCATCATTCTTCTTCTGAATAATGATAGGGTTCGAGATGCCTGTAGAAAGGCTTGAGCCGTCGATGTAAGAGCCCTCATTTACGAAGAACAGGTTAAGCTGGCTAGGCTTGCTGGCGATGGTGGTTGAGAATGAGTAGTTATATACCTTCTTACTGGTAGTTGTGATTGTGGCTGTCATCTTGAAGGCACCATTAGCAGCATACTCCACAGTCATGTCAACCAAAGACCCGTTCATATCATTCTTGAAGGTATCCCAAACATAATTGCTTACACAGCCCACACCGGATTTTGTAGTATTGTTCCAATTATCGCAACGGATGCCGAAATACTCGATATAGCCAGCCACACCATGTGTCTTGTTGGCACCATACAAAGCCCAGTTGCACCAGTTGTTTGTAGCATTACTATAGTTATAGAACTTAAACTGAACCTTCTTACCAGCCTGCAACTTATAATCTGCCGAGAAATTGGTCCACCAAGCAGAAGTTGTATTCTTCTGTGCAGAAACAGGATAGTAAACCGGAGTCGTTTCCTCTGCCTCAGCATCGATGTTCAGGGTATAATCCTTAGTATATTCATAACCGTCCTTGCTGATAGTCATGGTCATGGTGACCTTACCCTTGCCTTTTACTACGCCCTCATCGGTCAGAATAGAAGGATTGCTTGACTTCCATGAAATGGTAGCACCGAGATGCCCCTCTGTTGGGAGTTTTGGCTTTGAATTCAAAGTTGCACCATCAGCAAAAGGAACGCTGGTCTTATCCAATGTATATTTGATAGCCGCCTTGGCATCAGCCTTGCTTCCCCAGATACTCAAACCGCGAGTCTGCAAGCTGGCACCACCTGATGTAGCCAAACCGTCAGAAGAACTGAGGGCTGTAAAGCAGAGTGCCTTGATATTGGTATAATCGATGGTCTGCTCGGTAAGCACACCCTTGAACTTCACCTCTGCATTGGCTGTAGCAACACCCTTCAAGGTAAGATTGATATAGCTTGTACCGCTCACCAGTTCCCATTTTCCGGTATACTCGCCCGAGATAGAACCATCTTCATTGAGATGGATGGTAATAGGTTTCTCATAAGCCATTGCTGCCGTATTCTGACGGTAAGGATGAGCTATTATCTGATAATCGCCCGCTACCTTTGTTGCATCATAGAGCTGCTGAGTGGCAATATCATTATCAGTATAAGTCTCGCCGCTAAACTCGTAAGGAGCAGCAACCAGCCAACCGTCCTGGTTAACGAAGAGCTGATGTACACGAACCTCATGCTCCTCATCTCTGTTCAAGAAGCGGGTATGGTAAACGATGAGTGCTCGTCCCTTATGGTCTACAATGGCTGAATTATGTCCCTGAGCTAGTTCGGCATTAGGCATGGTTTCCCACTGGTAGTTGCCGAAGAGTTTCACACCCTCGTCGCGATTGGCGTCAACTCCAAAGTTGACTCTTGCCTTGTCATATACGGCTCCTATGCCCTCAGAGGTCAGACAATCCTTATAAGGTCCATCAGGTTTCTCTGAACGGAAAACACGAATCTGATAGCCACCGGCAGCCGTCAAACCACCATAACTCATAAAGAGATAATAATACTTGCCCACCTTCTGGATATAGCTTGCCTCGCCGGAAACACCCCAGCCACCAGCTATCTTCTTGCCGAAATAGGGGTCGCTGGTAGCATTTGCATCTGCCGCTCCCGCTGTAGTTGTTACTCCCTTCACCTGGTATGGGTAGGTATAAGTATAGTCACGAAGACCATTCTCCTTGTCAAGTTTAATCATGAAGATGCCTGCAAACCATGAGCCATAGCTCATCCAGAGATTGTCATCGTCATCATAGAACACGCATGGGTCGATACAGTTGGGACCATAAGGACTCCATTTGTCCGTGTTGTATCGCTGAGGCAGGGATGTGCAACCTGTAGCAATCGCTAAGTCGGTATTCTTCCAGTCACCTGAGGCTACGAAACCATTGTGGGCATATCTTCCCGAAAAGCCTGAGCATACCACTGGTCCCTGATAAATCCAAGGTCCCTCGAGGTCGTTGGATATAAAGCACACGATGGTAGAGCACCAGTTGTCGCCATTCAGACTCATATACATACACCATTTCTTCATGGTCTTGTTGTAGATGACGTCTGGTGCCCACTGCATGCCTTTCACATTATTGCCTTTCGCCTGCCAGGCATGAGCATCGAAGTTAGGAAAATCGACTTCCTCGCTCTTATAGTTCTTCACCTTCTTCACCAATTGGGTGGAATAAGCGTCCTTAAAGTTCACTAATTTACCATTCACGTCAGCAAAAAGACTGTTGCTGGTTCCGGTATTCTCCTCACCCGTTTTGAAGGTGTTCCATATCTGATAGTTGCTCGTAGCATTAGTCTTGGCTCTGCCCAGATGCGAACCGTAGATATAATATAGAGGGTTGTTGGCATTAGAGCCCGTAACATCCATCACGATAGAAGGGTCGTGCACAGCGATGCGCCCTATCGTTTGGGTAGCGTATGCATTAGCCAGATCATTATCGCCGACAGGCGTCTGAGCCATAGCTCCGTTCATCGCCATCAGACTCATGATAGAAAGTAATAACTTCTTCATACGATTTCAAGTTTAAGATATGATTTTTTAAAACCAAGGAAGGTCTATGGTGTTTTCGCCATAGACCTCACCTAAAATATAATAATGTATATTGACAAAGATTACTTACCGGTTGTTTCACCCTCAGTAGTCTCGCCACCTTCTGTGTTATCTCCACCCTCAGTGGTGTCGTCCTTCTTTGGAGCATCTGAGAGTTCCCAACCTGCATTCTGTCCTAAGTTAGGATTCTTCTTGTAAGTGTCATCAGGCACTGGGAAGTAATAATTCTTAGGACAAGAGAACGCACGCGTAGGATGGGTATTATCGTTGCGATAAGTATATACCTGGCTCTCATTAGGAGTTACAACAACGCTATAGATGTTGTAAACCTGCTTGTAGCGTGGCTCACTCTTCTCTGTAGCAGCACTCTTGCCATCAAACAATTTCCAGCGGCGCTCATCGAAGAAACGATGATCCTCGAAAGCCAACTCGATGCGGCGCTCGTTGCGGATACGCTCACGAAGCTGCTCCTTGGTCATACCCTTGTAAGCAGGCATACCCACACGGGCACGAACCTCGTTTACATAGCCGTAGGCAGCATCAGGACCCTTTGCCTCGTTCAATGCCTCTGCTGCATTAAGCAGAATCTCCGCATAGCGGAAGATAGGGCAAGCGGTAACGAATGTGGTAGGGTTCTTGAAGCTCATATTGTGAACGAACTTCTTAGAGTAGTAACCGGTAGTGGTACCACCATGAAGATCCTGGTAGTCTTTGCCACCTACAGATACATCCACGGCACGCTCCTCGTCCTGACTCTTGTCACCCCAGATACTTCCCTGGTGGAAGATGGTCTGCTCCAGACGTGGGTCACGGTTCTTGTATGGATCCTGGTCGTTGTAAGAAGGATCCTGGTCGATAGGAAGACCATTGATGGTCTCGTAAGAATCAACCAGATTCTGTGTAGGGTTTACACGACCGGTAGAGTTCACATTACCGGAGAAACCACAAGGAGTGTTGAACATCTCAATTTCTCGTGTATTCCACTCACTGCGGCTGAGGATATACTCAGGATTCAGGTGAGGGGTACTGGTGAAGCACTCATAATAGTTCTTGTTAGGGTTGTTATCGCTTGTAGTATACAGACGATAAGGGTTGAGAGAACTCTTGTTGGCATTGATGAAAGCGAGAGCTGCATCAGCAGCCTCCTGCCACCAGGATGCCTCATTGGTTGGATTGTTCAGTGCTGAAGCACGATAGAGCAATGCTCTTGACTTCAATGCATAGACAGCAGCACCATTGATACGTCCCCAGTTCTCATTTTCATTGCTGTAACGGAATGGGAGCGCACCACTCTTGATGATGGCATCGCATTCATCAGCTACCCATTTCAATGCTTCAGGAGCAGGAGTACGGGTGATAGAAGCAGCCTCAGCATTATCCAACACATGATCCTCGATAGGCACTGCACCGAAATAGCCAATCATATCGAAATGAAGGATGGCACGGATGAAACGCGCCTCTGCCTTGTAACGGTCGCAGAGTTTGTTGTCGTCACCGCTCTTCTCTGCATTTCCGATGACACTCTCACGTGCCTTTGAAATAAAGTCGTTGCAGACACGGATTCCCTTCAGATCGTTGCTCCAATAACTATTGGCAAACCAGTGGTTCTTTGCATCGTATGAATCGTTCAACACACTGTGATAGTAATGCACATTCCAGTAAGAAAGGGCATTATCGGTCATACAGTCACGAGAAGCAGCACGGAACTGACCATCGGAATATCCCGCAAAGGCATCAGGCAAATAGGTATAGGCATTTGCCAAGACACCACGGGTACGGTCGTAGTTGCTGTAGATGTTCTCGTCGGTATAAGTCAAGTCGACTTCCTTATCGAGGATGTCGCTGCAGGAGGTCATACCTCCTACAGCCAGCATCGCCAATGATATATTAACTAATATTTTTTTCATATTCGTTTTTGATAAAATTGATTAGAAACCAATGTTAATACCAAATGTAAATGACTTTGTCTTTGGATACCACCAGCAGTAGCTCAATGGCTTCTCTGGGTCTACATCATCTGGCAGACTGCTAAAGGTAGCAATATTGTAAGCGCTGAAGTAAACGCGGCACTTAGTCATCCACAACTTAGAAATCAACTTAGCAGGCAAAGAGTATCCTACCTCAATATTACGGATAGACCAGAAGTTACCATTGCGTACCCAGATGTTGTTCTGGTAAGAACCTGTAGCACGGTCTGAATCAACTGCATCGAATCCATTATAAACAGGACGTGGATAAGTAGCATTCACATTGCGAGGATCAGAAGGGTCATCAGTATAGTAACCCCAAGCCTTTGTTACCTCATGAGTACCCATGTTACTCCATCCACTGTAGCTGATAGCTGGTGAAAGGAATACAGAACGACGGAGATAAGCATTCACAATCATGCGGGCATCGAAGCCCTTGTACTCGAAACCGAAGTTGAAGGTAGGAATCATCTCAGGAATGATGGTGTATGAATCTGGTACCATATCCTTTGAGTCGATCACGCGGTCACCATTGATATCCTTGAACACCGCTGTACCCAACTGCTGTGCTCCATTAGAGAAGCTGTTGTATGGATACTTCTCCGGATGAGCCTTAGCATCCTCTGCTGATGTAGCAATCAGGTTAGGATCAGAAGCCCACTGGTCGAACTTATAGATGTTCCATCCACCCACACGGTTAGTACCTGTCTGAGCCTGCTCATAGAGTTCGGCTACCGAAGTATTGTCATAGATTCTATGACCTGCCTTGCGCTGCCACTCTACATCTGGTGCAGTTTCATCGATATCGGTAATCTTGTTGGTATTGAAGGTAAGCTGACCCTCGATGAAGTACTTGAAATCCTTACCGATATTACCACGATGTCCGAGAACGAGTTCGTAACCGCGGCTTTCAACCTTACCGTATGAATCCTGTGCTACAGGCACACCAAGTATGGTCTCAGGAATGGTTGAACGGGATACCAGGATGTTAGAACGCCACTCCTTGAAGATATCGAAGCTACCATAGAGTTTGCTGTTCCAGAGGTTCCAGTCAATACCAAGGTTTACCATCTTGGAGATTTCCCACTTACTGTTGGCATTACCGGTCTTGCTCTCAGCATAGCCATTCACAAAAGTTCCGTTATAACCGAAACCGTAACCAGTAGCTGTACCATAGATACTCTGATATGGGTAACGGCCTGCACCAGTAGATGACTGACCTGCCTCACCATAAGAAGCACGGAGCTTGAGAAGATTGACAAAGCCAAGTTTCTTCATCCAGGATTCCTCAGAGAGTACCCATCCTGCTGATGCACCCCAGAAGGTTCCCCAACGGTCGTCTGGTGAGAAGTTGTCACATCCCATACGAGAGAGGTTGACTGAGGCGATATACTTGTTGGCATAGTCGTATGTTCCCTGGAAGTTGTATGCCAGATATCGGTTTGAAGATGCACTCTGCTGGGTAGAGTAATCTGAACCTGCTTCCTCATTACGGTAGTAACGGGCAAAGGCACGGGCATCTACATTGTGCTTACCGAAACTGTTCTTATAACTTACACCACCAAACAAATTCAGGTTGTAGTAGTAACCACGCTGATTAGCTGATGGGTTGCTCAAAGCTGCCTTGGTTGTATATTTGGTATACTTGAACTGGCTGACATCGGTAACCGCCAGGTTATCGTAGTCGTAGTTCCATGAATCCATCTGAGCAGTCTGTGTTGACTCGAAAGTCTCGTATGCATCGAAGCTGACAGTACCGAACAAGCCTAAGCCCTTCAATACAGGACTCAAATCGTACTTGGCATTCAAGGTAGAATACAAGTTACGGCGGCGGTTCTTCTCCAAACCGGAACCACCCAGATAACGTACCGGATTGTTGGCAGTAGATGAAGAATAGATACTTCCGTCAGGGTTATGGGTAGGAGCCATAGGGTTTGCCTCGATTACACCGAAGGTAACGAGGTTGAACACGCCCTCAGTAGGCTGAGAGATGTTATCTATACGTCCACCCAAGTCGAGAGATACATTCAGATACTTGGATACATCGATATCAATGTTAGAACGGAGATTCCAGCGGTTCAGTACGTGCTGAGTACTGTAACCATCATTCATTTCAGTACCCTCGGTATTCCACATACCCTCCTGGCGCAGGTAAGAGAAGCTTACATAGTAGCGGGCACGCTGGTTACCGCCACTAATCTGCAGGTTGGTGCGGTACTGTGGTGCTGCGTCACGATACAACTGGTCTGCCCAAGATGTATTGAAGTACTGGTACTTGCGGATATCATCATCAGCAAACTTTCCACCATCGCATACATACTTGTAGTTGTCGAGCTGCTCCTGGGTGTACATCGGATCCATACCGCTCAGATAGCGTACCTGGTTACGGGTCATCGCCATGTTGTAAGAGTTCTGAACCTCCATCTTGTTGGCGAGGGTCTGGAAACCGACTTCCTGAGTGAAATCAATCTTAGTCTTACCGGCATTACCGCGCTTGGTAGTAACCATAATCACACCATTGGCACCACGCATACCATAGATAGAAGAAGCGGCAGCATCCTTCAGTACGGTGATGCTCTCGATAGGATAAGCATCGAGGAAGGAGAGGTCACGCTCTACGTTGTCCACGATAATCAGTGGAGAACGGGCACTCTGGTTGGTGGTACGGATACCACGGATAAAGAGGAAGCTCTCCGACCATCCTGGCTCAGAAGACCACTCGTAGGTCTGCACACCATTCAGTGTAGAGGTAAAGGCATTCTGAAGAATGGTAACAGGATGCTTCTGCAATTCCTCGCCTGAAACAACCGAACGGGAATCTGTCAAGATTTTCTTTTTCTGCTCGCCGAAAGGAACAGGAGCGAGATGCTCATACTCGTCTGCATCATCTTCCATCTTGATGACGTATGTGCCGTCAAAAGTGGTCACCTTCTCCTGCGCATTCTTGTAACCTACGCTACTTACGCAGATTTCATCGCTAGGAGTTACCTTCTTCAATGTAAAGTAACCATCCTTATCGGTCAGGGCAATGCGGCTTTCCTCTGCCACGTTGACAACAGCTCCAGGGATTGGTTCACCCTGGCTGTTGACGATTCGGCCTTTGAGCACCTGCTCCTGTGCCAAGACTGAGCTTGAAGCACAGAGAAGTGCACTCAGCATCAAGACTTTGCTTGATGAAGATACCTTATTATATATATTCTGAATATTATTCATACGATTCTATCATTAAAAGAGTTATTCTTTCCAACCATCGTTCTGGAAGTTCTGACCAATCTTCCAAACCTCAGCCTCTGGGATTGGATAGAGGTAGAACTTGTCTTGCCACTTGCGCTGCTGGGCTACCTTACGGGTAATAGTACCATCTGCTGCCACATCTACACCGTAGATATCACGGCCGAGTGCATCGCCTGCTACTTTCCAGCGACGTACATCCCACCATCGGTGCTCCTCGAAAGCGAGTTCGATGGTACGTTCCTTGTGGATGAAGTTGCGCATGGCTGACTGAGAATTCAAGTCTGCACGATCGGCAACATTGCCGATGATACCGCCACGATGACGAATCTGGTCGAGCAGGTTGCAAACCTGTGTCTTGTTGCCTGCATAGTCAGCCTCGTTCAATGCCTCAGCATAGTTCAGAAGCAGTTCGCTATAGGTAAAGATCTTCCAGAGGCGCTTGGCTGTACCGCTGTGGTTGCTGCTCAGGATGGTCTCAGGAATATACTTGCGTACATAGTAACCTGTTGGAGTAGCATTCTGGTTGCCGATAGGATTATCGCGATGACCATAAACCACATCAATGACATTGGTCTTGGTGCTGGTAGCCTGACCCCACTCACAACCATTGTAAAGAACGGTAGCTGCGAGACGTGGATCACGGTTCTTCCACATCTTCTGCTCTGTATAACCGCTCTCTTCGTTGATGGTAGGCTTGCCGTTTACATAAACCGGAGCACCTGTTGCATCATACTGCTTGAAAGGAGCTGAACCATCTTCCATATCATACATATCTACGAGGTTCTGGCTTGGGCAAAGACCACCCTGTCCACCTTCACCTACTGGAGTATCGGTAGAAATACCGATCCAACCGATGGCTACATCGTTGCGGAAGAAGATAACCTCAGGGTTCTTGTCGGTATAAGTGTTGAGCAACCAGGCATTGTTGTAGGCTGCTACACCACCGTTGGTACGGTCTTCCAATCTATAATTCTCACCATAGTCTGCGATGAAGCTCGCAGCTGCGTCAGCAGCCTGCTGCCATGTAACACCGCTCTGTGCTGAGTAGCGTGGACTTGCCATGTAGAGCATCATGCGAACATAGAGGGCACGTGCTGTAGGCTGGTTCACCTCGCCTGCATAGGTAGCATCGTTGGTCTCTGCGTAAGTCTTCAGACTACTCTCGCATTCCTTTACCTCCTTGAAAAGATAATCCATGAAGGTCTTGAGGTCAGGGCGCTCTGTATAACCTGTCATCAGGTCACCGTTAGGGTCGAGCTCGGTTTTAACCAATGGCACCGGACCGTAACGGAGGAACAGTTCCCAGTAGAAATAGGCACGGAGGAAACGTGCCTCTGCAATATAGTTTGCCTTACGTGAATTGTAAAGTTCTACGTCAAGATCTGCAGGGCGAAGCTTGTTCTCTGTATCCTGCTCCAATGTGTTGATGGTGATATTGCACTTGCGGATAGCACGATAGCGACTCTCCCAAGGAGAAGTCAGCTCTGCTGCACCGCCACCACCATAATAGTTACCGATATTGAATGTGGTACGTGTACCTGATGTACCGATACTTGACTCAGCCAGATCGGTAGCAGCATCCATCCATGAGTTGTTCACGCGGTTGGCACCGTGAAGCAGGAAGTTGTAAGTATCGTTGTGGTTCTGTTCCAACAGAGTGAAGTTACCCAACACCTCAGCTTTTGTCAACTCATTGCTTGGCTGCTTGTCGAGGAAATTGCCGAAGGCGTCTTCGCAAGAGGTGAGCGTCATAGCTCCCATAACGAGCGCCAAAGCAAATATACTATATTTCTTCATTTTCGATTCTTTTTGAATGTTCTTGAATTAGAATACGACATTAAAACCTACGTTGACGGTCTTCAAGAGTGGATAACGGTTTGAACCGTTGCTCTCTGGGTCAACCAAGTCGTCGAGATGATCCCATGTAAAGAGGTTGTTGGCATTGATGTAGAAGCGGGCATTGCTCATACCGATATGCTTGATCAACTCCTTAGGGAATGTATAGCTCAACTCGATGTTCTTCAGACGGACGAATGAACCGTTCTTCAGGAAAAATGAGTTCTGGCGCTGGTTGTGGTCACCATTGCTTCCGTAATGGAGCAATGGATATTCTGCTGTTGCCAGGTTCTCTGCCTCGCTCTTTGCAGGGTTCCAGCGGTTCAGGTGGATATCCTTTACCTTACCGTTGTTCTGGAAGGCGAACATCGCATCGCTGTCGTAGTAACGGGATACATGATCTACACCCTGGAACATTACTTCGAAACCGATGCCCTTATAGTTGGCACCGAGTGTCAGAGCGTATGTGTTCTCTGGAATATCGCTGTAGCCGATGAATGTCTCATCACGGTCATCGATGAAGCCATCGTTATTCATATCCTTGTACTTCAGGTCACCAACCTTTACGTTTCCGTAAGTTGATACAGGGAAGTTAGGATTATCCAAGTCGGCCTGTGTTACGAAGCCCTCGCATACCAGACCGAAGTACTGGTTGATTGGGTGACCTTCGCGCTTGCGGTAAGCGGTCTTGTAAGCAGGCTCATCCATATTCTTGATTTTGTTGGCTGCATGAGAGAAGGTAACACCTACATTATAGGTGAAGTCCTTGCCGATGTGGTTGAAGTGATGGAGTTCCAACTCGTAACCCTTGTTCTGGGTCTTACCGAGGTTTCCGGCTGCCATCGTTACACCTACCCACTGTGGACGGCTCAAGTACTCGGTCAGGATATCGTTACGGTTCTCAACGAAGTAGTCGAAGTTACCGGTCAGCATACCGTTGAACAAGCCGAACTCAAGACCTACGTTGAACTTCTTGGCACGCTCCCAGGTTACACCATAGTTAGGATACTGGCTCTCGAAGATACCAGTCTGACCCTTGTTACCGAAGTAGTAATCGTTAGTAATCTGGTTCCACTTCTCCTCATAGAGGAAGCGCTGAGCTACACCACCTACGGTATAAACGTCGTTACCAACCTCACCGTAAGATGCACGGATCTTCAAGTTGTTCAACCAGTTTTCTGTTGGCTTCATAAACTCTTCCTGAGTTACACGCCAACCGAGTGAGAATGCAGGGAAGAAACCGAAGCGCTTGCCCTTGAGGAAGTTCTCTGAACCGTTGTAACCAACGTTAACCTCAGCGAGATACTTGTCATCATAACCGTAAGTTACACGACCTACGAGACCCTGATAGCGCTTAGCCAGGTCTGAATTATAACGGTAGTCGTTCTGGTTGTAAAGTACCATACCTGTAACGTCGTGCTTACCAAACTTGCGGGCGTAGTTAATCTGACCCTCCATATAGAGTTTGTATGTAGTAGAAGAAGCCTTAGAGTAGGCCAGGTCGCCATCTACATTATACTTGGTATAAGCATCTGCACTGGTAAAATTGTTGCGGTCGTTCAACTCATAAGTTGCAAAAGCTGCACCGAATGTCTTCTTATAATAAGAATCGTAGTCGAATGAAACCATACCACGGGCAGAAAGACCAGGAGTCAACCAGTCCATCTTGTAGTCTGCGATGAAGTTGGTCTCATTGATGGTATTGGTTCCACGATAGTATCCACCCTTGGCAAGGGCAGCCACTACGTTGTCCTGATATACGGCTGTACCACCATAGAGAGTCTTGGTTGTCTCACCATTCTGTACCTCATAAGATACTGGGAAAATCCAACCTGGAGTATGGTTGATACGTGCGAAGATATCATAGTTGGTAGAACTCTCGTTAGTGTTAGAACCATGACGGTTCTCGAAACGTGTACCAAAGTTTACGCTGAATGTCAAATCCTTAGAGAGGAAGAAGTCCATGTTGGCACGGAAAGCGTAACGGTTGTAGCCTGGGCTTGAAGAGTTGCCGTATGCATCCTGGCTGAGGTTCTTGATCAAAGAGCCCTGATTGTAGATTTCACCAGATACATAGTAGCGCATACGCTTCGTACCACCACGTACACTTACATTGTAGCGCTGAGAAGGAGCCCAGTTGTTGAGCACCTCATCATACCAGTCTACATTAGGATAGAGAAGCGCATCAGCACCAGTCAACTCGCCGGCGCAGCTCTTGCGGTACATCTCGATATCAGAAGCTGAATACTGTGATGGAAGACCATCATTCTTCAGAGCCTCCTCAAGGAGAGTTACAGAGTCATAAGAGTTCAGATAGTGAGGCTTACGGGTTGGAGTACCCCACATGAAGTTGCTGGTCAAACTAACCTCTGGCTTCATATCCTTACCACGCTTGGTAGTAACGAGGATGACACCATTCGCACCACGCACACCATAAACGGCTGTAGCAGAAGCATCCTTCAATACAGAGATGCTCTCGATATCATCAGGAGCCACCTGAGAGAAAGCACGCTCTGCACCATCTACCATGACCAATGGAGCACCGTCGCCAGCGAAGGTTGCACGACCACGGATGTTGATGGTAGCGTCATCGGCACCAGGAGCACCAGATACCTGGGTTGTTACGACACCTGGAATCTTACCGGCAATAGCCTGTGTTACGTTGGCTGTAGGGGTATTCAAGAGGTCGTCTGAACTAACCTGAGAGATAGCACCTACGACACTCTCCTTCTTCTGATGACCGTAACCAACGACTACGACCTCATTGATTTTCTGACTTTCGTCCTTGAGAACCACCTTGATATTACGCTGATTGCCTACACGGATGTTCTGAGCAACCATACCGATATAAGAGATTTTCAAAGTAGCGTTCTCGTTCTTCACCTGAATCTTGAAGTTACCGTCGAAATCAGTAACAACACCATTGGTTGTCAATGCTTCCATAACAGTAGCACCGATGATAGGCTCACCCGATTCATCTGACACATTACCCGATACGGTAACCTGTGCTGATGCTCCTAAAGTAAGGAGCACCAGTGTCAGGGTCAAGAAAAACTTATGCAATATGTTATTGTTCATTGTTTATTCTATTAATGTTATTGTTGAAGTTCAGCCTCCGTTTAATACAAAGGCTTTCCAATATAGCAAGCTGCAGGATCCATCACAAGATAAGAACCATCAACGATCAGGAAGGCACGGAGCATCTCATTGGCATCACTACAAGGAGCAGTAAATCTCTCGATGTAAACCTTGCCGTTAGTACAGGTCTCTACAGCTACCACCTTGATGTCTGTACCAGAACGGGAAATGGTCATATCCACCTTGGCACCCTCCATATTCTGGCGGAACACAGCCCATTCATCATCATTGGCAGGATAACCTTCATTATCCCACTTTCCTGAGGCATAGGAACTACCCCAACCATATGCATCGCTACGGATAACGAAATACTCTGAATAATTACCACCAGCACGCTCATCATCGGTGCTGACACAGAGGTTCCAGTTGTTCCAGTTGCCAGCACCTGATGTATGGTTTGTGAAACCAAGGTGCAATGAAGCACCGGAAGGAATTTGGAAGTAATCAGAGAATTGTGTCCACCAAGCGGCTGAGCAATCAGAAGTTCCGATTTCGCTGGCTGTAACTTCTACAGCAGTCTGTGCCTGACACTCGTTGGTATCCATGACAAGATAAGAACCATCAACAATCAGGAAGGCACGGAGAACCTCATTGGCATCATTGCAAGGAGCAGTGAATCTTTCGGTGTAAACCTTGCCATTTGTACAGGTTGCCACTGCAACTACCTTGATATCTGTACCAGAACGGGAAATGGTCATATCTACCTTGGCACCCTCCATATCCTGACGGAACACAGCCCATTCATCATCATTGGCAGGATAACCTTCATTATCCCACTTTCCTGAGGCATAGGAACTACCCCAACCATATGCATCGCTACGGATAACGAAGTACTCTAAGTATTTGCCACCATTACGTACATCATCTGTACTCAAACAGAGGTTCCAGTTGTTCCAGTTGCCAGCACCTGATGTATGGTTGGTAAACTTCAAGTGAATTGAACCATTTGCAGGAATACGATAGTAGTCAGAGAAGCTTGTCCACCAAGCAGCAGAGCAATCAGAAGTACCGATTTCGGTAGTAGGAGTACCATCCTCCTTCACAAACTCTACATTCTTGAAAGCTTCATCACCACCACCATTACCACCAATGGTCTTATTCCAATCCTTCTCTTCCATCATGTTACGGATCAGGGTAACATTGTCGATAGATACGGTGTTGGTCTCTTCGGCTGTCAACTTGCTGTCTCCACCTATATATATATAAGGTAAAGAGTTGATGGAATCAACCAAGGTCTTGTACTGGAAAGAGGTAGCACTTGATGATGTCTGATAACCGGAAAGGCTCTTCTTACCATCAACGTAGAGCTGGTAGCCTTCAGTAGAAAGCTGAAGGGCTACGAAATGCCACTCATTAGGAGAGAGAATACCTGTCTTCACAGAAGAAGGGTCATTCTCATTCAGGTTCAAACTCTGCAACTGGGTAGGCTTGTTGTAAACCACCTGACCATTGGCAGTGATATAGAAGTGAGCACTGATATCATTACCAGCAGCATCCTTCTCATCTGAACCAAATGAGATAAGAGGTCGGGTCAAGTCAACATCTGCGACTGTTCCGTCCTCAGCTACGGCTGCATCAATCTTTACAGCGAAAGTGATAGCAGCACCATTTTGCAACTTCACACCATTGAAAGGATTGGCAATCTTGGCACCACCCTTACCATTGATGTGCAATACATTACTTGCGAGGGTCTCATCATTGGTCACCTCACATGACTCATCGTGACTTATCATGTCTGAATACTCAGGTTTCTCTTCTGAATACTCAAAGTCATAAGTTGCCACTGTTGTCTTAGATGGGTAAATCTGTCCGCCAGCAGGATCGTCCTGTCGGCCCCAGTCATCACCACAAGCAGTGAAACTTAATGCCACCATGATAGCACAAGCAAACGAAAGTAAAGTTTTTCTTAACTTCATAACTTAACGCCTTTAGGTTGTTTGTTTACTATTCAAATAGGTTATTTAAAATTCTTAAATCCTTTTTCAGTGGCAAAAGTACAATTAACCGGATTATATTGGGTGGACAATTGGGTTTTATAGGTGGACAAACCGCATAAACAGTAGATTTTTAAGGATATTACGTGCTTATCCACCAGTTGTGTACCCACACATACAAAACAAGGGGTTACTTGACTTATATCAAGTAGCCCCTCAGTTTTATTTTATTTACTTAACAAATTCTCACATCTTGGAACATTATTTCTCCGAAGAATCCAAGGAGAACTATGCCATATCTGAACCCTGAGAATCCAACTGATCCTTATATGCAGTCGGCGAGATGCCAAACTGCTTGGTGAAGCAACGGGTGAAATACTTCGGATCGTTGAAGCCTACACGGTAGGCTATCTCCGTAATATTTCGGTTGGAAGTTTTATCAGCCATCATCTTGCGCGAGATGTCGAGACGGTAGTTACGGATAAACTGGGCTGTTGGCAAGCCTGTCTCCTTGGAGAGATTCTTGCTCAGTACACTGCGGGATATACCCAAGGCATCTGCCAGTTCCTGTACACCAAACTCCGAATTATCGTAATTCTTCTCTATCACATCCATCACTTCTTCCATGAATGGACGCGTATTCTCCTCTACCATCTTCCTGTCAGCCTCAATGCTCTTTTTCTGACTGTCCTGATAACGCTTCTGGTTCTGCAGAATCATCTGGATGCGACTCTGCAGTTTTTCCGGTTCATCACTTTCCTTCATCGCTGCCTCGATAGGACGGTACAGAGCCTCTACTTCCTCTTCGCGCATCTTGTTGAGACGGCGCACATAAGCATATTGGAGCAAGGCGATGATACCTATTATAATAAGGGTAACAAACCACCAGCTCTTCCAGAAATAAGGAGTAATCTGAACTTCTACAGAGATAACCTGCTCCTTATCGGAATTGACAGATGGGATATATTTCACCTCAAACTTATAGTCTCCAGCTGGCAGAGTGGAATAACGCACACTAT
>ERZ780034.172-NODE-172-length-25741-cov-10.4889_pt1 | contig 25741 bp, 13 predicted proteins | sample MGYA00511855_ERZ780034 | MGnify/ENA primary metagenome ERZ780034 (study PRJEB29588, sample SAMEA2148024) | human gut metagenome | biome: human gut; feature: human-associated habitat; material: faeces | place: Denmark | collected 2008/2010 ...
ACCAGGGCCTTCTGTGTAGGTGATGCCGGGTCGCATGGCAGCACTACAAAATGGTAGTAGTTGCCCATGTCCTCAAGAGCCTTGTTCAGCTTCGGCTCATGCCGGTCATTGCTGATTACAGCCGATTTGAGATTGTCAGGAGTCAGTATGGGAGGGACACCGCCCAGATGTTCCAGGCACATTCTTATGGCATACAGGAAGTCCTCCGTCTTCTGCGAAGGTACACATATCACATAGGTATAGTCGCTGTAAGGCATGCAGGCGACAAACACCTCCACCTTGATAATTTCTCCGGTTTCGGCATCCACATAGCTGAGCTTGTCACCGGCAAAGTCCACCATGAGCTTTTCACCCGGTTTGTAGGTGTTGGCAAGTACGGCTGTAACATCCTTCTTCGCAACGAGATTCTGCTTCAGATGGTAATAGAACTGTGATTTTCCGTAACCGTCGGGATGAGTCGCACGGTATTCATCGAACAGGACCTGACGGCTTACATGGGATTTGGAATCCGTCAGCAGTTCCCTGTATCTGGGGAGCAGGATCAGGAACTCTTCCATTCTCCTGTCCGTATATGCCGGTGAACCGGCATGGAACATCCGTTCCAACTCGGGATCGTCAATCTCAAGGAGGTCGCTGATGTTCCATCCGTTGGCTTTTACTGTATTCACATAACCGTTGACGGTTTCCTTGTCTATCGGTAACTTGCGGCTTACACCGCGGTTGGATTCTCCGGCCTGCTTGAGCTGGAGTACTTGTTTTATCAGACTCATATCCTTTGTTGTTCCTGCCATGACTGTGCTGTTTCTTGTTAGCTTACCAGCACAAAGGAAACTGAAACCGGGGAAAGAATGAACGGATATGCTCCGGAAACGAAGATATACGCTCACAATTCCATGCACGGCTGAACGGATATACTCCGGAAAATCTGAAAGCATACGTCTAAAGTGAACGGGTATGCTCCGGAAAAAAGGTGCTAAAACGTGCAATTCTCGGAGGTGAACGGATATGCTCCGGAAAAATTGAGATTTTAATGTCTGGTTATCCATTTTTTCATCCTTTTAGGGGATGAACGGATATAAGATTGTGCTTTTAAAGGCTATTTTTATGCTTTATAGGCTACCGGAAAGTGAACGGGTATGCTCCGGAATATGTAAACATCTTTTAATCGTACCTTATGGAATTGAAACCTGTGACATACGAAGACATCAAACGGGCCGACATCTTTTAATCGTACCTTATGGAATTGAAACTGATAAATGGAATTCCAACCGAGTTCGACAGGATCTTTTAATCGTACCTTATGGAATTGAAACTGATAAATGGAATTCCAACCGAGTTCGACAGGATCTTTTAATCGTACCTTATGGAATTGAAACGAGAAATTCTGCTTTTGAGTTGATACTCGAATGTCTTTTAATCGTACCTTAAGTGAGTTGTTTTTTTATTCGTTGGAGGAACGGAAAAGCCTTGTCAACTCGTCGCCTAATTTCTCAGGCTGAAATATTTTCCCTGAAAACCGAAGAATACTCAAAAAATATACTTATATTTGCGACGATTCAAAAGGAATCGAATTCTATCTAGCAAATTCAACAACAAATGATGGTCAAAGAGGTAAAACAAACAAAGATTCGTGTCGCTCTGACGAGGTAGGCCGTTTATGGCGCTTCGGAAGAAACATGAAGATTGTGCGGCTGCCGGGAGGTAGCAGTGTTTGTTGGGCTCTTTGACATTTTTGTATCCATACCTCTCCTTCGACGGGGAAGCCAGAGGTACTCTACCCCATTCCGGACATTCCTGATCCGGAATTATTTTTTATCATTTTCCATACAATCCTTAATCATTTGTTGTTTTATGAAATATCCAAGTTTACGTGTTATGCGTACTGAGAACGATAACCTCAGCGCACCTGAATATGCCGACAACCTGCTGGTGGTGGAAATCCTGTTTCCTGAACTTCCGGCCGGTACCACCGAACTGTCTGTCCGCATCTGCTCGGCCGACTACGAACTGATGGGTTCGGGCACCTGGCAAGACTCCTCCCAAAGAAAGAATCCGAAAATCCGCCTGAATGTCTGTTCCGAAAAGGAATGGAAAATGGGCGACTATCAGGTATTTGTCTATCGCAACGGATACCCGCTCTGGTATGCCTCCGGGTTTCTGGTCCTCGGATTCGAAGAGTGGAAGAGAATGCCGCTACAGAGCCTCGAGGAGGAACCAGACAGGCGTTACTTCGCCGAGAAGCTGTGCCTGAGCGAATGGTGGACGAAAATCCACCAGTTCACGTTCCAGACAGATTTCATCCGGGAAATCATCCGGAAACTCCGCCTCCACGCCGAAAAGAAGCACCCGGACCCGCATTGGCTGGTCGTCTGCGAAGACACGAAGGGCAAGGCACTCGCCTCGGTCCTGCTCCCCAGACACTTCGGCGACAACCGGCTGGACGAGCGCTATGTCCTCCCCCTGGAGGAACTGGTATCGGGCGCTATCCAGTGGGAACGCCTGAACACGGAAATCGGCCGGAACAGGGTGGTCGTAGTAAGGATACCGGAACTGGCTTACAACGACAGGACCGTGAACCTGCTGTCTCTGTTTGCCTCCCTCCTGCAAGACGGGCACTTCGGCGACGTCGGCTTCATCTTCCAGGGAACGGAAAAGGCGGTGAAAGAATTGCGCCAGCAATGTACGCGGATGGATGCCCTGTTTGCCGAAGAGCAGACCTTCCGTGTACAGACGGACGGGATTCAGGAAACGATAGCCCGCCTGGAAGGCCAGTATGACGAGACGCTGTATTCCGAATGGGAAGCCCCGTCTGAACGGAGTGCCGAAGAGGAACTGAACCGGCTGGTGGGACTCCGACGCCTGAAGGAGGACATGGAAGAGGCCCGGATGATGGCTCTCTTCCTGAAGGAACGGAAAGAACTGTGTCTTGAGCAACGGGGCGAAAGCCGTCACCACATGCTGTTTCTGGGAAATCCCGGTACGGGGAAAACCACGGTGGCCCGGCTGGTGGGACAGATATATCACCGCATGGGGCTGCTCTCTAAAGGCCATACCGTGATAACCTGCCGCACCAACCTGGTAGGCGAATACATCGGCCATACGGAGAAGCGCATGAAAGAGGTGCTGGAGGAAGCCAGAGGAGGTGTCTTGTTCATCGACGAGGCCTACACCCTGGTATCTCATGAGCAGGAATCGAACGATTACGGCAAAGAGGTTATCCACGCCCTGCTTACGGTACTTTCAGAGCCGAATCCGGATATGATTATCATCCTGGCCGGATATGAAGACAAGATGAAGAACCTGCTCCGGATGAACCCGGGGCTGAAAGACCGTTTCCCCCTGCAATTTCACTTTGACGATTATTCTTCGGACGAATTGCTGGAGATAGCGCACCGGACCCTGAAAGACCGGAACTTCGCGCTGACTCCGGAAGCCGACAGGTGCCTGAAGGACCTGATTGAAAAGGCTTCGGCCCGGCGCGACGAGCATTTCGGGAACGGCCGGTGGGTACACAACCTCATCGAACAGGGCCTCATCAAGAGCATGGCCAGACGGGTGATGTCCCGTTTCTCGCCTGCCGTTGCCGGACGGGAACTCTTCAGCACGATAGAGCTCAGCGACGTGGAAGATGCCGGACGGCGTTTCCTGAGCACACGGGAGGCAAGGCTTACCCCTCCGGCTCCCCGCATCGGGTTCCGTGCCTGACGGGGCATCAAAAAACCCTGACACCGTCTTACTGAACGGTATCAGGGTTTTCACGTTTTCAGTCTGCGCTTATCGCCGGAATCAGTGGGCAAAGAGTCCTTCTACAGGAAGTTCCTTTCCGTCTTCGCCCGATACCTTCAGACTCAGGGTTCCGCCGTTATGGTCAAAATAGCGGACAACTACCGGGTGATAACCGGCTTTCAGGGCCTTCTGTCCCACCAGTTCGCGCGGGGAGTGCGGGCCGTCGTTATCGACCACCATTTCCTCGTCAATCATCAGGTAGCTGCCGTCGTCGGAGAGCAAGGCAAAGGTATAGATGCCGTCCTGAGGCGCCTGGATGTAACCGGTAATCTCCAGACCGATGTTGCCGCTCACGCCTTCGGGAATGGTGACAGAAGCACTTTCGTACTCACCCTTCAACGGAGCCTGGGTGATTTCGGCACACTTGTCGCCCTTGTAGTCGTACCAGGCTACTTTCAGCCCTTTCTTTTCGGGTTTTACACCGGCAGCCGGAGCGTATTCGCTCTTGATGAAACGGGTCTTTACGATGTCTCCCTTCTTGCCGTTCGGACGGAAGGTACGGAACGTGAAGTCGGTCGTTTCTGTTACGGTGACAGGGCCTTCGTACTTGGCAGAAGCCTGTGTAGGGATGCTGCCGTCGGTGGTATAATAGATGGAAGCGCTCTTGTCCAGACACTCGATGGCTACTTTTCCCTCGCCGATGAAGGTATTGGTTTCATAGAAGCCCTCCAGGTCGGGAATCCGGTAATTGATATTCATCGTATTCAGGCGGTCGAAATGAGCGGCCATGCGTGCCGTGAAGCCGTTCCAGTCTTTCTGTGCCGGATTGCTCCATCCCAACTCGGCGATAGCCAGCATACGCGGAGCCGCCATGTAGAGCATCCGTTCGCGCGACGGAATCCATTCGCACCAGATATTGCCCTGCACACCCATAATCAGGTCTTTCTGGGCATCGGTCATTCCTTCCAGTTCCGGATTATAGTCGTAGATATTGATGGCGCTCTTCTTGTCCTGCTGATCATCGAGGTAGAACGGTGCGTTCGGTGTATAGATGACCTTATTGCCGTGGGCTGTAGCAACCTTCGAAGCATCCTTCGACCAGCTTCTCCACCACATTACGGTAGAGGTTTCGGACAATCCGCCCTCGATGATTTCATCCCAGCCGATCATCTCCTTGCCGTTCTCGTTGAAGAACTTCTCCATGGTATGGGTGAACCAGGCCTGGAGTTCTTCTTCGTTCTTCAGGTTATTGTCGCGCATGCGGCGCTGGCAGTCGGGACACTTCTTCCAGTTGGTCTTTTCCACCTCATCGCCTCCGATGTGTACATACTTGTAGGGGAAGAGCGCAAAGATTTCCTTGTATACATTCTTGCAGAACTCGATGGCGGAATCCTTACCCGGGCAGGCAGGCGAACTGAAGGTGGTTCCCCATCCTACTTTATCGGTACAGGCCACGCCCTTGTAATTGCTCACGGCGGCCAGCATGTGTCCCGGCATATCTACTTCGGGCAACACGTCGATGCCTCTCACGGCCGCGTAATTTACGATGTCACGAATCTGGTCTTGCGTATAGAAGCCGCCGTACAGGGTATCTCCGTTCTCTACATGCAGGTATTTGGCGGGGATTTCATAATCCGGATTGTCCTGCTCCCGGGCGTACTGCATGCAGCTGCGGTCGTGGCTGTTGAATTTTCTCCAGGCCCCTTTTTCCGTGAGCAACGGATATTGCTTGATTTCGATGCGCCAGCCCTGGTCATCGGTCAGATGCCAGTGGAACTTGTTCATCTTATAGAGTGCCATCAGGTCCAGGAGTTCCTTTACCTCGTCCGCATCGTAGAAGTGACGGGACACGTCGAGCATCAGTCCGCGCCAGCCGTAACGGGGAGCATCTGTAATGCTCACGGCCGGAACCGCCCAGTCTGTACCGGTAACGACCTGCTTCGACTCGATGGCGGCCGGGAAGAGCTGCCGAAGGGTCTCGATACCCGCAATGACACCGGCATATCCGTGGCCGGCTATCTCTACTCCGCTACCCGTAGCGTTCAGCGTATAGCCTCCTTCTTTCCCCTCTCCGGTGAGAGACAGGCGGATGTCTCCTTCGCCCTTTTCGGTCTGAAGGGTGTACCCCGTAGCGGTAGACAGGATTTCTGCCAGATAACCGGCCGCGGGAGCCAACGCGTCGTCGGAATATCCGATAACGGTATTGTCCTTCAGTACAAAGGCACCTTTACTTACCTCCACCTGATTAGGCAAAGGAATGATTTCCACATCGCTTACCGTAACGTTTTCGCTACAAGCGCTGAAGCTCAACAGACCGGCCAACGCCAATGTGCCCGCTATCAAGCCACATGAACTTTTTTTCATAAGCATAGAATTTGGTTAGAAATTAGAAATTTCATGCAAGTTATCAAGAAAATCCTGAACATACAAGAAAGGGGACGGAAATATGGCAATTTTCTGATAATCATCCATTACTCAACTTTCGCAAGCTCAAGTTGCAGTTGACGAGCAACAAGTTGACGAGTTGACAAGGTATTTGTAGCGATCCATTTCAGGTGGCACTTCATCAAACAGGGCATTTCAGCCTTGTAGACTTGTTGACTGAAGCCTTGTCAACTAGTAAGTTGAGCACTTGCGAAACTTAAAATCCATTAAAAAAACGTCCGTTCGTTTAAAGCCATACGAACGGACGTTTTCCCGCAAACAAACGGACGAACGGATTGAAACGTCCGTTTGTTTTTCAGTATCATAAACCGGTCAGAAAGTCACTACATTCATCATCTTGTCTACCAGCATACCGTCGGCAGGTTGCAGGTTGTAGGTGTAATCCTTCTTGGCCTTGAAACGGATAAGCAGCAGCTGGTTGTCGCCTTCCAGGTACGGTTGCTCACCGATGTTGACGAAGGTAGGATACAAGGCCTTCACGCCGTTGGTATGCAGGCGGTCGTTCGTCATGTTCTTCATGGCTTCGATGCCCGGAGTCTCGATACCCAGGTATTCCAGTTCTTCCGGATTATACGGCAACGCGAAGCTGAAGGCATTGACCGAACGGAGTCCCTTACCGCTGACTTCCAGTGTCACGGTTTCGCCGGCACGGTAAGTCTTCTTCTGCGGAGTCACTACCAGCGAACCTTCTACGGCAGGAATCTGACGGCTGCTTACTCCCGATTCCAGTTCGATACCTACGGCCGAGATATCGTAAGCGTCAATCAGGCCGTTCTCGTTCAGGTCGCCCTTGCTGATGTAGCCTTCGTAATCGGAATCTCCCTTGCGCAGACCGGTATAGTTCATGTACGAAGTCAGGTCGTTATGGTCAATCTTCTTATCGTTGTTGATGTCGCCCGGTATGAAGGTATCGGTACCCGGTACGCGGAAGACATAGAGTTCACGGCCGGAGCCGAAGTTGCCTACCGCCTGGCTGACGGCTATCTTGATGTAGCGGGCCACCGGTTGCGTAGTGAAGGTGAAATGTTTCACATCGCCACCCTGCCAGTCGAAGGTGCCGGCAGATGTCCATTCCGTGCGGTCCATGCTATAGAATACTTCGCCCTTCTGCAAGGTTCCGTTACCACCGTCCAGACGAGGCAAGTAATCGAAACGGTCGAGGGTATTGATGCTCTTCAGGTCGATAACCAGGTCGAACGGTACGGCTGCCTTGCTCCATTCGGTATGCCAGGCGTCGGTCTCGTCGAAATTGAACAAGCGGCGGACAGGTTGTCCCGGCTGGTTCGGACAAGAGGTTTCGCCCTTGATGCCGCGGATGGCGAATTCCAGCGGGTCGGACTTGGTCTTTCCGCTGAAGCTGCTCCATTCCGAGGCTCCCGAAGCGTTGACCGAACGGATGCGGAACGCATAGTCTGTCTCTACCTTCAAGTCTTCGAACGTAAGGCTGTTCTGGCGGATGGTAGAATAAATCATGCCTTCGGATTCGATTTCATAATAATCGGCTCCAGGTACCGGTTCCCAGGTAGGAGTCAGGGTATAGGCTCCGGCATTTTCATCGGTAATCCGTGCCTGAGGTGCCTGCAAGGCTCCGGTCTGCTTCAGGAGTCTGTCGGCCGGCGCAAACGCAAAGCCTTTCATTTCTACCTGTACCCTATCAGCAGTCACATCTACCGCATGGAGCTTGACGTGTACCACCGGATTCTTCCGGATCTGTACGGAAGCGAAATCGGAACCTTGTGTCGCGAAGCGGTTCAGTTCCGGGGCTTCTTCGTAATAATAGACATCGGTACCCTGCTCGAATGCCTCGCGGGAAGAAACGGCCTGTAGCTTGACGCTCTTCTTGCCGATACGGGCTACCAGCGATTTCGGAGCCTGAGTGACATTGATGCGCAATTCCGTAACGCGTTCCTTCACCATTCCGTCGTACATGCCTTCGGTAGGCTCGATGATAACCGTTACCTTGTCGCCCTCCTGCTCGGAACTGATGCGGGTAACCGTAGAGTAACCTTCCCGATAGGCTTCCGTGGTTCCGTCGTCGTCGTATTCAACGAAAGATGTCTTTCCCTGCGGATAGATTTCATAGATACGCAGGTCTTTCGGCCACTGGCTCACGTTGTTGTGTTCTTTGGTAAGCGGCAGGATGGCCCCCATCTTGATGAAGACCGGAAGTTTCCAGAGCGGAGCCTCGAAATTGTTGATGACGCGTCCTCCCGTATACTTGTCGCCGGTGAAGTAATCCACCCATTCGCCTTCCGGCAGGTAGATGCCGTTGCGGATGTCGTTCCCCTGCTCGTCGGCTTCGGTATTGCAATAGACTGGAGCCACCAGCACGAACGGGCCGTACAGGAACTGGTAGCGGGTAGCCGGTCCGTAGGTGTAACCGTTCGGGTAATCCAGGAACATGGCACGTATCATCGGTTTGCCGTCGACGGATTCGCGGGCGATGCTATAAGCGTATGGCATGAAGGCCGACTTCATCTTCAGGTACATGCGGTTGATGGAAGCGGCCGGTTCGCCCAGAATGTGCGGATATTTCGGGTTGGCTCCCCATCCGTCCATGTTCAGCTGCATCGGCGTGAAAGTCTTCCACTGGAAATCGCGGACATTGACCGGTACATTCTTACCTCCGAAGATACCGTCCATATCCGAAGTGATGTTCGGCTGACCGGAAAGTCCGGAACAGATATAGGTCGGGATGTGGAAACGGATGTATTCCCATTCGCCTCCGGTCTGGTCGCCCGACCAGATACCTGCATAGCGCTGGGTACCTGCCCATCCGTCCAACGAAATGATGAACGGGCGTGCGTTCTTTCCGTAATACGGCATGATTTCGCCTACATCGGCCACACCGTTCAGTCCGAAGGAATAACCGGCGCCTACCCAGGCTACATCGGTCTTGAGCACCCGTACACCGGCATCACGCACTTCGCGCACGATGTCACGTTGCAACAATGCCTCTACCCCTTTCTTGGGATGCAGGTCCGATTGTGTCCAGAGTCCGATTTCCACCCCTTTCTGACGGGCATAATCGCCCAAAGACTTCAGGTTCTCGACATTGCCTTCCAGGGTCTCGGTCTGTCCGTAGCCGGCTCCGTAACCGTCGTTCGGAAGAATCCAGCCCAACGGCATATCGTGAGCCTCGTAACGGTCGATGACGGCACGGGCCGAGAACTGGTAATTGTTCTTCTCTCCGTTCAGCGATTCCTTGATACCTCCGTTGTCCTTCTGGCTTTCCACGTATTTCTTACCGTCCTCGAAGAGGATGCCTTTCTCCGCATCTTCCTTCCAATAGTCGCGGTTGTAGGCATTGAGGTGTCCTTCGTAGAAACCGAATTTCGGCAACAGGACGGGATGACCGGTCAGCTGATAAAAGCTGTTGAGCAGAGATACCGGTGTATCGTCCAGCCAGAAGAAACAATCCAGGTAAGGAGTATCGTGGCTGAGCAATACCGTGCCCGGACGGGAAGCTCCGAAATCATACTTTCCGGGAGCAAAGGTATATCCCATCATACCGTAGCCGCGGGTAGACCAATAGAACGGAGTCGGCGAAGCCACACCCCCGTCGGTCCACTGGTTGGTATTGACAATCTCGATGGCTTGTCCTTTATGCGAGAAGCGTCCGTTCTGCACACCGCCACCATAGAAATATTCATCGGGATTTTCTTTCAGGGAAAGGATGACCTGCTGGCCGGTAAACTGAACCGGCGCCGTTTCTTCTACCACGGCTTTTCCGCTGGCCAGGTCGCGGATACAGAAGAGTCCGCTCTGCTTATCGATTTCTACGGCAATGGAAGAGGTAGCAACGGTAATCTTCCCCTGTTCGTCCTTACATTGCAACGTACCCGGATTCCGACGCGGATTGTCCACCAGAATCTGAGCGGGCGGTACAGCTTCGGGGTCGCGGACAATACCTCCGGCATTATCCTGAAAGAAACGTACCATATTCTCGCCATAGAAATCGAGCATCATACGTTGCTGATTGGAGAACAACACTTCGACGGTAGTCGGGTTGAGCAACGTCGCACCGCTCACAAGCGGTTGTTGTTGCCCTACTGTCGTCTGCGACGGGCTGAACGGGACGGTTGTCCCTACCGCCGGAGCTGCCAGACAGACAGGCAAGGTGAGCGCCAACGCCCACACTTTCGGTTCATTTTTCATAGGGTCTTTTTTAGTTATGAGTTTATCATAGTTCCGAATGGGCAAAATTACAATTAAAATCCGTTCCACAAACGTTTGAGGCCCAAAAAGCAAATAACCGGAACATCTATCTGAAGTTTTTAACATTCCAGACAGATATTCCGGTTATTTCTTGAAAAATTTTAATTATTCAGCCGTTATTCCGAAATTTTTCTTCCGGGAAAATAAGTTTCCATCAGAGCGATGAAACCGGCATCTCCCTTGAGTGAAGCCAGGTCCTCCTCTTCCTCCAGCTCCTGCCAGGTGATAGGATGATGGCTAGCCAAGGCCGCCCTCAATGTCTGCAACGCATCTTCCTTGCGTCCTGTCAAGGCATACAGGCAAGCCAGATTATAGATGGCACTGGTATCACCCGCCATGGCAATTACCTGTTTCAGCAGACCTTCTATCTGTTCAGCATCCTGATTCAAGGAACCTCTCAACCGGGCCAGGTCAGAGATAGCCAACGCATAATTATAGATAATGAGCGCATTGCCGGGCTGAAGTTCCATTGCCTTCTGGTATTTTACCAATGATTCCTCAAACGGTTTTTCATCTTTCCTGATGTCTCCCTGTGCGGAAAGCGCGTTTCCCCAGTTGTAATAGAAAGCCGGGAAACTCTCCTGCAATTCTACGGCCTTGGTAAACTTTTCATAGGATTCATCGAATAAGGTATCGTCTCCCTTCATGCTGGCCAAATCGGAAATCGCCACTCCCCAGTCATTGTAAGCCAGCGCATTGTCCGGCTGGAGTTCTACCGCTTTCGCATATTTCTCGAAAGAAGAAAGGAAAATGGCCTCATCTCCCTTCAACATGGCCAGACGGGAAAGCAGGTTCGCCCATTTATAATACACCGGAACATATTCGGGATGAAACTTTTCTACGATGGCAAATTTCTCAACGGCCTCCAAAAAGACCGATTCGCGTCCGGTCATCAGTGCCAGTTCGGACAGGGCCATTCCCCAGTTGTCATAGATGGCGGCATCCCGTGGAGCATAACGTAAGGCTTGTATGTATTTCTGGAAGGCTTCCTGAAAAATGCCCGGGTTTCCCATCACTTTTCCAAAATCGGCCAATGCATTGGCCCAGTTATTCAGCAACAAAGGATTACGAGGCTCCAGACTGGAAGCTTTCGCATATTTCTTACAGGCTCTTTTAAACAGATTCTCGTCTTTTCTCATTTTAGCCAGCGCAAGCAACGATTCTCCCCAGTTGTTATAGGCAGGGGTATACCGCTTCTCCAGATTGACTGCTTGACTGTAACAGACACATGCCTCCTCGAAACGGTTTGTACTTTGGGCATGATATCCTTGTTCGAACCATTCCTGTGCGGTGGGTTTCTTTACCCGCTTTCCAGTAACCGGTTCAGTTTCTTTTTTATTCTGAGCTTCTTTCAGCATAATGTAATGGTATTAGAACGGACGCTTGTCCTCAAAAAATTAATGGTCTCTCTGTACAGACGGATTCTTCCAGCCAGGAAAAACGTTCGTATACTCCCCCAACCAAGAAGAAAGCCGCTTGATTTGTGCCCAAAAATACGGAAATATTCCATTCTACAAACTTCCAGTCTGCATTTTTTTTCTGACAAGCCGGAAAAGAGAACGACCGGCAATCATCTTGTGCCTCTCTTAAAGGAATAGCTTTCAGATATATAAACCGTATCCGGAGCAGTTGACTCTAACATGGACGGCCCGGGAAATACCTTCCCTGACTTTTTCCGAAACGCCGCCGGCATCAAGCCCGCCATTCATATTATCGGACAACTCTTCCAGCCGGAAAATAAAAAAGCCCCTGAAAACACCGTTTTCAGAGGCTTCTGCCCGAAAGTACACCCTCAGGGATTCGAACCCTGGACCCACTGATTAAGAGTCAGTTGCTCTACCAACTGAGCTAAGAGTGCTTCTTTGTTTTTGCGGTTGCAAAGGTAAGTGCTTTTATTGAAATGGCCAAACTTTTTTACATAAAAAATTACACTTTTTTACTATCTTCCTTTCTACCAGCCGTTTCCGGAAAGCAAGGAAAAGGTTCTTAACGGTTAATCAGCAAATCTCTAAGATTCGTTTCCAGCCGTGCTTCCACTTCTTCTACGGGAACTTCATGCCCCAGTTCCTGACGGATAGATGTCACACCTTTATCTACGAAACCGCACGGATGAATATAACGGAAATACTCCAAATCCGTATTTACGTTCAAAGCCAATCCGTGCATCGTAATGAAGTGGCTGCTCCGTACTCCCATTGCGCAGATTTTCCTCTCCCTCGGTGTTCCGACATCCAACCATACACCGGTAGCCCCGGAAACACGTCCTGCCTTTATCCCATACAAGGCACAAACCCGGATAACCGCTTCTTCCAATACATCCAGATAAGCCTTCAGCCCCAGATGGTAATCCTCCAGATTCAGAATCGGATAACAGACCAGTTGCCCCGGTCCATGGTACGTAATGTCTCCTCCCCGGTCAATATGGAACAACTCTGCATGAATACGCTCCAGCTGTTCATCCGTCAACAACATATTTGTCTCTTTGCCATGCCGCCCCAATGTATAGACATGCGGATGCTGGCAGAAAATCAACCGGTTTTCGTAAGGCAAGCCTTTCTCACGGGCCGATACCAGCGAATCAAACAATTCCGTCTGCCGTTTCCAGGCTTCACCATAGGGAATCATCCCCCAATATTCTGTCTTCATAATCAGTTCTCCTATATTCAGAAACTTGTCTGGACACTCCGGCATACGATGTCTCAAGACATCCGGCAAATGCCGGAGCGGGTCAGACAAGCTCTTTGTTACCGACGGCAAGTTAACAAAAATCCTGAATATACGCCTCTTTCTCATGAAACTTCTTCTGCCTTTATTCCAAATATGCCCTCCACACGTTACTTTTCTGTTTTTTTGGCAGAAAGAAATACCTTTTTTGATGGCTAATTCACGAAGTTATCTTATATTTGTAATATCTAGCAATAAAGTTGCAACCACAAAATTTAAAAGAACAACATGAAAAAATCAAACGAACTGTTTCTCAAGACAATGGGACTTGCTTCGGCCCTCATCCTTGCCCAAGGATGTACCAAACAGACAACCGAAAAAGCCCTGACTACAGAAACACTGACTTGCGATACGACCGTTTTCCTGAAAGAAGATGTAAAAAGCTCACCTTCGTGTAAAATAAACTATAGCCTGGCATTCTTCAAAATGCGTCAGGCTACAGACTCTGTAACGCTTAAATCCAACGCACAGCTGATTAAAGCCATCGAAGAAGGTATGCCCGCTACGCAAAATCCGCAGGAATTCGTACAACACTTGAAAGATACCCTGATAACCAACTACCGGCAGGACCTGGAGGATTTATATGAGTACGACCTCCGCAACGGCCTGAAAGACCATGAGCTCCCGGGATGGTACAATTATGAATATGGTATCAATTCTACCCTGACTGAAGGGAAAGACCATGTATGGAACTATAAGGTGGGCCATTTCGCATACACCGGAGGAGCTCATCCGAACAGTTACCAGAAATGGATTAACCTGACCGACCAGGGTGAAGTACTGACCAAAGAGCAGGTATTCCTGCCCAATACGGAAGCTGCTGTATGCGAACTGATCCTGAAAGAGCTGATCCGTACGGCCTGTGAACGAGTTGAGACCGATACCATCACCAGCATCGAAGGACTACAGGAATACGGCATCCTGCAGATGAACGGGCTCTACCTGCCAGACAACTTCCTGTTGGAGAAAGAAGGCATCCGTTTCCTGTATAATCCTTATGATATCGCTCCGTATGCGTTAGGAAACTTTGAGCTCCTGGTACCTTATCAAGAACTGAATACCTACCTTATCAAGCATTAAGAATCTTATGGACATCATCCTTAAATATTTTCCCAAGTTGACTGACATTCAGAAAGAACAGTTTGCAGCCCTTTATGACCTGTATACTGACTGGAACAGCAAAATCAATGTCATCTCACGTAAAGATATCACCAATCTGTACGAGCACCATGTATTGCACTCATTGGGTATAGCTGAAATCATCCGCTTCAAACCTGGCACTTCTTTGATGGACCTTGGCACGGGCGGCGGATTTCCGGGTATTCCTCTGGCTATCCTCTTTCCCGAATGCCGATTCCACCTGGTAGACAGCATCGGGAAAAAGGTGAAAGTGGCAACCGAAATCGCACAAGCCATTGGCCTGAAGAATGTAACGACCCGTCATTGCCGGGCAGAAGAAGAAAAACAGCAGTTCGACTTTGTTGTCAGCCGGGCCGTCATGCCATTGGCAGACCTGCTGAAGATTATCCGGAAAAATATCCGGAAAGAACAAATCAACGGTTTGCCAAACGGACTCATCTGCCTGAAGGGAGGAGAACTGGAACACGAAATCATGCCAGTAAAACACAAAGCGCTCATTTATGACCTGAAGGACTATTTCGACGAAGAATATTTCGAGACCAAAAAAGTAGTGTATGTAACCATCAACGGATAAAGAGCCATGAAAATCAAACGATTTGAATTCAACATGTTTCCGGTGAACTGTTATGTACTTTCCGACGAAACACGTGAAGCCGTAGTCATCGACGCCGGATGCTTCTATCCGGAAGAAGGAGAACAGCTGAAAAAATACCTTAACGAAGAAGGGCTCCAGCTGAAACATGTACTGAATACCCATCTGCATCTGGACCACATCTTCGGCAACGCTTTCCTGATGCGTAAATTCGGACTGAAGCCTGAGGCAAACCAGGCAGACGAATTCCTACTTGCCCGCGCAGCCGACCATTGCCGCATGTTCGGTTTCCGAATCAATGAAGAACCCGCGCCACTGGGAGGCTATATCGCCGACGGAGACGAAATCTGTTTCGGAAACTCCAGGCTGAAAGCGATAGCAGCCCCGGGACATTCACCCGGAAGTCTGGTATTCTACGATGAGAAGGACGGATGCATGTTCAGCGGTGACGTGCTTTTCCGGGGAAGTATCGGACGGACGGACCTGGACAGAGGAAGTTTCGAAGACATCAGAAACAGCATCTGCAACCGACTGTTCACCTGCCCGGACAATACCATAGTATATCCAGGCCATGGCGAACAGACTACCATCGGCTACGAAAAGAAAAACAATCCTTATTTCCAATAATTCTGTAATCAACCACTTAAATCATACATTATGAAAACAGCAACTTTTGCCAACCGTCATATCGGCATTTCGGAAGAGGATTATCCGAAGATGCTGGAAAAAATCGGGGTGAAGAGTCTTGACGAACTGATAGACCGGACCATACCGACAAACATCCGCCTGAAAGAGCCGCTCCAACTGGAACCGGCAATGACCGAACGTGAATTTGCAGAACATATAGGAAAACTGGCTGCCCTGAACCAACCGTTCAAGACCTATATCGGAGCAGGCTGGTACGACACCGTAACACCGGCGGTCATCCAGCGGAACGTATTCGAGAATCCGGTATGGTATACTTCCTACACACCTTACCAGGCCGAAATCTCACAGGGACGCCTGGAAGCTTTGCTGAACTTCCAGACCGTTATCAGTGACCTGACAGGCATGCCATTGGCGAACTGTTCTTTATTGGATGAAGCTACCGCTGCCGCTGAAGCGGCTACCATGATGTTCGGACTACGTAGCCGTGCCCAACAGAAAAATGGCGCAACAACGCTGTTCGTAGATGAAGAGGTCTTTCCCCAGACTCTGGCGGTCATCCGGACACGTGCCCTGCCACAAGGCATCCAGGTACAGGTGGGCAAGTACAAGGAACTGGATTTCACACCGGATATATTCGGCTGTATCATTCAATATCCCAACAATAGCGGAAACATCGAAGACTACCGTGAGTTTACCCGTCAGGCACACGAAGCCGGTTGCAAGGTAGCCGTAGCGGCAGACATCATGGCGCTGGTATTGCTGGTACCTCCCGGCGAATGGGATGCAGACATCGTTTTCGGAAGTTCCCAACGATTGGGTACTCCACTTTTCTACGGTGGACCTTCTGCCGCCTATTTCGCTACCCGCGACGAGTATAAGCGCAACATGCCGGGACGCATCATCGGACTCTCCAAAGACAAATACGGACATACCTGCTACCGCATGGCCCTGCAGACACGTGAACAACACATCAAACGTGAAAAGGCTACATCAAACATCTGTACGGCACAGGCCTTGCTAGCTACCATGGCTGGTTTCTATGCCGTCTACCACGGACCGGACGGAATCAAGGAAATAGCGAAGCGTATCCATAGTATGACCAATTGCCTGAACAAGCAATTGGCCAAATTAGGATATGTACAGAAAAACGAACTTTTCTTCGATACCCTCCGTCTGCAATTACCGGACAATGTGTCTACGCAAAAACTACAGACCATCGCCATGAGCAAGAAAGCGAATTTCCGCTATTTCGACAATGGCGATGTAGGAATCAGCATTGATGAAACAACTACCCTGGCAGATATCAATCACCTGCTGAATATTTTCGGTATCGCCGCCGAAACAAACATTCAGGAGATAACCGATATTCCGGAGACATCGTCCCTCACTCGGGAACTGAGAAGACGTACAGGATTCCTGTCGCATGAAGTATTCAATAAATATCATACCGAAACCGAAATGATGCGTTACATCAAACGGCTGGAACGTAAAGATATTTCATTAATCCACTCCATGATTTCATTGGGCTCCTGCACCATGAAACTGAATGCCGCCGCCGAAATGCTTCCGCTAAGCAATGCCGGCTGGATGAACGTACACCCATTGGTACCGAAAGAACAGGCAGAAGGTTATCAGCAACTTATCTATCGTCTGGGCGAACAACTGAAAATCATCACCGGATTCGCAGGTATCACATTCCAACCTAATTCCGGAGCCGCCGGAGAATACACCGGCCTGCGTATCATCCGCAGTTACCTGGAGAGCATCGGTGAAGGGCATCGAAACCTGGTACTGATTCCAGCGTCAGCACATGGTACGAATCCTGCATCAGCAGTACAGGCCGGTTATCAGCCTCTGGTCTGTGCCTGCGATGAACGAGGCAATGTGGACCTGAAAGACCTCCAAGAAAAAGCAGAGGCTCACAAAAATGAACTGGCAGCGCTGATGATTACTTATCCGTCTACACACGGTATATTTGAAACAGACATCGCTGAAATCTGCCAGATTATCCACCGTTGTGGCGCACAAGTATACATGGATGGAGCCAATATGAATGCCCAGGTGGGATTGACCAATCCTGCTACCATCGGCGCTGACCTTTGCCATCTTAACCTTCATAAGACCTTTGCCAGTCCGCATGGAGGAGGCGGACCAGGTGTAGGGCCTGTCTGCGTAGCAGAACACCTGATACCGTTCCTTCCGGGACATGCTTCTTTCGATCACGAAGAGAACGAAGTGGCTGCCGCTCCTTACGGAAGTGCCGGCATCCTGCCTATCACCTATGCCTATATCTGCATGATGGGTACCGAAGGGCTGACCCGTGCCACACAAGTAGCCATACTGAACGCCAACTATCTGGCTGCCTGCTTCGAAGAGGCATATGGTACTGTCTATCGGGGAGCAAACGGCTATGTGGGACACGAAATGATTCTGGAATGCCGGAAATTGCACGAAGAAAGCGGCATCAGCGAGAATGATATCTCCAAGCGGCTGATGGACTACGGCTACCACGCTCCTACCCTTTCCTTCCCTGTACATGGTACCTTGATGATTGAACCGACGGAAAGTGAAAGTCTGGCCGAGCTGGACAACTTTGTAGAAGTTATGCTGAAAATCCGGGAAGAAATAGAGGAAATAAAACGGGGAGACGCCTCTGCCGACGACAATGTGCTGGTGAACGCTCCACATCCGGAATATGAAATAGTAGCCAACGAATGGGAGCACAGCTATAGCCGTGAAAAAGCTGCTTACCCTATCCCAAGCGTACGCGAAAACAAGTTCTGGATAAATGTGGCCCGTATAGACAACACCCTGGGCGACCGCAAACTGCTTCCTACCCGTTACGGTAACTTCAACTGAAAAGCAGAAAACTGATTCATAAAAAAAGCGTCATAGCTTCTTCCTCTTTCGGGATAGATTGGCTATGACGCTTTCTGTTTATCAAGTTGTCCGATTAAGACAATCCTTCAATTTCTCCATTTACAATATCGATATGCAACGCCTGAGGTTCTTTCGGCAATCCAGGCATACGCATGATTTCACCGGCTACCATTACCAACATTTCAGCTCCGGCATTGATAACGATATCACGTACCGTAAAGTTGAATCCGGAAGCTACCCCATACAACTTAGGATCGGTAGAGAACGAATATTGGGTTTTGGCGATACAAATCGGGAAATGTGTATATCCCAGTTCCTCAATCATCTTCAGTTTCTTACGGGCAGCCGGGCCAAAGAGTACCTGTTTCGCTCCATATAAGTTCAAAGCAATCTTACGCACTTTTTCTTCCACTGAATCTGTTTCATCGTAAGCGAATGTCAAAGGTTTCGACGGCTGTTTTTCAATGGTATCTACTACCAGATTTGCCAGGTCTACAGCCCCTTCGCCTCCTTCCATAAAGGCATTGTTGATGGCAAAACCGATTCCCTTTTCTGCACAATGCTGGCGCACATAATCCAGTTCTTCATCGGTATCGTTGGCATAGCGGTTGAAAGCAACGACAACGGTCTGTCCGAACGATTGCAGATTCTCGATGTGTTTGTCCAAATTCTTCAAGCCCTCTTTCAAACCTTCCATATTCGGTTCCTTGATTTCGTCTACACTCACACCACCATGCATCTTCAAGCCTTGAGCCGTAGCTACCAATACAGTCAGTTTCGGTTGCAGGCCTGCCTTACGACACTTGATATCATAAAATTTCTCTGCTCCCAAATCGGCACCGAAACCGGCTTCCGTAATAACATAGTCGCCAAAAGTCATAGCCAATCGGGTAGCCAGCACTGAATTACATCCGTGGGCAATGTTGGCAAACGGTCCACCGTGAACAAAAGCAGCAGTATGTTCGGTAGTCTGAACCAGATTCGGAGACAAGGCATCCTTCAGCAATACAGTAATAGCACCTGCTACTCCCAGATCTTTTACCGTAAACGGCTTGCCTTCGATTGTGAATCCCAGCAAAATATTTTCAATACGGCGACGCAAATCAGCTTCACCGGTAGCCAGACACAAGATAGCCATGATTTCGGAAGCCGGTGTAATATCAAAACCAGATTCACGCATAACACCGTTTGTCTTTCCTCCCAATCCAGTCACAATGTAACGCAAACCACGGTCGTTCACATCCAGGACGCGGTTCCAAAGCACTTCCTTCATGGCAAAACCGTTGTCACGATTCTGATACATATAGTTATCCAGCAAAGCAGCAATCATGTTGTGGGCTGATGTAATGGCATGGAAATCTCCTGTAAAATGAAGGTTTATCTTATCCATCGGCAATACCTGAGCATAACCACCTCCGGCAGCTCCACCCTTCATACCGAAACAAGGACCCAATGACGGTTCACGTAAGGCACAGATGGCCTTCTTACCGATTTTATTCAAGCCTAATGCCAAACCGATAGACACAGTGGTTTTACCGATACCGGCTTTAGTTGGAGTGATGGCTGTCACCAGAATCAGGTTACTCTTGTTTACCTTCTCTTCATCAATCAAAGTTTCGGGTACTTTGGCAATGTAACGGCCATAATTCTGGATTTCCTCTACTGGAATGTCATAATCGCGAGCTACCTGTTTAATCTTGGTCAACTCTATACTACGTGCAATTTCTATATCAGATTTCATAACGTTGAAAATTTAAAGCCACAAAGGTAGAAAAAAAATAAGACTTTCCATCAAAACCCCCCATCAGTCGGTAGAAAAATTCAGTTTTTGATACAGGACAACTTTTGAAATACCAAAGTTGCGTAACTTTGGCAACGATATACAAGACGTCTGGTAAACAATAATATTAAAACATCTTATACACGTACATTATGATGCAACACATCTCTTCTGCCGCATATGCAGATTCCAAGCCTCATTACGAACTCCTGGACGGATTACGAGGAGTCGCCGCACTGTTAGTTCTTTTTTATCACATTTTCGAAGGACTCTCTTTTGCAGCCGGTGGGACTCCCATTACTGTTATCAACCACGGTTATCTGGCGGTTGACTTTTTCTTTATCCTCTCGGGATTTGTCATCAGTTATGCGTACGATGACCGGTGGGGAAAAACTATGACAACCGGCAATTTCTTCAAGCGCCGCCTGATCCGTCTTCATCCGATGATTATCATGGGTGTCATCCTGGGAACCATCACCTTCTTTCTACAAGGTGGTGTTCAATGGGACGGTACAAAAGTGGCCACTTCAGCCGTCATGCTTGCCATGCTCTGTGCAATGTTCTTCATTCCTGCCGTTCCTGGCGTGAGTTATGAAGTCCGGGGCAATGGTGAAATGTTTCCTCTGAACGGTCCCTGCTGGTCGCTCTTTTTTGAATACATCGGCAATATTCTGTACGCCTTGTTTATCCATCGCCTGTCTACCAAAGCCTTGACGGTTCTGGTCGGACTATTGGGTATCACCTTAGCCTGGTTCACTACCTTCAATGTATCCGGTTATGACATGATAGGTGTAGGTTGGACACTTGATACCGTCAATTTCTTCGGAGGTGCCTTACGCATGCTTTTCCCCTTCTCAATGGGAATGCTGTTGGCCCGTCATTTCAAGCCGATGAATGTACGAGGGGCTTTCTGGATCTGCTCCGTCATTCTGCTACTGCTTTTCTGTGTACCGTATATTGTAACAGAGAACTCACCCATCAGCCTGAACGGTCTGTTCGAAGCTATCTGTATTCTTTTCATCTTTCCGATTCTTCTCTGGGTTGGAGCTTCCGGAAAGACAACAGACAATTTCTCATCCCGTGTATGTAAATTTCTGGGCGACATCTCCTATCCGCTCTATGCTGTACACTACCCCATCATGTACCTGTTCTATGCGTGGTTGATTGACCACAAGCTCTACACTATTACCGAAGCCTGGCCAATGGCACTCGCCGTCTACCTTGGAAACATCCTGCTGGCTTACCTCTGTCTGAAACTTTACGACGAACCAGTCAGAAAATGGTTGACTATAAAATTTCTGAACAAAAAATAAGCCAAAAGAGGGTGTGTTAAAATTCATTTTTTGAAAAAATGAACTTATAATTTGAAATTTGAGTACCCTTAAAGACTAAAAAAGGGCCGCATCATTACTCAATACAGAGTTTGATACGGCCCCTTTTAAATATTATAGTTATAATCTGTAACTTTAAAGAGCAGTCATTTTAGTTTTGACACACCCTCTTTTTAATGTTTTATTGTGTCTGCTAAAAAGATTACAAATCAGCTATCTCCTCTAGACTCAAACCTGTAATATCTGCAATGTCTTCCACAGGAAATCCCTTGGCTTTCATACGGACCGCACTTTGCTTCCTAGCCTCTTCTACTCCTTTAGCACGACCCTCTTCCAGCCCTTCGGCACGACCTTCAGCACGACCCTCAGCACGACCCTCGGCACGACCTTCAGCACGTTCAGTATGAATATTGTCACGTAAAATCACAATGTTATCCAAATGGCGGTAATAAGCCTTCAATTCATCCTTACTCATTCTATCAAGTTTCAAACGTTCACGAGCGGCATCCAATCCCGGTGCCTGGGCCTTTTCGGGTATTTCTCCTGTATTCAGGTAATAAATCCACTCTTCCAACGGAGTCTTTGCAACCTGATTGAAGTCATTGACTTTCAAAATGTAATATTCGGGATACAACTGACTCACTGTATCTACCTTGAAAGTCTGGCGTTGGAAAGGAGACAATTCCAACAAATCGTTCTGATGGATGCCACGGAACTCGGTCTTTCCATGATAAACGATATCCTTTCCATGCCCCAAAGAGAAATAAACAATGTTGATGCTATATACTTTACGAACCTTGTCATATCCCTCTCCCCGATTGATGTATTCAGTCACCAGTTTGGAAGTACCGAAAAGCATGCGTTGGAAATAAGCATATTCATTGTTATTCTGGATTTCAATCAGCAACAACGTACCTTTGGAATCTTCGGCAAGCATATCCACACGGTTGTACTTATCGAACTCCTCTTCTTGATTACTCTCGCTTTCCAGCAATTTCTGGATGGTAATCTTGTCGTTCAACAAAGTGGTCAGAAGGCCTTCAAGCACGGCAAAGTTGGCCTTGTTACGGAGCAGGCGTTTCATCGCCCAGTCAAAACGTATATAGCTGCTCATACGGAATCTGTTTTTATTATCTTAGGAACTATGCGAAGATAAACATTCTATCCGAACCTAACAAAAACTCAGGACTTTATTTTCGACTACTTCCTTTGCCGGTTGTCCGCCGTACCGATCCGGAAACGCTCAATACCGGAAGAAATAGGAAAATACCGATGACTGACATTACCAGTCCACCGATGGTACCGGCTGCCAGTGGAAACCAGAACGGGGTTTTCTCACCAATCAGGAAAGGGACGAATCCCAGGATGGTGGAAACCACAGTCAGGAAAATGGGTATAATCTTTACATTCCACGCTTTGGTATATGCCTGCAAGGGAGAGAGATTAGGGAAAATTCTCCGGATAGCATTATACTCGTTCAGAATGTAGATGCTCGCATTCACCGTAATACCGCAGAGCAGCACGAAGGATGCGAAACCTCCCTGATCGAAGTTCAGGCCGAACAGATAGAAGGTCAGGAACACCCCGATGTAGGAAATCGGAATCACGAAAATGATGGCCAACGGCTGGCTCAACGAATCGAACAGGATGGCGGATATAAAGAAGATGATGGCTATCACCACCAGCAACAACAGATACTGCTTGTTGTTATCTTTGCCCCAGCTCCAGTAAGTACTGTCACTCTCCACTGTATACCCCATGGGCAAACGTTTCCGGAGCGTCTCAATGTCCTTCTCTAACAGTTTCCGTCCCTGTTCCGAAGAGCCGATGTACTCATACTGCAGACACAAGCGGTACTGCTGGTTTTCCTTGGCTACCCGTTTCGGTGCCTGCCCCTTGGCCAGCACCGCCAGATCGGACAGTTTGTACTGCTTGCCGTTCACAACGAACGGTACCGACATAAAGGCCCAGACATCGTAATCGCCGCTCTGGCGGGAAGTCAGCCGCAGATATTCCAGGTTGTTGTCATAGACGATGCTGCCAGCCAACTGGTCACGCATGAATACCGGACGCAAAACGGCAAACAGGTCGTATGCGGTCAGGTTCTCTTCGGCCATACGGCGTTTGTCGAACTCCAGATAGAACTCTGTATAGTCGTCCTTCCACCACGAGAATTCCGAATTGACCGTCACCTCCTTAATACGGCGGTGTGTCAGAAGCAGTTTCTTCATCTCTTCGGCCCACAGGCTGAGCTCGTCGTAATTGTAGCCGTACATCTTCACCCGGAAACTACCCGCCGATTCACGGACATCGTTGCTGAAGCCCTGGTCCTGCAGTCCATAGACGGACCAGCTTCCTCCACCCAAGGTAAGCGATTTACTGATCACGTTCGACTCCAGTACATACGGGAATCCCGTATGGCTATATTCCTTTTTGAAATACACTTGGATAGCCGCCCTACAGGCATTATAGACCGATGTCTGGAACTGACGTATCTCCTTGAATTCACTCAGATACGTCTCCATTTTCCTGATGAGCACGTTCATCTGCTCCAGCGTACTGCCGTTTGGCAGGGTAGCGTTAATGTAGAGCACCACTTCACCCTCGTCACGGTTGAAGTAGCCTCCACCATACACCTTCTCAACAAAGAGACGCAGAGCCCCCCCGAAAGCCTTGTCTACAATTGGTTTTATATTTTCCTTGTAAGTGGAATTATCGAACAGTTTATTGTACAATTCTGCCCATTTCCCCTTACTTTCCGCTTCCTCTATCTTCTCGGGAATCATGAATACCGGCAGCCCGAAACCCAACACCAACAGGATACAAGCCAATACCCGATAGCGGCACATCAATACAATCAGAGCACAGTAGAAACGGGTAAAATACACGGCACACCGTTTTACCCGCAGCCGCGGATGTGCAGGCCTGCCCCGTCGTAATCCAATCTTCTCAATCAACGGAGATACGAAGAACAGGGCCACCAGCAGGGATATACCCAGGTTAATGATGACCACTGCCGCAAAATCCTGCAAGTTCAGCCTTATCCTCTCGTCGAGGAAAAAGATAATGACCAATGCCCCGATGGTGGTCAGTGTAGCTGCCAGCACCGACATGAAAGCCTTCAAGTTACGCCGCCTCAGGATATGGTCGGTCATGACGATGATGTTGTCTATCACCAGGTTGAGTGAAATGGTGATACCGGCCAGAGAATAAAGCTGTATCTCCAATCCGAAGGCATAATAAAGAATAGCAGCTACGGCGATATTCACTGTCAGTCCGGCAACGATGAGAAACAGATACCTCAGATTACGGGTGATGACAGCTACGAAAAGCAGCAGGATAAGCACGGTGATTCCCGTGCGAAAATAGATGGTGTCCAGCTCCTTGCTGATGTATTCCGTAGCGTCATAACCGGTATGTATCTCATATCCGGCAGGCATGATGGTCTTAATCTCCTCCATCACTTTCCGCACTTCATCTGCCAGTGTCAGCTGATTAGTTGTCTCAGTAGCGGTAATGGAAAGATAGATGGAATTGAGCCCGTTTATCCGGTAATAGGAAGTCGGTTCCTCTTCGGTGCGTGTCACCCGTACCAGTCTGTCCAAGGGAACGGCATTCCCTTCCGGAGTCCTGATCTGAATTTCCGACGGGCGGAAATCCCCTTCCTGGCCATCCGTTATCCGCACCAACCGGATCCATTCCCTACGGCTGCCCGAATCATATTCGCAGATACCCAAGAACTCCTGATCGTAACGTTCCGCAATGGCCTGCTGGATATCCTGCACACCAATGTGAAGGGACGAGAGCTGTACATTGTCATATTCTATCCGCCATTCCATGGGCGTAGCCCCGCTCAGTTCCACCTTGTAGACACCGTCCAGAGCCGACAGGAGCGGCTTGATCCAGTCCTCTCCGTACCGCTGGATGACAATCGGTGTGGCAGGCGCGTTCAGCGTAAAGGTCATGAACGGACGCGCCGCTTGGTCATCGGAACGCTGGGAGGATATGATCGGATAGCTGACCCCCTCGGGCAACTGCGACCAGAGCTGCCGGATCAGGGTGGACACCTCGAAGCGGGTCATCTCGATGTCGGCATGCTTGTCCAGCTCCACCCGGATATAACCGCTTCCATTGTCGGAAGTGGAATAGATATTCCTGATTCCCGTCACCCGCGAAAGCATCCCCTCCAGACGGCTGGTCACTTCCGATTCGATGACGCGGGCGGAGTTCCCCGGCATGGTGAACGATACGGACAGC
>ERZ780034.176-NODE-176-length-25560-cov-4.18718_pt1 | contig 25560 bp, 26 predicted proteins | sample MGYA00511855_ERZ780034 | MGnify/ENA primary metagenome ERZ780034 (study PRJEB29588, sample SAMEA2148024) | human gut metagenome | biome: human gut; feature: human-associated habitat; material: faeces | place: Denmark | collected 2008/2010 ...
GGGGGTACACCGCCCGACGACGGGAAAATCATGCTGATGGACGGACACGACGGCGGCCCCGTATCGCCCAACGCCTGGGCACCGGAATTCACTTACGACGGACAGACCGGCACGTTCTATCTCTACTGGTCCTCCCGCATCGGCGACAGGCAGGTGCATCATTACTGTACCACGAAAGATTGGCTCACTTTCTCCACTCCGGCTGTTTACTTCGACCCGGGCTTCACAGCCATCGATATGACCATCCTGAAAGAAGGGGACACATACTATGCCTACTACAAGGACGAACGCAACGGAGAGAAGACCATCCGTTGCGCCACGTCGAAGAGCCTCGACCCGCGCGTGCAGCGCTTCGAAGGTTCCACTCCGCTACTGCCGTCGCGCTACATAGAAGTCGAAGGCCCGGAAGTCTTCCCGGCCATGGGCGGCAAGGGATGGTTCCTCTATTTCGACAAGTTCAATGGCGACCGGGGAGTAAGCTATACCGGCTGTACCGACCCGTCGCAACACAAATGGTATCCTATACCTGACGACGAAATCCGGAATCCTACGGAAGTGAAACACGGCAGTGTGGAAATCATTTCTACCGCCGAACTGGAGAAGCTTCTGGAACATTTCAAATAAGCCTGAGACACGAACAGCCCCGCCTCTTTTCCGACAAAGAAGCGGGGCATTTCATTTCCTATCTAAAAAAACACGCATTTTATTTGCTTTTTCGGGCACAATGACTTATCTTTGTCATACAGAAAAAGGAGCCGCATCGGTTAGATTGGGATACTCATCAATTTATTTCAGAAAACCGAGAATGCTTCGCTCACTAATGGCGGGCCACGCCTTCGGGTAGCTTAATTGCCGGTGGATTACAAAGGTGACGGGCGCTCAAATCTTGTTAGCTCGGAGTTTTCATCACATCATCGGTGCGGCTTTTACCATAAAGGGGATACTTTTTAGAAAGTGTCCCCTGTTTTTTACCCTTACCCGTATCCGGTATTGACACTTTGACAAAAAGACAAAGCCATGCCCTCCAGAATCGCATATTTGAATCCACAACCCTGCCTGAAGGAAAATACGCGATTCTCGCTATAGCATGTCCAAGACGATATGTCACCTACAGCACCTCATTCCCTTACGTTATGACAGGCGTTTTCCTTCCCTACTCCGCATGTTTTCCCGTTCGCGCAAGCCTAAGACGTTTCCTGATGTACATTTTGTTTTTTCATCTTTGCTTCCGCAAGGCCACCGTTTAGAGAAAAAACGGTAACCCAAGTCGTTTTTTTAACGTATTTCCGCAAAGATTTCCGGCCATTTGCAGACAGCTCCGCACCCACATGCGGAGAAACATATTGCATACGACTGCAAACGAAAAATCAATCTCAGCCGAACGATTTGAATATATGCAAAGGAAAACGCATAAACAAGGCGAAAAACGAATAATTATGCAAAAGAATCACGTGGAATACCCCTGTTTTCTTATTTTTCGTCAACTCTAAAACTTGAAAAATCTGTCTTTTTGAAAGGAAACAGAATACAAACAGAGACAATTTGACAGTAGCCTATCCACAAAAAAACGCCCGTCCGGAAGAAAAATCATGGCATCGGACGGGCGGTTGAAACTTCAATCATGCGGCTCCTGCATCCCCGCAGTCTGTTCTACGAAATAACGCGGCCGCCGCTTTACCTCTTTGTATATCTTGCCCACATACTCCCCGATGATGCCCAAGGCCATCAGGATCGTTCCTCCGATGAACCACACGGAAACCAGAAGGGAAGTCCATCCCGGAATGGTATTGCCTTCTACATACACCACGATGCCATAGGCTATCGCTACCAAAGAAATGAGGATGAACAACAGGCCGAGCATGGAAATATAACGCAACGGGCGGACGGAAAAAGACGTGATGCCGTCCAACGCAAAACTGAGCATCTTGCTGAAAGGATATTTCGACTCGCCGGCCATACGCTCCTTACGGTCGTAATACACCCGTGCCGAAGGATAGCCCAGAGCCGACACCATCCCGCGCAAAAACAAATTCCGTTCGGGATAAGCCATCAAAGCCTGCAACGTGCGGCGGCTCATCAGGCGGAAATCGGCATGATTGTAAACGATGTCTCCTCCAAGGGCATTCATCAGCTTATAGAAAGCCTGGGCCGTATTTTTCTTGAAAAAAGTATCCGTCGTACGCTCCCGGCGCACGCCGTACACGATGTCGGCCCCGCCGCGCCAGGCATCCACCATCCCGACGATGGAGCGCACGTCGTCCTGCAAGTCGGCATCGATGGACACGGCGGCATCCGCATGGGAAGCCGCCCACTCCAAACCGGCCCACAACGCCTGCTGATGACCGACATTGTGCGCCAGCTTCAGTCCGGTCACACTTGGATGTGTTTCGGAAAATCCCCGGATAAGTTCCCAAGTGCGGTCGCGCGAACCGTCGTCCACGTAGAGAATCTTCCCTTCGTCTATCTTCCCGTCCGAAAGCAATTCATCCACCACCGAAGAAAGCTGACGGGTCGTCTCGGCCAACACCTCTTCTTCATTATAACAAGGCACCACGATTACCAATTTCATTGTCTCACTCATTTTTAGATGTAAATACGAAACGTACCAATATGAAATTCACAGGAACGGTTATGGCGTAGACCGGAAGAGGAGCCCACACCTCATCTACCCCCGTCCAGAGAAAAAAGTTCAATAACCCGATTTGCAGCAGGTAGTTCACTGCGTGCGCCCCTCCCATGCCGAACAACTTGCGCCACGAAGGCGACGTGCCGAAGGTAAAATAAGACGTCAGGTAGAAGTTGGCCACGAAACCCAGCAGATAACCGACCGTAAAGGCCGCATTGGCCCCCATAATAAAATGCAGGAGGTAATAAAGGCCGTAGTGGAGCGCTGTGGCCAGCACCCCGACCATGCCGAAACGGACAAACGTGGCAAAGAGTTTCTTTCTCTGTATCATAAAGACATTTTAAGGTTCTGCCTGCTTCCGGCTGAAACGGTAAAGGACGTTATACCGCTTGTCGTCGCAACTACGGTGATTGGAGGCATACACTTCTTCCAACGAGAACTCCGCACCGTAACGTTCCAAAAACGGTGCCGCCATCTCGCCTCCCATAAACACGTATCCTTCCGCCTGGGGCGTGAAACAATCGAACGGCACCATCCGGTCACCCAAATAGAAGTTGACCGTGAACGGATGCATGCGGTTCCCCTCCACCACATCGGTACGGAAGGAATACAACCTGCCTTCGGGCACGATGCGGCGTACTTCCTCCGCCACGGCACGGTCTGACTTCACATTCAGAATGACGGGCTGGTACACCCCGTCGAGCGCAAAGAAGATGGAAAATATCACGGCAATAAAGGCGTAAATGATGCCGTTGTCGGCCGCATTACGCCGCTGGACACGGAAATACCAACAAGCCGCCGCCACGGGAACCAGTACACCGAGGACCGCGAATACCGTCAAGGGAAAGTCCTCCAATGCGTGCATGTAGGCTATGTTCTCCGCCGCATGCCGCCCGGCAAACAGGGAGTCGGGCACCCATCCCATACGGACCGCTCCGAAAACCAACAGCAACAACACGGCCAATGAGGCCATGATACTGCCGAAAACGCGTAAGGCATTCAAATGACGATGGCGCAGATAAATGATATATTCAGCCAGAAAATAAGCAATAAATGGGTATATCGGCAACAGGTAGACACTACGTTTGCTCTTCGGAATGCAGTAGAACGTGAAAATAATGACGATGCACAACAACGAATACAGACGGGCATCGTCCATATTACGGATATAGGCCACGAAGCGCGACCACCATGTACGTACCCGTCCCTGCGGTTTCCGGTACCTCAAAAAGAACAAGGAGACAAGCCCCAGTAAAGTGTAGGGCGCGTAACCGGCCACCACCGTCATCACATTGTACCAGGCCGGATTCTCATGCGAGGCATAGGTCATCTTTCCCAAAAAACGATAGACGTTCTCTTCCAACACAAGGTCAAGGAAATGGTCACCACCCTGCTGATAAGCCGCCCAATACCATACGGCCGGCAACACGCAGGCCAACACGGCCACCATCAGGAAAGAGAAAAATATCCGTAGGAACTTCCGTCCCCTGATCCACAGGAATACGGCAGGCACAAGGCAAGGCAGGACGATGCCTACCGGCCCTTTCGTCAGGGCCGCCGCACTCAAGCAGAGCACGGCCACCCAAGGCACGCCTTTCAGGTCTTTCTCTCCCCATTTATAAAGCTGGTACAACGCGATGACCATCATCGCCGTCAGCACCATGTCCACACGGCAGGCCACTCCGGCACGATGTACCTCGAAATTGGTCAATGTGAGCAAAGCGGCAATAAAGGCCACTTCGGCACCGCGCCTTTTGGCATAGAACACATACCCGACCAGCACCATGGCCGACAAGGCCAAAGCCGAAGGCATGCGGGAGGTGTATTCGTTCACCGCACCGGCCACCGTAGAAATCGCTGCGATGCACCAATGGAAAAAAGGAGGCTTGAATGCCAACTCGACCCCATTGTTCACCGGCAGCACCCAGTTTCCCTGCTGCAACATGGAAAGAGCCACCACAGCTTCACGCGGCTCTCCACGCGTATTGAAAAACGTTTGTCCCAAAAACAAAAAGAGGGATACGACACACAATGCTACCAACGGCCAAAAGTAACTTTTCTTATACATCTCCATCCAATCCGTTATGCCTTTTTGGCTGAAATCTTTTCCAATACATACACCAAAATAAAACCGATAAGCATCAGTACGACAGCCTCGGCCACCTCCGTATTCGGGGCGATATTATGCTCGATCATCACCTCATGACCGTCTGAAACTAATTTCTCTACTTCTTTCCAAGGCCACACTTTATTCAACGAACCCAGCATGAAACCGGAAAGGACAGACAAGGTAATATTACGGAAATTCTTCAAAGCGTATGACAAAACACGGGAAAAACTGGTGATCCCCAAGGCCGCACCGAAGGCAAAGACACCCAAAACGACCAGGTCTAACGTCTTCACCGCCTCCATGACATAAAAATATTTACCCAACAGTACCAATATAAAGCTGCCGGATATGCCGGGAAGTATCATCGCACAAATGGCAATGGCACCACAAAGGAAAATAAACATGAGATTAGTGGACGTTTCTGCCGGAGTGGCCACCGTGATGTAGTATGCTATCACAGCACCACCCACAAAACCGGCCACGGTTTTCCAGTTCCATCCCTTGATGTCTTTGGTGACGAACCACGTGGAAGCCAGCACCAAACCAAAAAAGAAAGACCACACCAATACCGGCTCGTTAAGTAACAAATAAGTAATCAGCTTGGCCAGAGAAAACACACTGATAGCGATGCCCAACAGCAAGGCAAACAGGAAATTTCCATTTACGGCCTTCCAGAAAGCCGCTATTTTTCCCGTAAATAACAGTTTCAGGGAGTGCATGTTAATACTTTTGATGGAATTGATAAGCTCATCATAAATACCGGCAATGAAAGCAATCGTCCCTCCGGAAACTCCGGGCACTACATCGGCCGCCCCCATAGCCATCCCTTTTAAGGTCAAAACAGCATAATCTTTAATTCTTCTTTCCATTGAAATCGCGATTTAATTCAACTGATGAATAAGTATAATATTTATTGATACAAAGTAAAACAAAAAAAGGTGTATTGACAAACAATACACCTTTTTATCTTGAAATCCGTTCAGATTTCCCTTCTTACTTTATTTTTGCTACCACAGCCTTGAATGCTTCAGGATGATTCATGGCCAGGTCGGCAAGCACCTTCCGGTTGATTTCGATGCCGGCCTTGTGCAAAGCTCCCATCAACTGAGAGTATGACATCCCCTCCAGACGTGCGGCTGCGTTGATACGCTGAATCCACAAAGCACGGAAGTTACGCTTCTTGTTCTTACGGTCACGATAAGCGTAAGTCAAACCCTTCTCCCAAGTGTTCTTAGCTACGGTCCATACGTTCTTACGCGCACCAAAGTAACCTTTGGTCAAACCTAAAATTTTCTTTCTTCTTGCTCTTGAAGCAACATGATTTACTGATCTTGGCATAATTTTTAATCTTTTTGAATGTTAGCGCCATCCCCCTCTTCTGTGAGTCTGTTTACGGATGAACTTCAGGCTAAAGCATTCGGTTAATAACTTTGTTAATACGACCTACACTTTTAATTAACGCAGACAGAGGAGGTCACGAACCTGCTTCATGTTCTCAGTTACTACGATATCATCGTGAACCAAGTTTCTTTTCTGCTTCTTAGTCTTCTTTGTCAAGATATGACTGTGGAAAGCGTGATGTCTCTTAACTTTACCTGTTCCGGTAAGACGAAATCTCTTTTTGGCACCGGAATTAGTCTTTACTTTTGGCATTTTGTTTAATATTTAAGTTATTATTCAATGTGTGGCAACGCATATACCAAGGCGTTACGCACTTACTCTTCCCTTTTAATCAATCTTCGCCTTCCACGCGCGGCCCCTTGTATTCTTTGGGAGCATTGGCTTTCGGCTGGCTCCGTTCCGCTTTCTGCACTGATACCTCAGCCACAGGCTCAGCCTGTTTCTTGGCTTGCGCCTGCTTTTTCGGAGCGATGAAGATTGTCATGCGCTTCCCTTCAAGCACCGGCATCTGTTCCACCTTGCCGTATTCCTCCAAATCGTTGGCGAAACGAAGCAACAAGACTTCACCTTGTTCCTTGAAAAGAATGCTGCGCCCCTTGAAAAACACGTATGCTTTCACCTTGTCTCCATCTGAAAGGAACCCTTGCGCATGCTTCAGTTTGAAGTTATAGTCATGATCGTCCGTCTGGGGACCGAAGCGGATTTCCTTTACGTCTACCTTCACCTGTTTGGCCTTCATTTCTTTCTGGCGCTTCTTTTGCTGGTAGAGGAACTTGCTGTAGTCTATCAAACGACAAACAGGAGGAACTGCATTCGGGGAGATTTCCACGAGGTCTACGCCTTGTGCTTCCGCCATTTGCAGTGCCTTAGCCGTCGGCATAACCGTAGATTCCACATCATCGCCCACTATCCGGACTTCACGCACACGTATCTGTTCGTTGATACGATATTGCTGTTTTAAATTGTCTTTCTTCATTCAAAAATGTTGTTCTCTTCTGTTTTTATTTTCCGATTACGACTATTAAGTTTTAAAAATCGGGTGCAAATTTAATATTTATTTGTCATATTACGAACCTCTTCGTTGATTTTCTTTGCAAAATCTTCGAATTTCATGCTTCCCTGGTCGCCTTCGCCCTGCTTACGTACAGAAACCGTACCGTCGGCTGCTTCTTTTTCTCCCACAATCAGCATGTAAGGTATGCGCTTCATTTCGTTGTCACGTATCTTACGTCCGATTTTCTCATTACGGTCGTCCACAATGGCACGCACGTCTTGTTCATCAAAATACGCGCAAAGTTTTTGAGCGTAATCGTTGAACTTCTCGGAAATCGGAAGGATAGCCACCTGGTCGGGTGTCAGCCACAGCGGGAAGTGACCGGCCGTATGCTCGATAAGTACGGCACAGAAACGCTCCATGGAACCGAACGGTGCGCGATGTATCATCACCGGACGATGTTTCTGGTTGTCCTCGCCCGTGTATTCCAGTTTGAAACGTTCGGGCAAGTTGTAGTCCACCTGTATCGTACCCAACTGCCAACGGCGTCCGAGGGCATCTTTCACCATGAAGTCGAGCTTAGGACCGTAGAATGCAGCTTCGCCATATTCTACTTTGGCATTCAGGCCTTTCTCCTTGCAAGCTTCGATGATGGCATTTTCAGCTTCTTCCCAAACCTCGTCCGAACCGATATACTTCTCACGGTTGTTCGGGTCGCGCAAAGAAATCTGCGCCTCGAATGTATCGAAATTCAATGCACCGAAAATAATCTGGATAATCTCCATCACGCGGATGAACTCATCTTTCACCTGATCCGGACGACAGAAGATATGGGCATCGTCTTGCGTAAACGAACGTACACGTGTCAGTCCGTGCAACTCTCCGCTCTGTTCATAACGGTACACCGTTCCGAATTCGGCGATTCGCAAGGGCAGGTCTTTATATGAACGCGGCTTCCAGGCATAAATCTCACAATGATGCGGACAGTTCATCGGCTTCAACATATACTCCTCGTCGGCCTCCGGCGTATGAATCGGTTGGAAAGAATCTTTCCCGTAGTGAGCATAATGTCCGGATGTCACATAAAGGTTCTTACCGCCGATATGAGGCGTCATCACCTGCTGGTAACCGTAACGCTTTTGAATTTTTTTCAGGAAATCTTCCAGACGCAAGCGCAAAGCCGTACCTTTCGGCAACCACATCGGCAATCCTTTCCCGACACGTTCGGAGAACATGAAAAGTTCCATTTCCTTTCCTATCTTACGATGGTCGCGCTTCTTGGCTTCTTCCAACAACGTCAAATACTCGTCCAGCATCTTCTTTTTCGGGAAAGAAATGGCATATACGCGAGTCATCTGCGGACGCTTCTCGTCTCCGCGCCAATACGCTGACGATACAGCCGTCACTTTCACGGCTTTGATAACACCCGTATTCATCAAGTGCGGACCGCGGCACAAGTCTGTGAAAGCTCCTTGGGTGTAAGTAGAGATATGCCCGTCTTCCAAGTCTTCTATCAATTCGTTCTTGTACGTCTGACCGCGCTCACCGAAAAACTTCAAGGCGTCGGCTTTGGAGATTTCAGCCCGCACGACCGGTTCTTTACGCTGTGCCAACTCCAACATCTTCTTTTCAATACCGGCAAAGTCACTTTCACGGATAACCGTGCCCGCAGGAGGCATCACATCGTAATAAAAACCGTTTTCTATGGCCGGACCGATACCGAACTGCATACCCGGATAAAGTTCCTGCATAGCCTCAGCCATCAAGTGAGCGGAAGTATGCCAGAAAGCATGCTTTCCTTCCGCATCCTCCCACTTGTAAAGCACCACGGAAGCATCCTCGTTAATCGGACGATTCAGCTCGACAATCTCACCATTCACCCCGCAAGCCAGCACATCCTGTGCCAGTCTGGAAGAAATACTCTCAGCAATTTGTAAACCTGTCACACCGGCCTCGTATTCACGCACAGAGCCGTCAGGAAAAGTTATCTTTATCATAATTATACGTATTGTCCGTTTTCAAAGTTGCAAAAATAGTTATTTTTCATGAGACAGTGGCACAATCCATCAAAAAAAGTGGCTGTTTTTTAGCTTATTCCACCTCGGTAGCAGCCTTGTCCCTATACCTCTTAATCAAATTATAAGCCTTATATAAGCCCATCTCGCCTGCCCGACTTAAATCGGGAATACCGGAAGCGTAGTCGCCCGAAAGGATATAAGCCACCCCTCGGTTGTAGTAGGCTTCGGCATAATCCACATGAAGCTTAATGGCCTGTGTATAGGCCTTAATGGCTTCCGGCCATAACTTCAACTGCATGTATATATTACCTTTATTATAATAGCAACCGGCAAAATCAGGCTCCCGGGCCAATATCCGGTCGCAATCGTCTAATGCAGCCTGATATTCGGAACGGGAAGCGTCGAACGTCCATTTTACCTCTCCCGCAGAAGGAACCTCTGACTTTTCCGCCATCCGAACCTCCTGATTTTTCATTCTAATCTGTACCCTCATATAATAAGCCAACAAGTAAGAACTATCCAGTTCAATGGCACGGTCGGCATCGGCCAATGCTTTCTCGAAGTCTTGCACAAGATATTCATCTATGGAACGGGCCAAATATAATAATGTATTGTCCGGCTGCCGGGCAATCTTGTCGGAAAGGGCCTGAATGGAGGAAAAATGTTTTTGTATACGGGCTTCATCCAGTGACACTTCGTCGTGAGTCAATACCAGACGTGCCGGCAAGACCCCCAAACGATTCAGACGTTCGAGTTCCTTATTGTACATCTTGCGTTGAAAATCGCTCTGCCCCGTATAATAGGTCAGAACCAAAGCCGGTTCCGGAGTCAATTCCGTCCTGCGGTTCTGCACTTTGCCGCGATATTCACTTTCATACGTCGGCGATTCATCTTCCGAGGTATCAGCCTCCACCAGTTTGTTATAATCTTCCATCGTACGGTCGCTCACCTTTCGGGTCCGCTTCGTATTCTGCGGTTTCTTTCCGCCGTAACGTTGGTCCATCTGGGCTTTCAATACCTTGAATTCATCCAACTCGGCTCCTTTGGTATCGCCCATCTTCCGGCGCACCTCAGCCCGGAACTGATAACCGGTCCAGAAATTAGGAAACTCTTTGATGACGGCATTTATATCCCGGATAGCTCCCCGGTAATCTCCCGTATTGTTCAACATCAACGCACGGTTGAACAAGGCAATCATATTATCCGGTTCCAACTTCAACACGAAGTTGAAGTCCTCGATGGCACGGTTGTCGTCGCCCACCTGAGCCCGAAGCAGACCGCGGTTGAAATGACCGATATAATTGGCGGAGTCCATTTCCAGTGCCGTATCATAGTCCGTCATCGCCCCACGTAAATTACGCTGATGATAACGCGCCAATGCACGGTTGATATAATGTCCGGCCTCACGAGGCATCTGCTGTATGGTCTTATCCAAAGCCTCTTCGGCCAACTTATATTCCTCCCGCCCGGCATAGACCGCCGCACGCATGCTCCAAGCCTGTCCCTCGTATGGATTGATTTCCAATGCCCGGTCTATACTCGCCATGGCTGCGGCTGTATCTTTTTGGGCAAAATAAGCCTGTGCCTTTAAAGTATATAGGGGGGCCTTTTGCGGCCAGTAGCCCAACATGCGGTCTATACATTCCACCGCCTTGTCGTACTCCTTGAGTTGCAAATAACATAAGGTCATATTATGCCATCCGCTCTCGTCCTTGGGTTCGATTTCAAGCAACTTCACGTAATCCGAAACGGCTTCTTCATAACGTTTCAGATTGATACGGCACAACCCTCGCAAACGATAATTATCGGGCAAAAAAGGATTGCGGTCTATAGCAGCCCCGCAATCCTCCTCAGCCCCGGTATAATCCTCTAAATAAAATTTGGCCAATCCACGGTAAAAATACGGCTCTGACAAATAAGGCTTGGCCGAAATCACCATATTGAAGCGGCGTATGGAAAGTACATAATCCTCATAGTAGAGCGCATTACGCCCCATCAGCATCATCCGGTCGGTATTAATCTGTGCCATGGCCGACACGGAAAAAAGCCAAAAGAAAAGAAGATATACTTTCCGGCTCCCCTTCATTACTTTTTCGTCTTGACCTTATAAGCACAACGGAAATTTCCTTTCAGCAAATTTCCCAGTTTTCCTTTCACCATCTGTTTGCGCAGCATGGACAAATGGTCCACGAACATTTTCCCGTCAAGATGGTCGAACTCATGTTGCATGACACGGGCCAAATATCCTTCCACCCATTCGTCATGGGGTTGGAAATCCTCGTCCAAATAACTCACACGAATGCGTGTGGGACGACGCACAGGCTCGTGGATGCCCGGCAAACTCAAACACCCTTCTTCCATTGAATCCGTTTCCGTGTCATCGTACTCCAAAATATGAGGATTGATAAACGCATGTACAAATCCCTTATATTCGGGCAGGTCATCGGAAATCAAATCCAAATTAATCACCACCAGACGAATGGACAAGCCGATTTGGGGAGCTGCCAGCCCAATTCCCTCAGACCGCTCCAAAGTTTCGTACATATTGTCTATCAAAGTTTTCAACTCCGGATAGTCCGGTGTAATATCTTCGGCCACCTTTCTCAACACGGGCTGACCAAAAGTATAAATTGGTAATACCATATTATTTTATATATTATTTTTTTTCAGCATCATACGGGATTCCATCCAACCTTGCAGGATAATCGTCGCACTGATTTCATCCACCAAGGCTTTGTTTTGCCGGGCTTTCTTCCTTAAACCTCCCTGCAACATAGCCTGATGAGCCAACACGGAAGTATAACGTTCATCGAAAAATTCAACCGGAATCTCCGGCAGGTGTTCATGCAAACGTCGCACAAAAGAATTTATCCTGCCCATATTTTCAGAATCTTCCCCATTGGCTTGTTTCGGCTGTCCCACCACAATCCGCTCCACATGTTCCTGACGGACATAAGACACAATAAAATCCATGACAGACGACGTAGAAACCGTGGTCAACCCGTTTGCAATCAACTGCAACGGATCCGTCACTGCGACTCCCGTGCGTTTTTTCCCGTAATCAATAGCTAAAACCCTTCCCATATAGGTTGCAAAATTAATGAAAACAGACGAAACAAACGTCGGTATAAAAACAAATAATTCTTAATAATCAAAACAGACTTCTCTATACGACACACGGGAGCAAATGAAAATTCGCTCCCGTGTGTCGTATAAACTATATATTATTCTAAATCTATCATTTAGACAAAAGCAGCCATGCGTCGGGATAAGTGCCGCGCAACGTATTACGCGACTGCACGGCAGCAGCCTTGTCATCGTAAGTAGAAGCCACCACACGATACATGTTCTTTGCTTCGTTGTATGCAATCTGCGCATTATAACCCGCATTCGACAATGTCTTCTGCAACCCCTCGGCATTAGCTTTCAAACTGAAACTTCCGCAAACCACGCTATAAGCTTTCAAACCGCTTCCGGAAACCACTGTCACATTCTCACTCTGCACACGAACCGTATTCACGTCTGCGTTAGTGGCCGTGGAGGTTGTTGTCGAGGGAGTAACAGGCGTCACTTCCACCTGAGTGGTCGTCTGCGTCTGAGTCGGCTCCTGTTCCGTAGCCACAACCTGCTGCTGCTTTGCCTTTTCATACGCCTTTTTGTACGCGCTCTCGGAAGACTTACAAGAGGTCATTGCAAAAACCGCACTCAACCCAAGTCCCATCACAAAAAACTTTTTCATACTTCTTCTACTTATTTTTTTAATTAAATGATTCTCTTAAACCACACAGTAGATGTTACCGGTATTTTCATGGCAAATAACATCCACATCGAAAGACAAAGGTACACATTATTTATATATGGTAAAAGGCCCGGCACAAAAAAAAGGTTAAATCAACAATGCAAAAAAAATAATCAAAAAAAAGTGATAAATATGAGGATTATATCAAGAGAATTTATAACTTTGTAAATGTAATCAACTCAAATAAAATAGAAATAATATGAAAGCATTAAGTTTTTTAGCAGCATTCATTGGCGGCGCAGCCGTAGGTGCAGCAGTAGGAATTTTGTTTGCTCCGGAAAAAGGAACTGAAACTCGTGATAAAATAGCAGAAGCATTGCGTAAACGCGGCATCAAGCTCAATCGTAAAGAGATGGATTCTCTCGTAGACGAAATTGCAGATGAAATCAAATCCGCTGAAGAAGTGTAAATGACATTTTATGTTTTCTAATAGTAAAAACATAGAAAGTATAGGCAAACTCTTGCTGGAATTTAAGAAATATCTTGAGCTCCAGAAAGAGTTTGTCAAATTGGATGCCACAGAAAAAATGACGGTCATCCTTTCGGCCATTTTGATTGTAACCGTCTTGCTATTATTAGGTTCTATCGTTTTACTCTTCCTCACCTTCGCATTAGCCTATTATTTAGGAGATGTATTAGGAAGCCTTTCACTCGGATTCGGCCTCATTTCTGCTTTCATCCTGTTACTGACCGTCATATTCTATTTAAACCGAAACCGCATGGTCATTCAGCCCATGGCACGTTTCATGACCAAACTAATCCTTACCAAAGAAGATGGCAGCAAATAAGATTCCTTCTCATCAAACCGAAGATGTTTTACAAGAAATCCGTACTCGTAAGGCTGAAGTAAAAAGCCAGATAAAAGAAAGTGCGGACTTCATTAAAACAACTACCCATAAACTATTCACTCCTCCCCCACAAGCCACATCCAAATTAGGCTCATTCATGAATATGGTAGACCAAGGATTAGCCGTATATGATGGTGTGATGATGGGAATGAGAGTAGCACGTAACATACGCCGGATTTTTGGAAAACGGAGATAACCGTTTGCCCCAAAAGCCGTTTCATAAAATAGCCGGTAAAAAACACTGTTGCCCGTACAGGTATGACCCACCTCCTACACTGGGATTTTGTAAAAAGACCCTTCATCTTTCAGTTCGATCACTAAAGCATTCATTATGTTAAGATTACAGGCTGAAAGATACTTCAGCCATCTTTCAGCCATGCTTCATTTCAATCTGCTGAGAACGAAAAATCGTTCGACTGAGATTGAAAAATCGTTTGGCTGAGAACTTTTTATCGTTTTCCGCCATGAAAGGAAGCTGAAAGGTGACCTTACTGCCTTTCATTCCGTAGTACGTTATGTGACAACTACTTACCGTATCACCTGAAAGATGAAGGGCATTTTGCAAAACTCATTGGGGGAAGCATAAGAGGAATAAAATTTTTCCGGAAGGAACTGCATGGAATTAAGAATTATCGTGTAACTTTGCGTTGTTTTTAAACTCTACAAACAAAGATTACAATTATGATGAACGAATGGTTTGAATGCAAGGTAAGATACGAAAAAACATTAGAAAACGGCTTGGTCAAGAAAGTCACGGAGCCCTATCTGGTAGATGCCCTGAGCTTCACTGAAGCCGAAAGACGTTTTATAGAAGAAATAGAACCGTTCATGTCCGGCGAATTTCAAGTGACAGACATCAAACGGGCCAAATACGCCGAATTGTTCGAAACGGACGAAGATGCGGCCGACCGTTGGTTCAAAGCCAAAGTGGCTTTCATCACCCTTGATGAAAAAAGCGGAGCGGAAAAGAAAAGCAACCAAAACATGCTGATACAAGCTTCGGATCTGCGCGATGCCGTAAAACGCCTTGACAAAGGAATGGAAGGCACCATGGCCGACTACGAAATCGCCTCTATTGCAGAAACGCCTATTATGGACGTGTTCCATTACAAAGCCGAAGCGGACGAGAAACCGGAATTCCCCGAAGCATAATCCCGTTTCATTGAAACCATAACGCCATGTCACAGATTCAGGACGAAATAAAACGTATCACGGCCTCGCTTCCCTGCGGTGTCCGGTTGGTGGCCGTGTCCAAATACCATCCCGAAAGCCACATCGAGGAGGCATACGCTGCCGGACAACGCGTCTTCGGCGAAAGCCATGTACAAGAGCTTCGCCGTAAATACGATAACCTCCCCAAAGACATCGAGTGGCACTTTATCGGACACTTGCAAACCAATAAAGTGAAGTATATCGCTCCATACGTAGCCATGATACATGCAGTAGATTCCATGAAACTACTTCTTGAGATAGATAAACAAGGAGAAAAGTCCGGACGGGTGATACCCTGTCTGCTTCAACTTCACGTAGCCAAGGAAGAAACCAAATTCGGTTTCACACCGGACGAATGCTGCAAGTTAGTAGCGGATGGAGAATGGAAAAAGCTGGCACACGTCCGAATTTACGGCTTGATGTGCATGGCTTCCAATACGGACGATATGGCACAAGTGCGGTCTGAATTCCATCTGGCTTATGCACTGTTCAAGGAACTGAAAACCGGAACCTTTGCAAATGCTCCCTATTTCAAAGAATGTTCATGGGGCATGAGCCATGATTATCCTATTGCAATAGAGGAAGGTAGTACGCTTATCCGCGTGGGAAGTAAAATATTTGGTGAAAGAGTGTATTAAAAGCATATTATTCTTGCTTTAATCGTTTTTTCTCCTTAGTTTTGCACAAAATAAAAAGAATTGTGCAATGGAAAAACTTAGTTTTAACGAACAAATAGAACAAAGCATCAAGGACAACTGGGATCTTGATGCTTTGTCTGATTATAAAGGAGAAACCTTTCAATATAAAGATATAGCCCGAATCATAGAGAAACTTCACATTATCTTTGAATACAGCAACGTAAAACCGGGAGACAAGATAGCCCTTTGCGGACGGAACAGTGCCCATTGGGGAGCCGTATTTTTTGCGACGCTGACATACGGGGCTGTGGCCGTGCCTATCTTACACGAGTTCAAAGCCGATCAGGTTCATAACATTGTGAACCACAGTGAAGCCAAACTACTTTTCGTAGGTGATCAGGTCTGGAAGAATCTCGATGCCAATGAAATGCCTAATCTGGAAGGGATCATCAACATTGCAGATTATTCACTCCTTGTAGGTCGCACGCAGAAAGTCGCGTATGCACGAGAACATCTGAACCAGTTGTTCGGCGAACGTTACCCCATGAACTTCCGCAAACACCATATATCATATTATAAAGGAGCACCGGAAGAACTGGCTGTCATCAACTATACTTCAGGCACGACAAGCCGTTCGAAAGGCGTAATGATTCCCTATCGCGCCCTTTGGTCCAATCTGGAATTTGCCAAGGAAGTATTAAGTCCGCACATGAAAATCGGAGACAACGTGATTTCCATGTTGCCCATGGCTCACATGTACGGGATGGCTTTTGAATTTATCTTTGAGTTTTGCACGGGATGCCACATCTACTTCCTGACCAAGAACCCGTCCCCCAATGTTCTTTTTGCGGCATTTGCCGAGTTGAAGCCGCGCATCATCATCGCCGTCCCCTTAATCATAGAAAAGATTATCCGCAAGGCGGTTCTTCCTAAAATTCAGGGTACGACCGTAAAGATGCTATTGAAAGTCCCATTAGTCCGTCAAAAAATCAAAGACAAAATCTGCGAACAGCTCAAAACGGCGTTCGGAGGAAATTTCTATGAAATCATCATAGGCGGGGCAGCTTTCAATCATGAAATAGAAATGCTGCTTCACGACATCGGTTTCAATTACACTGTAGGTTACGGCACCACGGAGTGCGCCCCGATTATCTCATACGCAGACTGGAATATTTTCGCACCCGGTTCTTGCGGCAAGGCGGCTCCACGTATGGAAATCAAGATTGACAGCAATGACCCGCAACACACTGTAGGAGAAATCCTCACCCGAGGCGCCAATGTCATGTTGGGATACTATAAAAACGAAGAAGCAACCCAAGAAGCATTTCGAGACGGCTGGTATCGTACAGGCGACCTCGGTATCATGGACGAAAATGGCAACCTTTTCATCAAAGGCAGAAGCAAAAACATGCTTTTAGGTGCCAGCGGACAAAATATCTATCCGGAAGAAATTGAAGATTTGCTGAATAACCTGACTTTGGTCAACGAAAGCATCGTCATCCAAAAAGGAGAAAAACTTTACGGACTGGTGTACCCGGACTTTGAGGAAGCGCACAATCTGGGTTTACAAGACTCGGATTTGGCCAACGTCATGGAACAAAACCGGACTGAACTAAACAGTATGTTGCCCGGATATGCCCAGCTTTCCGGTATCAAAATCTTCCAAGAGGAATTCGAGAAAACCCCTAAGAAAAGCATCAAACGTTATTTGTACACGGATTGCCAGATATAGTCCCGGCATCCCCTATAAAGACGAAAATCACAAATCTACCCAAGAAAAAACATAAAAGCAAAGGACAATGAAAGATTTCAATTACTACGCCCCTACGCAGGTCGCTTTCGGAAGAAAAGCGGAACAGGCGACAGGCCGATTGGTAAAACAATACGGCGGAACAAAAGTATTGGTACATTACGGAGGCAAAAGCGCAGAACGTTCCGGACTGTTAGACGCAGTATGCCGTGCACTTGAAGCCGAACACCTCCCTTATGTGAAGTTGGGAGGAGTCGTGCCCAACCCACGTCTCTCTAAAGTACACGAGGGCATCGATTTATGCCGTGCCGAAGGTGTAGATTTCATCTTGGCTATCGGCGGCGGCAGCGTAATCGATTCCGCCAAAGCTATCTCCATGGGGGTAACCTACGAAGGAGACGTTTGGGATTTCTTCACCCATAAAGCCGAAGTGGACACTTGCCTCCCCTTGGGAGCCGTGCTCACCCTCCCGGCAGCAGGTAGCGAAATGAGCGATGCCACAGTCATTACCAACGAAGACGGCGACCTGAAAAAAGACTACGGCAGCGATAAGCTCCGCTGCAAGTTTGCCGTAATGAACCCGGAGCGCACCTTTACATTGCCTCCCTATCAAACGGCAGCCGGCGTAGTAGATATCATCATGCACACGTTGGAACGCTACTTCTCCCACGATGATGACATGACCGTAAACGACTCCATTGCCGAAAGCCTCATCCGCACCGTACAAGACAGCGCGTTCAAAGTACTGCAACAACCGGACAACTACCTGCATCGCGCCCAAATCATGTGGGCGAGCAGCCTTTCTCACAACGGTTTGACCGGTTGCGGTACCACTTCAGACTGGGCCACACACTTTCTGGAACACGAACTCAGCGGCATGTTCGACGTAACCCACGGTGCGGGCCTGGCCGCCGTATGGGGCAGTTGGGCACGTTACGTCTACCTTGAAAATCCCACCCGTTTCGCACAATTCGCCGTCAATGCCATGGGAGTACGAAACAACTTCAAGTCGGCAGAAGAAACAGCCTTGGCCGGTATCGAAGCATTGGAACGCTTCTTCCGGGCCATCGGCATGCCTACCAGCATACACGAACTCATCGGACGCGAAATCACAGACGAGGAAATTCGCGAAATGTCCCGTAAATGCAGTTATGACGGTACCCATTCTATCGGAGGCTTCAAAGTTTTGAACCGCGAGGACATGGAGCACATCTACCGTGCGGCACGTTAAACCTACGGGTATCCATACGGGGAACCCTCATGGAAACGAGACACAAAAAAAAGGGAAAGAGCGACACGCCTTTCCCTTTTTCTTAGGTTGCAGCCCCACTGCAAACCAGGACTTTCAGATTCCTGTACCGACTCTTCCAACCCTCATTTCTTCTTTCCTTTTAACGCAAACATTATGGGAGCAGTAACTTTCATAGATACCGGTTTGCCGTCCAACCGTGCAGGTTTCCACTTCGTCATGGCCATGATGACCCTCACGGCTTCCGCACTCAGGCGCACATCAGGACTTTTCACCACTTGCGGGCGCGTCACGTTCCCATCCTTATCCACCACGAAAGAAACCATCACCCTGCCTTCGACTTTCTCCTTGACACAGGCCTCAGGATAGTGGATATTAGACGACATATATTCCATCAGGGCGTTTATTCCTCCGGGATATTGCGGAGGAACATCAGCTTTCTCATACACCTTGTCGGCTGCATACATATCCGCCACAGACAAACCTTCCACACGCAGGAACATCGGCTTCATCACGCGAAGCACCTGCTGGTTCAAATCATCGTTTTCCACGCGCTTCCACACCTCGGTAGCCACACCCCGTCCGTTGAACCACGACATCTCAAACGTGTCGTCCGATAACCATTTCACCTTGTTGCGCCCACCGCGCTCCTTGATGATGCTGTCACCCTCCGACGTGAAAGTCCCGGCATGTCCCTTAAAATATACACGGTCTTCCCCGGTTCGATTCGGGGTAAAGCCCAAGAAATAACCGTCACCATACCATTTATAGCTCTTCAACTTGGGTGGTATCAGTTCACCCGTCAACGGTTGCCGCAAGCCTTGCACTTCCCACATGCCGGTGTAACGTCCGTCTGCCTCGTGGGCATCGCGCATCCCTTGGTGTATGGCGGCCAATCCCGAGGGCATGGGATACCGCTCCCACCCCTCTTCATAGTCCGTCTCCCCTACAAGGGAACGACCCGTCCATGAAAGTTCGAACATGTCTTCTGCCCGCGTCTTGATTTTCAATTTCCCGCCGCCTTCACGAATGGCTTTCTTCGACATATACTCAAACGTGGTGTATAACCCTTCGAAATCCACGTCCACATCGTTGGTGCCTACATACCGCACGGAAAGCGACACCATGTGGTCTTCTCCATAATACTTGTAATGCACGAACGGTTGGGAACCCTTATGGGAATCCCCTTTCTTCCGAATCCAAGTCTTTTTCCAAAATCCTTCCAAAGGATGTCCTGTTTCCGCCTCGTCAGCCGACATCGTTACTGCGGACACACTAAGCCCACTTTCAGCTCTCATGGTCGTAGTGACCAACAATCCGGCTACGCCGCACATACCGACCAAAACCAAGCGAACGCTTTTCTTTTTCATTAGGTTAACTCTACAATCCATAAATAAAAGATTTAATGTTTATAAAAACACCGAAAGTTAGCAAATATTATATTTACAAACAAGACTTACAGGCAAGAAATCATTATTATAATATATCAAGGTACACAAAAACGCCGGATATTCTCATCAAGAACATCCGGCGTTTCCATATATAAGGCCATCTCATTACCTTAACAAGTCCCTAAGACTCTGTGGACGGCTTTTCACTTCTCTCCTTTTTCGACTCTTCCAAATGAGCCGCACGCACGCGGCTTAATGTTTCAGGCGACATTTGCAAGTAAGAAGCCACATGGAGCATCGGCGCACGCAACAAAATCTCGGGTTTCGTATTCAAGAGACGAAGGTAACGTTCCGTAGCGTTCTCAAAGCGCTGGCTGTCAGCATAGACTTGGGAACTGATTAAGGCATGTTCCATAATCTTACGGAACAGCAGCTCAATCTCTTTATTCTCGTCTGCCAATTCCTGTAAGGCATCATACGGAATACCGTAAAGCCTGCTGTTTTCCAACGCCTCGACAATCAGCCGTGAAGGTTCCTGTTTCAAGAAACTTTCAATGCAAATCACGATTCGCCCTTCATAAGAAAAGTGTTCCGTTACATCACGCCCACCTTTATAATAATACTGTCTCACCATTCCGCGCTCTACGAAATACATGTGACGACACGTTTCTCCTTCAGGCAATACCACATCGCCTTTCGAATATTTGAAAGGTACGAGTATCTCAGACAATGCCTCGATGCCCGATGGAGACAAACGGCAATAAATACGGGCTATTTCACGGGCCACGTCGCGTCTTAAATCCATAGTCTATAAGGTTTTTATTAGGTTAATCCAACTTCAGCACAGCCAAGAAAGCTTTTTGCGGCACTTCCACATTACCAATCTGTTTCATCCGTTTCTTTCCTTTCTTCTGTTTCTCAAGCAATTTTCTTTTCCGGCTGATATCTCCTCCGTAACATTTCGCCGTCACGTCCTTACGTAACTGCTTCACCGTCTCGCGGGCGATGATCTTGGCACCGATGGCCGCCTGTATGGCAATATCGAACTGCTGGCGGGGCAACAACTCCTTCAGCTTCTCACACATCCGCCGCCCGAAGTCCACCGCATTGTCGATATGCGTCAAAGTAGATAACGCATCCACCGGTTCCCCGTTCAACAGGATGTCCAACTTCACCAGTTTAGACGGCCGGAAACCGTCCTGATGATAGTCGAAAGAGGCATACCCTTTTGATATGCTTTTGAGTTTATCATAAAAATCAATCACAATCTCACCCAAAGGCATGCTGTAATGGAGTTCCACACGGTTTCCGCTGATATACTCCTGTTTCAACAACTCCCCCCTTTTCCCCAGGCACAAGGTCATGATGGGACCGATGAAGTTGGTTGTCGTAATAATGGAAGCCTTGATGTACGGCTCCTCTATATGGTCGATCAGCGTCACTTCGGGCATACCGGCCGGGTTATGCACTTCTTTCACCCCGCCCTGCTTGTCATATACGAGATAAGACACGTTGGGTACGGTCGTAATCACATCCATATTGAACTCGCGATCCAAACGTTCCTGCACGATTTCCATGTGAAGCAAGCCGAGGAAACCGCAACGGAAACCGAAGCCCAACGCCACGGACGATTCCGGTTGGAAGGTCAACGACGCATCGTTCAACTGCAATTTTTCCAAAGAGGCCCGGAGATTTTCAAAATCCTCGGTCTCTATGGGATAAAGCCCGGCAAAAACCATAGGCTTGACTTCCTCGAAACCGGAAATGGCTTTATCGCACGGACGCTCCACGTGAGTAATCGTATCGCCGACTTTCACCTCCGTTGCCGTCTTAATACCGGAAACGATATACCCCACATCCCCGCAATGCAATTCCTTACGGGGGGACATTTCCATCTTCAGTACTCCAATCTCATCAGCCGTGTATTCCTTGCCCGTATTGATAAAAGCCACTTCGTCGCCCGACTTGATACTGCCGTTCACGATTTTGAAATAAGCGATAATCCCACGGAACGAGTTGAACACGGAATCGAATATCAATGCCTGCAAAGGAGCGTCCTCATCCCCTTCCGGATGGGGGATACGTTCCACCACAGCCTGTAATATTTCATCCACTCCCATTCCCGTACGTCCCGACGCACGGATAATCTCCTCACGTTTACATCCCAACAGGTCTATGATTTCATCCTCCACTTCTTCCGGCATGGCGTTCACCATGTCGCATTTGTTAATGACCGGGATGATTTCCAAGCCGTGCTCTATGGCCATATACAAATTGGAGATGGTCTGAGCCTGCACGCCTTGCGTGGCATCCACAATCAACAACGCCCCCTCGCAAGCCGCGATGGAACGCGAAACCTCGTATGAGAAATCCACATGTCCCGGCGTATCGATCAGATTCAACGCGTACTTCTCTCCTTTATGTATATATTCCATTTGGATGGCATGGCTTTTAATGGTAATGCCACGCTCCCGCTCCAGATCCATATCGTCGAGCATTTGCCCTTCGGTGACCTTTATCGTATTCGTATATTCAAGCAAACGGTCGGCCAAAGTAGACTTACCGTGATCTATATGTGCAATAATACAGAAATTCCTGATGTTCTTCATCTTCAATCAAAAAAATGCTATGCAAAGATAGTGCAAACCGGAAAAAATACAAAATCCAAAACCTTATTTTTATATAAAGCACTGCGAATCCGAAGAAATGTTTGTCTTTTGCTAAAAATGATAGCAAAAAGATTTTTTTTCTCGTTTTTATTGGCAGTTTGCTATTAAATGCTTAACTTTGGCAACTGAAAACCAAGAGAGAGATTTTTCTTATATATAATAAGGAGAAATAAGGTAGAAAAGATAAAGTTAACGAATAATATTAATTAAAAAAGGATTTATCACATGGATGCAAAAAAAGTTCTGGAAGACTTGAAACGTCGTTTCCCTAACGAACCTGAGTATCATCAGGCTGTAGAAGAAGTTCTCAGTACGATCGAAGAGGAGTACAACAAACACCCTGAGTTCGAAAAAGCCAATCTGATTGAACGTCTTTGTATTCCTGATCGCGTTTATCAATTCCGCGTCACTTGGATGGACGATAAAGGCCAGATTCAAACCAACATGGGTTACCGTGTACAGCATAACAACGTAATCGGTCCCTATAAAGGCGGTATCCGTTTCCACAGTTCCGTAAACCTCAGCATTTTGAAGTTCCTGGCTTTCGAGCAGACTTTCAAAAACTCTCTGACCACTCTTCCTATGGGCGGCGGCAAGGGCGGTTCCGATTTCTCTCCGCGCGGCAAGAGCAACGCCGAGGTGATGCGTTTCTGCCAAGCCTTCATGCTCGAACTCAATCGCCATATCGGTCCCGATACCGATGTGCCGGCCGGTGATATCGGCGTAGGCGGACGCGAAGTCGGTTACATGTTCGGCATGTATAAGAAACTGACCCATGAATTCAGCGGCGTATTCACCGGCAAGGGACTTGAGTTCGGCGGGTGTTCCCTCCGTCCCGAAGCTACGGGGTACGGTAACGTGTACTTCCTCATGGAAATGCTGAAGACCAAAGGCACCGACCTTAAAGGCAAGACAGTCCTCATCTCCGGTTCCGGCAACGTGGCTCAGTACACGGCCGAAAAGGTACTTCAACTCGGCGGAAAGGTACTCACGATGTCCGACTCAGACGGTTACATCTACGATCCGGACGGAATCGACCGCGAAAAGCTCGACTACATCATGGAACTTAAGAACCTGTATCGCGGACGTATCCGTGAATATGCAGAGAAATACGGTTGCAAATACGTGGCAGGCGCACGGCCTTGGGGCGAAAAGGCAGACATCGCACTGCCGTCGGCCACTCAGAACGAAATCAACGGTGACCAGGCTCGCCAGTTGGTAGCCAACGGCGTAATGGCCGTGAGCGAAGGCGCCAACATGCCTTCTACTCCGGAAGCCATCCGCGTATTCCAGGAAGCCAAGATTCTGTACGCACCGGGCAAGGCAGCCAACGCTGGCGGCGTATCGGTTTCAGGTCTCGAAATGAGCCAGAACTCAGAACGTCTGTCTTGGACATCGGAAGAGGTAGATGCCCGTCTGCACGCCATCATGGAGAACATTCATCAGAATTGCGTGAAGTACGGAACGGAAGCCGACGGTTACGTCAACTACGTGAAGGGTGCCAACATCGCCGGTTTCATGAAGGTAGCCAAGGCTATGATGGCTCAAGGTATCGTATAAGATTTAATCATAGAATCCATAAAGGGACGGAGGAATGTCTGCATTCTCTCCGTCTTTTTTCTTTGCCCGTTTTCTTACCGGCCGCTGCCCCGAAACCGGACGATTACCCATTCGGATGTCACAGTGCCGTTCCTCGTCCGGGCACAAAGAAGCCCGTCATGTCTGCCCCCTCCAGATTCAGAAGCCGGACTTTACGCTCAAGCCCTCCGGCATACCCTGTCAAACTTCCGTGACTGCCCACTACGCGATGGCAAGGTATAATGACAGACACCGGATTATGCGCCACGGCTCCTCCTACAGCCTGCGCCGACATGCTCCGTATTCCACGCTTCCGGGCTATTTCCAAAGCCAAGTCGCGATAAGTGACCGTTTCTCCGTAAGGAATCTTTTGCAACATCTCCCACACAGCCAACCGGAACGGCGAGCCTTGCAAATGTATCAGAGGCATGAAACCCGGCTTCCGACCGTTGAAATAACCGTCAAGCCACGTCCGGGTTTCTTCTATAAACCCCGGTATATGATTTCTCCTCATGGGCAACCGCCAAAGCGGCAGCATAGTATTTCTGTCCCTCGAACCAGGCACCCGTCAATGCCTCCCCGTCGGAAGCCAACAGCATTTCCCCTAAAGGCGACAAGTATTTACATGTGTATTGCATCGTCATGATTAACTTATAAAATTCGTTTTTTCTCTTTCATATCAGGCAGAAAACCCGCGATGATGCCCAGCAAAGGCAACCAAGCACTCACCCGGAAAATGAAATCTATACTGGTCCTATCGGCCAACCAACCGAAAAAGGCCGAACCGATTCCGCCCAACCCGAACATCAAGCCAAAGAAAATGCCCGAAATCATCCCCACTTTCCCCGGCATCAAATCCGTGGCATAAACCAGAATGGCCGAGAAAGCCGAAGCGATGACCAACCCGGTTATCACCGCTACCGTAATGGTCCAGAACAAACCGACGTAAGGCAAAACGAGCGCAAAGGGAGCCGCACCGAGAATGGAGCCCCATATCACATACTTACGCCCGAAACGGTCGCCCAACACTCCACCGAACAAAGTCCCGACAGCCAATGCCGCCAGAAAGGCGAACAAACAGACTTGGGAATGCTGTACGGACATACCGAACTTGTCCATCAAGAAGAACGTGAAATAGCTCGTCATGCAAGAGATATAAAAGTATTTCGAGAATATCAGCACGACAAGAATCAAAAGCGACGTCCGGACCCGGCTTTTCGACAGCCTGCCTGCCGCCACAGAAACAGCATGACGCTGCCTTGTGACGGGGGGCCGGC
>ERZ780034.178-NODE-178-length-25411-cov-8.77015_pt1 | contig 25411 bp, 21 predicted proteins | sample MGYA00511855_ERZ780034 | MGnify/ENA primary metagenome ERZ780034 (study PRJEB29588, sample SAMEA2148024) | human gut metagenome | biome: human gut; feature: human-associated habitat; material: faeces | place: Denmark | collected 2008/2010 ...
CCCCCGGGGAGATGCCGTGGGCTAGGAGCTTTTGGGCCTTCAGCCCGTACTTGAACCACATGCAAAAGTTCTGTTATATATAGTAGCGGCAAAGAACCGCAACCATACTTGCTGAACTTTTAAATCAGAAACCGGCTGCCCGAATCCGTAAAAACCGAGAAGACCGGCAAATCTGATTTTACTTGATGATTCCCTCTTCTACGAAAATCTTCTTCAAGATCTGGACAGCCTGCTCAACCTGCTCTCTTGTATGAGTAGCCATGAGTGCGAAACGTACCAATGTATCCTGAGGAGCACAAGCTGGAGGAATAACAGGGTTGATGAACACACCTGCATCGTAAGCCATCTTGGTAACAACGAATGTCTTCTCTGCATCGCGTACGTAGAGAGGAATGATAGGACTCTCTGTCTCGCCAATCTCGAAACCTTCCTCGCGGAAACGCTTCAAGGCATAGTTGGTTACATCCCAGAGATTCTCGAAACGCTCTGGCTCATTCTGAATGATGTGGAGAGCCTCAAGAGCTGCTGCTGTGGCAGCTGGAGTGTTAGAGGCGCTGAAGATGTAAGAACGGCAGTTGTGACGGAGGAAGTTGATAGTATCCTTGTCTGATGCGATGAAACCGCCGATAGAAGCCAGACTCTTAGAGAATGTACCCATGATGAGGTCTACCTCATCGGTCAGACCGAAGTGGTCGCATACACCACGACCCTGCTTGCCGAATACGCCAAGACCATGAGCCTCGTCTACCATGATAGAGCAGTTGTACTTATGCTTGAGCTTAACGATTTCAGGCAAGTTAGCCAGGTCGCCCTCCATAGAGAACACACCGTCAACAACGATGAGCTTGATAGCCTCCTCAGGGAGTTTAGAGAGCACGCGCTCCAAATCTTCCATATCGTTGTGCTTGTAGTGAAGCTGGGTAGCGAATGAGAGGCGGCGGCCATCTACGATACTTGCGTGGTCGCGGTCATCGCAGATAATATAGTCGTTACGACCTACTACGCAAGCCAAGACACCCTGGTTTACAGAGAATCCTGTAGAGAAACACAAAGTTTCATCCTTGCCCATAAACTCAGCAAGCTCCTTTTCGAGCTGCACGTGCAAATCGAGCGTACCATTGAGGAAACGGCTTCCTGCACAACCAGAACCATACTTGTCGAGCGCAGCCTTTGCTGCATCAATAACACGCTGGTCGTTAGTCAAACCCTGATAAGCATTAGAACCGAACATCAGGATTTTATGACCATCGATGTCGGTTACTTCTGTCATCTGCTTACTTGTGATCTCGCGGAAATATGGATACACACCGGCAGCCATATACTTCTGAGGTTCACGATAATTCTTGTATCTTTCTTGTAATTGTCCCATTATTAAGAGGTGTACTTTATTTTCTTTTTTATACTTTTCTAACTTTCAGGGCGCAAAGATACAAAAAAGAACTCAATAAACGGCTTTTTTTTATAAGAAAGTTTACTTTTATAGTTTTTTTAATCGATATTTCTTGTTATTTTGGGTATTTTTATTACTTTTGCAGCCTAAATTTTACAAACTCTTGACTATATAATGAAGAAAAAGATACTTTTCATCATGAATCCGATTTCAGGAACAGCCAGCAAGGCGGCAGTTCCCAGTCTGATAGATTCTGTTTTGGACAAAGAGCTTTTTGAGTACGAGATAAGAATGACTGAAAGAGCTGGGCACGCTTCGGAAATTGCTACCGAAGCGAAGAACAACCATGTAGATGTGGTTGTGGCGGTTGGTGGCGACGGAACCGTCAACGAGGTGGCCCGCTCACTGGTTCACTCCGATACTGCCCTCGGCATTCTGCCTTGCGGTTCGGGCAACGGATTGGCAAGACATCTGCTGCTCCCGATGAACCTGAAGAAATGCATAGAGGTCATCAACCAATGCCAGATTAGAGATCTGGATTATGGTGTCATCAACGACCACCCGTTCTTCTGCACCTGCGGCATGGGCTTTGACGCTTTCGTCAGCATGAAGTTTGCCGAGAGCGGCAAGCGTGGTCCTATCACTTATGCGGAAAATATCCTGCGCGAGGGATTGAAGTATAAGCCTGAGACTTACACGCTGGAGGACGAGACGGGCACCAAGCAGTATAAGGCGTTCCTCATTTCCTGTGCCAACGCATCTCAGTATGGCAACAATGCCTATATTGCCCCTCAAGCATCCATGAGCGACGGTTTGATGGATGTCGTCATCATGGAACCATTCGATGTTATCGAGGCGCCTCAGGTAAGTTTCGACATGTTCAACAAGACGTTGGACAAGAACTCGAAGATCAAGTCGTTCCGCTGCAAGAAGCTCCATATCACCCGCAGTCAGCCAGGCGTAATCCATTATGATGGCGACCCTGTGATGACGGGGGCAGAGATTGATGTTCACCTGGAAGAAAAGGGAATCAAGATGCTGGTGAACCCATTTGCCAACAAGAACGACCGCAAGCCGAACATGATTCAGTCTGCCTTTGCCGATTTCTTCAACGACTTCAATGCCGTGCGCGATGATATTCAGAAAGACATCCAGCGCCAGAGCAAAAGAGTAGAAGCTATCAGCAAACTGGTACAGAAGAAGCTGAACCTTTAATACAATGTTGAATGTTGAGTGTTGAGTGTTGAATTTAGAGGGAGTGTTGAATGTTAAATATTGAATGGATTGGGGGCAACACTCAACATTCAACACTCAACATTAAACCCTATCCACTCAACATTCCTCAAAGATAGAATTCTTCCGTTATTTTCCTATACCATTCCGAGCGGTTTCCCTGCGAATCCATCATCGTTTCAACATGCTCTTCATAAGGCAAAATGCGATGCTTGGCAAAACTCAGCATAAAGCGCTTGGGCTGCTTGCGATCTACCGTCTTTACGCCACACTTCCGTATAAGATAAAAACCTAATATACAAGACTCTGCAACAAACTGCTCCACTACTTCTACGGGAACAATTGCAGAGAAAATACCATCATCAGAAAGCAGCCGTTTTACACCCGCAAACAAATCGCGGAACGGAAGACTGTCCGCATGTCTCGCCATCGCCCTCTTACTGTCCGGATTTTTCAAGCTATCAACAAAGAACGGAGGATTGCTCACTATCGCATCAAAAACACCGGTAGCCTTCAAACCTTCAGCAGTTTCCAAAGCCTCAGCAGCTTCCGAAGTTCCCCCGAAATCCTGCAGTCTGCAGCATTCTATTTCCACCCTGTCGCGAAACGGACTTGCCATCACATTTTCCCTCGCCTGTCCGCAGGCATCAGCATCCATATCAATCCCCACTACCTCAGCCTCAGGAAAACGCTGCGCCATCATGAGCGAAATCAGTCCCGTTCCGGAACCAATGTCCAGAATCCGCCTGCCACCTTGCGCCCATGCACCCAGCAAAACGCCGTCAGTTCCCACTTTCATGGCACAACGGTCTTGCTCTATCTCAAACTGTTTAAATCGAAAATTACCCATAAATTCTTCTGTCTCTTTACAGAAGAGAACGAATGCGCCGCTGATTTATTTTATCGCAAGCAGCAGAAATTGCCACTTCCACCTGCAAAAGCAGCTACTTACATCTATAAAAACGGGTACTAATATATAGAAAAAGCAATTTTATTATTAAATAATCTATCATCTTCCACGATATTTCATAAAAAATGAGTACCTTTGCACGGAAAATAGAAATCATAACAAAATGGATAATAGAAGAACAAGTACCCGAATACAAATGATTGCAGATTACGAGGGCGACCCGAAAACCCTGATCGAAGACCAGGAAGAAGGCTTGTACCCTACCCTCTGCATGCGAGATATTGTAGTTTTCCCAACCAACATGACCCCTATCGTTGTGGGCAGAAAGGAAAGTCTGAATCTCGTCCGGATGCTGGAAAAGAAACCAGACACCATATTCTGCGTATTCTGCCAGAAGAACAAAGATACAGAATCGCCCTACGAAGAAGACCTCTACCCTGTAGGTGTCTTCGCCAAACTCATCAAGGTGATCAAGATGCCTGGCACAGAGCAGATGAGCATCATCATCCAGGGTCTGGGCAGATGTCAGATGAAACATCTCGTTCAAAAAGAGCCTTACACAGTAATTGACGTAAAAAGTCTTCCGGAGAAATGGCCTGACGAGAACAACGATGAACTCTTCAGAATGCTCTACGAGAACTTCCATTACGAAGCGACAGACTATATCAAATCAAACGCCAACTATACTGATGAGGCCATCCAGGCCATCAACGAACTCTCGAGCATTCACATGCAGTGCAACTTCATGTGCTCCCTCCTCCCTTTCTCCATCGAGGATAAAATCAAGATGCTGAAAGAGGAAAATCTCAGCGAGCGCATCATGATTGCCATCAGATCCCTGAACAAGGTGCGCCATCTGCTACGCATCCAGACTGAGATTGAGAACAAAACCCACTACGACCTTGATGAACAGCAGAAGGAATACTTCCTCAAGCAGCAGATTAAGAACATCAGGGAAGAACTGGGAGAAGGCAACGCCAGTCCGGAGAAGAAGGAGATTCTGGAGAAGGCGAAAAAGAAGAACTGGAGCGAGGAAACTGCCAAAATCTTCAAGAAAGAAATTGCCAAGCTCGACACCCTGAACCCGCAGAGTCCTGACTATTCGATACAGATAGGATTCCTGCAGACCATGGTAGATTTGCCTTGGAACTCCTACACCCAGGACGACCTCAGTCTGACCCGTGCCAAGCGCATTCTGAACCACGACCACTACGGCATGGAGAATGTGAAGGAGCGCATCCTGGAATTCCTCGCCGTAAGAGCACTGAACGGCGGCGGCAAGAGTCCTATCCTCTGCCTCTACGGTCCTCCGGGCGTAGGAAAGACCAGTCTGGGCAAGAGCATCGCAGCAGCCATGAAGCGCAAGTATGTACGCATGTCGCTGGGCGGTCTGCACGATGAAGCCGAAATCCGCGGTCACCGCCGCACCTATGTGGGAGCCATGCCGGGCCGCATCATCAAGAACATGCTGAAGGCAGGCAGCAGCAATCCGGTCTTCATCCTCGACGAGATTGACAAGGTGGCGCAGAGCAATTTCAACGGCGACCCAGCATCAGCCCTGCTCGAAGTGCTGGACCCGGAACAGAACAATGCCTTCCACGACAACTATCTCGATATGGATTACGACCTCTCCAAGGTGCTCTTCATCGCCACAGCCAATGACCTGAGCGTCATTCCGCGTCCGCTCCTCGACCGTATGGAGCTGATAGAAGTAGGCGGCTACATCACCGAAGAGAAGACAGAGATTGCCAAGCGCCACCTCGTACCGGAAGAGCTGGAAAGCACCGGACTCGACAAGGTTTCGCCGAAGGTAAGCTTCAACAAGAATGCCCTCGAGTTCATCATCGAGCACTACACCCGGGAGAGCGGCGTAAGACAGCTGAAGAAACAGATTGACAAGAGTCTGCGCAAGATGGCTTACAAACTTGCCTGCGACCAGGAGCTGAAGAACTACACCATCACCCCTGCCGAAGTAAAAGACCTGCTGGGCAATCCGCCGTTCAACCGCGACATCTACCAGGGCAACGACTATGCAGGAGTGGTAACCGGACTTGCCTGGACCTCAGTAGGCGGCGAAATCCTCTACATCGAAACCTCGCTCAGCAAGGGCAAGGCAGGCAAGCTCACCCTGACCGGAAACCTGGGCGACGTGATGAAGGAATCAGCCATTATCGCACTGGAATACGTCAAGTCGCACATCGACCTGCTGCAGGTAGACTACCGCATCTTCGAGCAGTGGAACATCCACATCCACGTGCCTGAGGGAGCCACCCCGAAAGACGGTCCTTCTGCCGGAATCACCATCGCCACCAGCATCGCCTCAGCCATCACCCAGCGCAAGGTGCGTGCCAACACAGCCATGACCGGCGAGATAACCCTCCGCGGCAAAGTGCTCCCGGTAGGCGGAATCAAGGAGAAGATTCTGGCAGCCAAGCGGGCAGGAATCAAGCACATCGTGATGTGCAGGGAGAACCAGAAGAACGTAGAGGAAATACCGGAGAAATATCTCAAGGGCGTAGACTTCCACTATGTAGAGAACGTGGCTGACGTCTGGCAGTTCGCGCTGACCGACGAGAAGGTGAAAAACCCTACAGACTTCAGCATTGAGGAAAATGATAAAAAAGAATAGAAATGAAATTTGAATTACAAGTAACAGATAAAGCGAGCGATGCGCGTACAGGCATCATCACCACCGACCACGGACAGATCAAGACCCCAATCTTCATGCCCGTAGGAACCGTAGGAAGCGTGAAGGGCGTCCACTTCGAGGAACTCAAGAAGCAGGTCATGGCACAGATTATCCTCGGAAATACCTATCACCTCTACCTGCGCCCAGGTCTTGACGTCATCAGGGCAGCAGGCGGATTGCACAAGTTCAACGGCTGGGACCGTCCTATCCTCACCGACAGCGGCGGCTTCCAGGTATTCTCGCTCACGGGCATCCGCAAGCTGAAGGAGGAAGGTTGCGAATTCCGCTCACACATCGACGGAAGCAAGCACTTCTTCACACCGGAAAACGTGATGGATACGGAGCGCATCATCGGTGCCGACATCATGATGGCTTTCGACGAATGCCCTCCGGGACAGAGCGACTTCCAGTATGCCAAGAAGAGTCTTGAACTGACCCAGCGCTGGCTGGACCGCTGCCTGAAGCGCTTCAACGAGACCGGACCGCTCTACGGCTCCCATCAGAGGCCGGCCGGTGCGGCGTCTACCATCAGAGCCTCTTCCCTATCGTACAGGGCTGCACCTTCCCGGAGCTCCGCCGCGAGGCAGCCAAGTTTATCGCAGACAAGGGAGCAGACGGCAACGCCATCGGAGGTCTGGCTGTAGGCGAACCTACCGAGGTGATGTATGAGATGATAGAAGTGGTGAACGAAATCCTGCCAAAGGACAAGCCACGTTATCTGATGGGCGTGGGTACCCCTCAGAACATCCTGGAAGCCATCGAGCGAGGCGTAGACATGTTCGACTGCGTGATGCCAACCCGCAACGGAAGAAACGCGATGCTCTTCACCTACAACGGCACCATGAACATGCGCAACAAAAAATGGGAGATGGACTTCAGCCCAGTGGATCCGGACGGATGCGAAATCGACCAGATTACCAGCAAGGCATACCTGCACCACCTCTTCAAGGCACAGGAACTCCTGGCGATGCAAATAGCCAGCATCCACAACCTCTCGTTCTATCTGCGACTCGTTACCGATGCACGCCAGCATATAGAGCAGGGCGACTTCGTACAGTGGAAGCAATCTGTCATCGACCAGCTCGGCAGAAGAATTTAAATTACTGAAGTTAGGAGTAAGAAGTCTCAGGAGCATGGAGCCCCCGACGGCTCCTGCTCCCGGAAAATACTGATTTATGAAAGATTTTAAATACATCAGAAAACATCGCAGAAGATTAAAGTTCGGCAGAACCATGGCTCGAAGATTCGGATGGCTCACCGCTGCCCTCAGATGGCTGGGCAGAAAACTGAGCTGGATGGGAAAGGTCATGCGATGGATTGGGCATAAACTGCGATTCCTCAAGGTGCTCAAGTATCTCAACCCACTGAGATACATCAAACGATTGGACTGGTATATCATCAAGAAGTTCGTAGGCTACTACTTCTTCTCGATAGCGCTCATCATCACCATTGCCATCGTGTTCGACTTCAACGACAACCTGTCGAAGTTTACCGAGTATCATGCACCGGCACGAGCTATCATCTTCGATTACTATGCCAACTTCGTGCCATACTTCGCCAACCTCTTCAGTGCGCTGTTCGTGTTCGTAGCGGTCATCATGTTCACCTCCAAGCTGGCAGGCAATTCCGAGATCATCGCCATGCTGGCATCGGGAGTATCGTTCAAGCGCCTGCTTCGCCCGTACATGATTACCTGCATGTTCCTCTCGGCACTCTCCTACACGCTCTCTGCCTATGTGATTCCGCACGGCACGGTCATCCGACAGAACTTTGAGACGATGTACAAGAACAAGAAGAAGAATACCTCTGCCGAAAACGTGCAGCTGCAGGTGGACCGAGGCGTGATAGCCTACATCCAGCATTACGACAACAACTCGAAGAGGGGCTACGGATTCTGTCTAGACAAGTTCCAGGAAAAGAAACTGGTGAGCCACCTGACGGCATCAGAAATACAGTATGATACCATCAGCGACTCCAAATACCACTGGAAACTTACCAACTGGAAGGTACGCCGACTGCATGGCATGAAAGAGAAGATTACGAGCGGAATGAATAAAGATACGCTCATCACCATGGAGCCAACCGACCTGGTCTACTCCAAGGGACAGCAGGAAACCTTTACCAGTCCGGAGCTGAAGGATTACATCTCCAAGCAGATCAACCGCGGTTCGGGCAATGTGGTACAGTACAAGGTGGAGTATCATAAGCGCATCGCCTCCTCCTTCGCCTCATTCATCCTCACCATCATCGGCGTGTCGCTCTCCTCACGCAAGCGCAAGGGCGGCATGGGTAAGGCTCTGGGACTGGGTCTGGCTTTGAGTTTCGGCTATATCATGCTGCAGACCGTCTGCGCCACCTTCGCCATCCAGGCAAACTTCCCGCCGATGCTGGCGGCATGGTTGCCTAACATCATTTACGCCTTCGTGGCATACTTCTGCTACCGCAAGGCACCGAGATAATAAACATTGAAAAAAGAAAGAAAATGTATTTCGACGAATTAGATTTAAACGACAACGTGCTCGACGCATTATACGATATGCGATTCGACACATGCACCCCAGTACAGGAAAAATGTATACCAGAGATATTGGAAGGTCATGATGTGCTCGGCGTAGCCCAGACCGGAACCGGAAAGACAGCTGCCTATCTGCTGCCGGTATTGAGCAAGCTGGATGATGGTGGCTATCCTAAGGATGCCATCAACTGCGTCATCATGTCGCCTACCCGTGAGCTCGCACAGCAGATTGACCAGGCGATGCAGGGCTTCGGCTATTATCTGCAGGACGTGAGCAGCGTGGCTGTATACGGTGGAAACGACGGCAACCGCTACGATCAGGAGCTGAAGAGTCTCCGCATGGGTGCCGATGTAGTCATCGCTACACCAGGACGTCTCATCACCCACATCTCGCTGGGCAACGTAGACCTCAGCAAGGTAAGCTTCTTCATCCTCGACGAGGCCGACCGCATGCTCGACATGGGTTTCTCAGAGGATATCAATACCATCGCTGCCAAGCTGCCTAAGACTTGCCAGACCATCATGTTCTCGGCTACCATGCCAGAGAAGATTGAGGAATTGGCAAAGTCACTGCTCAAGGATCCGGTAGAGATCAAGCTCGCAGTGAGCAAGCCTGCAGAGAAAATCAAGCAGGAGGCTTACGTATGTTACGAAACCCAGAAGATGACCATCATCAAGGATATCTTCAAGGCTGGCGACATGAAGCGTGTCATCATATTCAGCGGCAGCAAGATGAAGGTGAAACAGCTGGCTGCTGCCCTCCAGCAGACCGGTATCAACTGCGGCGCCATGCACTCAGACCTGGAGCAGGCTGAGCGTGATGATGTGATGTTCAAGTTCAAGAGCGGTCAGTATGACGTGCTCGTGGCTACCGACATCGTGGCTCGTGGTATCGACATCGACGACATCGAGATGGTTATCAATTATGACGTGCCTCACGATACCGAAGATTACGTTCACCGCATCGGTCGTACAGCACGTGCCAACCGCGACGGTAGAGCCATCACCTTCGTCAACGAAGAGGACATGTTCTGGTTCCAGCAGATTGAGAAGTTCCTGGAGAAGGTGGTAGAGAAGATGCCGCTTCCTGAGGGATGCGGCGAGGGGCCTGAATATATCAAGCTGAACAAGCCTAGCAAGAAAGGCGGACGTGGAGGCAAGGGCGGAAATGGACGCAAGGGCAATGGACGTGGCGGAAATGAGAACGGCGAAAAAACCAAGGCTAAAAACAGACGCCAGAAAGACCGCGAGCAGACTGCTCATAAGCATAAGCCAAACAACCCTAACAACCGACAGGAGAAAGCTCCTAAGGAAGGAAAGGGACAGAACGGTGAGGCTCAGCAGAACGGTCAGAACGGACAGCAGAAGAAGGACGCTCAGAACGGACAGCAGAAGAAGGGCAACAAGAAGTCTCAGCAGAACAAGCCATATCCACAAAACCAGGAAGGCGAACAGACAAGAAGCAACGACAATCCAAACAACAAGCGTCGCAACAACAACAAACGCCGCAATGGTAACAATGGCAACAACGGTAACAATGCTGAGAATGCAAACCCTCAGCAGCGCCCTGGTACAGAAAACAATGTACGCCCAGGAAGCAACGGTCGTGGCAGAGGCGTAGCTCAGAAGAAGCAGAATCCAAACAACCAGCAGAAGCAGAATGCAGCTCCACAGAAACTGGGGGCAGCTCCTCAGCAGAAACCAGCCTCAGCTCAGAAAAAGGGCGACAAGCAGGGTTCACGCAAGTATGAGCCAGTGGTAAATCCACAGAAGAAAGAAAACGTGGTAAAGAAAATCTTCAACAAGATTTTCGGATTCAAGAAGTAATATAACATGTCGCAAAAAGGCAAAAGCATTCAAACCCTGATTGCTTTTGCCTTTTACGTTTTCCTTCCACCGATAACCGTTAGTTCAGTCATCAATAGTGTTAAAAATCATAAGAATCACATCGGTTCGCATTATTTTTATTATCTTTGCATTTCAATAAGACATATATAAATAAATATAGAATATAAAATTATGAATGTAGGAGATAGAATACCAGAGATTCTTGGCATTGACCAGGACGGACGTGAGATCAAGGCAAGCGACTATCGTGGTCGCAAGATAGTACTCTACAGTTATCCGAAGGCTAACACCAGCGGATGCACTGCCGAGGCCTGCTCTCTGCAGGCTCATAAGGAGGAACTGGCAGCAGCCGGTTACGAGATTATCGGCGTGAGCAAGGACAAGCAGGCGCTGCAGAAGAAGTTTGCAGAAACCAAGGGCCTGCAGTTCCCTCTTATTGCTGATACCGAGACCACCCTGTTGCAGGAACTCGGCTGCTGGGGCGAAAAGGTAACCTGCGGCAGAAAGACCATCGGCATCCTCCGCACCACCTATCTTGTCAACGAAGAAGGCGTCATTGAGAAAATCTTCACTCCTAAGGAGATCAAGACCAAGATTCATGCAGAGCAGATTCTGGATTACATCCATCAATAAGCCTACAGCAGAATGGACAATTTTGTCATCGAACTTTTTCTGTTGAGCATCGGAGCCAGTTTTGTACAACGCACTACTGGCTTCGGCTTTGGCATCTTCATCATGACGATGCTCCCCTCCATCATGCCCTCATACGGTGAGGCAACAACCCTCTCTGGCATCCTGGCGATGACAACCTCCCTGATCATCGTCATTCAGAAATACAAGTACATCACCTGGAGGCGGCTGCTGCCCATACTGTTCACCTTCATCATCATCTCCATCGGAGCCATCTTTGTGCTCAAGCGGATGGAATATCACATACTGAACATATTGCTAGGCATTACGCTGATCATCGTGAGCATCTACTTCGCCTTCTTCAGCAAGCGCATCAAGGTGAAGACTACGCTGCCCGTGCAGGTTACAGCAGGAACATTGAGCGGACTGATGGGAGGATTCTTCGGTATGCAGGGACCACCAGCCGTACTCTATTTCGTCAGTTCAGAGCCCGACAAGGTTCGCTATCTGGCGATGACGCAGACCTATTTCCTGGCAGGCAATCTGATAATGACACTGGCAAGAGCCTACAACGGTTTCTTCACCACCACGGTCTCCATAGGTTATATCTACGGAATAGCCGGAGTCTTCATCGGCAACCTGATAGGCTCCTGGGTATTCAAGCACCTCAGCGGTTCCCTGCTCAAATACATCATCTATACCTATATCGGAATCAGCGGATTAACCTTCCTTCTGGGGGCGTAACCCTCTTCAGGCACACATAAATAGCAGAACTTTGCAAAAAGATAGAGTTATAAATAAGCATTTTATGCTAAAAGATAAAGTTTAAAATTTAAAGAGTATGTTAGAACATATTGCAGATTTCACAGCGTGGCCAATCCTTACTGGTATTTTCATTGGCTATATTGCCAACCGCATTATGAGCGGTGAAGGAAAAGGATGTTGTATGAATCTCTTCATAGGTATTGTAGGCAGTTATGCCGGTGCCATCATCAGCAGTCTGCTGAACATTGAGTTGTTTGGCAAAGGTTATCTTACCAATTTCATCTTCTGTGTCATTGGTGCCATAGCGGTATTGTGGATTTGGAAGAAGCTTTTCGATTAACATCCCATCAAGTAGATATAAATATTGGTTTAAAGACATAAGATAATGACAAATAAGGAATTGATACTCGCCAGTCTGATGAGGGCGATGATAAAATACGATGGTGGCGATGCGCCACGCATCCAGCATTTCGTGAAGGTACACGACTTTGCCCGTATGATTGCGATAGCAGAGGGAATGAACCAGGAAGACCTCTTCGTGCTCGAAGCAGCAGCCATTCTTCACGATGTAGGCATTCATGTTTCAGAAGCCAGATACGGCAACTGCGATGGCAAGCATCAGGAAGAACTGGGTCCTGATGAGGCAAGAAAAGTACTGTCGGAAGTTGATGGATTCACAGCCGCACAGACAGAAAGAATCTGCTGGCTCATTGCCCATCATCATACTTATAAGGATGTAACCAGCCTCGACCATCGCATTCTGCTTGAAGCAGATTTCCTGGTCAATTCCTTCGAAGACCACCTTGCTCCCGAAGGCATCATCACCTTCCGCGACCATGTATTTCGCTCGGAGTCAGCCATCAGAATGCTGAATGATATGTGGGGACTGGAATAAGGAGAATACTTTTGTCTAAAAAAATAATAATTTAAAATCATGGGAAAAACAATAAATGATATGGGAAATAGACAGCCGGATAGCAATGCTGGCAGCAGTAAGCAAAAAGGAGTGAAAAATAAGCAAACCCGGCAGTTGGCACTATGGATTGGCGCTTTGATAGTAGGCGCAGTCTTAGGTATGTTCGGCATCAGCTGGCTGGATGGCCTGATGAATTTCATCGCCACGGTCTATACCCGCTTATTCCAACTTCTAGCAGTACCAACCATAGCCTTGGCAGTCATCACAACCCTGGCATCCTTGGGCAACCAGGCAGATACCGGTAAGATATTCCGCCACGCCATCACCTACACCCTACTCACGACGATAGCAGCTGCAGCAGTGGGACTGGTGCTCTACAACATCGTTTCTCCAGGCAATTTACCTACAGCCTTGGTACAGAGCGGTATGGCAGATGTTCCCCAAAAGCTGGGAGAAACCAGCTATTATGACCATATTCTTGGGGTAATACCCAACAACATCATCAAGCCGTTTGCCGAAGGAAATGTACTCTCCATCCTGATTTTGGCGGCAGCAGCAGGTATTGCTTTAACCAAGATGCCATCAAGCGATAAGAAAGAAGTCGTGATGAAGGGATTGTTTGGATTACAGGATCTGCTTTTCATGCTGATTCATGGATTAATCTGGGCTCTGCCTCTGGGTATCGTTGCCTTTGCAGCACAACTCTCAGCCCAGTTCTCTGCGGGTATCGTGATGGCTTCTCTAGGAAAGTACGTAGCTGTTATCCTGGGAGGTAATGTCATTCAATTCTTCATCATCCTCCCGCTCTTCCTCTTGGCAAGAGGCTTGAATCCAGTGCGCACTTTGGGTAAGATGATGCCGGCAGTATTAATGGCTCTGTTTACAAAGAGTTCTGCTGCTACGTTGCCGGTGACGATGCAGACAGCAGAAGATAGACTGGGAGTTTCCAATCAGGTTTCCCGCTTCGTATTGCCTATCTGTACTACCATCAACATGAATGGCTGCGCTGCGTTTATCCTCGTGACCTCCTTATTCCTGATGCAGAATGGAGGAATGCCTTTACCTTGGACTACGATGATTCTCTGGCTCTTCATTTCAGTTATCTCAGCCGTGGGTAATGCAGGAGTGCCGATGGGATGTTATTTTCTGACCCTATCTCTGATGTCCGGCATCAATGCTCCTATCGGCATCATGGGTATCATCCTGCCAATCTATACCATTATCGACATGGTAGAGACGGCAGAGAATGTATGGTCAGACTCCTGTGTCTGCGCCATGGTGGATAAGGACTTGAAAGGATAGAGTCCACTTGAAAAAGTATTCTCATTAAAAGTTTAACATACATTCGTTCTTCAAGCAACAGACGGGAACAACTGAGGAGGGAAAACGGAACATTTTGGCAGAAATGATTAAATTAATTATACTTTGATGCCACTTTTGCAGCATTTATTGCCAGTTCTGGCAAAAACCGTTCACTCCTGATATAAAAATTCACCTGGCACATAACTTGCTAATACATAAGATGAAAGCGGAAGCCGAAAGGGCAAGGGGAACGTTAAGAACCCTAAGCAATGGCATTTGAGGGTTTCTCGAAATCCTTGAGTCCCGAAAGCCGAAGCGTTCATTAAGAAAAAGGATAAATTAATAAACAATTAGAAATCCCGACAGAGCCGGAAGGCGAAGAGAGGACGAGAAAAATAAAATTCGGAGGTTTTACATTATGTTGTTAGCTCGTAGAAATAATAGTGTTTCAAATTGGTTGAATAGTTGGTTTAATGACAACTTCTTCGATACAGAATTGATGCCACACATGAACGCCACAGCTCCTGCTGTTAACGTGAAGGAGGATGCTACAGCTTACAAAATGGAGATTGCAGCTCCTGGCTTGAAGAAGGATATGGTCAAGATGAACATTGATAAGGATGGTTATCTGAATGTATCTATCGAGAACAAGAACGAGAAGAAGGAGGAAAAGAAGGAAGAGCATTACCTGCGTCGTGAATTCTCTTACAGCAGCTACTCTCAGAGCTATGCTTTACCTGAGGATGCCAACCACGAGAAGATTTCTGCTGAGGTCAGCGATGGTGTCTTGAAGATTGAGATTCCTAAGGTAGCCAAGGAGGAGAAGAAAGACGATGTTAAGCACATTGAGGTAAAGTAATCACTCATAACGTGCTAAGCAGCTTTTTGGATGACATTTCATTGCACCCTAGAAAATGATTAAAACGGAGGGCTAGTCCTGATAATGGGACTAGCCCTTTTTTGTGCCGGTTCTCATATATATACATATTATATGTGCCGATTCCTCTATATCAATATCAAAAAACACCTATTTCAATACGAATACCTTCGTTTCATGATTACTGCAAGAAATCATCGTTGCTTACCTTTACACCAAGTGGTCCATAGTCGCCAAGAGCTTTGTGAGCAAGCTGCTTGTCGGGATCGGTCACATGGTCGATAGGCTCGCCAGTATCATCCTTGTAAGCTGTAGGTGTCATGGTTGCGATGGAGTGTTTCCATTCCCTGTCTGGAAGAATGTTCCTATACATGACAGCCACAATCTCTCCGATAGGATTGCCGTCTATGTTCTTTTTCTCACTGTCCCAAATGAAGAGATTGACATACTCTCCATTGGCATTCATTTCGTTCACCTTGCTCTGTATGGCTGATAGCTTAGGATTCTTTTTCAGGCAAACCACAAATGTTGCTTTCTTGCCATCGGCATAGCGAGCCTTCGCATCATATACAGACATATATGAGCGTGTGTCGCTTGCTGAGCCAATGCAGATAGACCAGTAACGTGTCACAGCTTTTCTGTATTCCTCAGGCTTTGTTGGCACCGTGGCCGGTATGAAGGAGAATGTGAGCACAGAGTCCTCGCGCAAATGCGTTCTTCCATAAAGGTATGACGTGGAGTTGTTTGGATAGTACCTGCCAACTGGAGCAAGGAAGAATGGCATCTCCCTGTTTTCGTCGGATTTCTGTGTAAACACCTTCGATGTTACCTTATAGACATTTGATGCAACGTGTTCTGGCACGAAGGTCTCATGCAAGTTCATGTCGAGTGCGGTAATGGCTGGAAGTTCTACTCCTGCGTATTCGTCTTTTTGGCTTCCATCAGCAGTAGTTCCCAGGTAATGTCTGAGAGCAATGGCTACTTTGTTCACACCTTCTGCAACTTTCACCACATTCTCTGAACCAAGTTTGTCTATTACGCTTTGTGGCGTTCCGTTTGGCACCACATAGAGGGTGAAATAGTTCTTTCCCGTAGTGGTTGCGACGAAAGGATTCGTGCTTCCGTTATCTGCCGAGATGTCCTGGTCATCGATGCCTGCGAAAACGTCTCCTGTCATATCATTGTATAGTGATATGCTGAAATATCTGCAATGAGGGTATTCTCCTTTCAGACATAAAATCTTGTCACTATTTTGGCCTGCCTGATAGGTGTATTCCCAATAATTGGAATATAAGTCCGGGTATGCTCCGAGAACCTCACCATCGCCTTTCAGGGTTGGGCCCCATTGCTCCTTAGGCGACAAGGTAGGGATTTTTATATCGTTGTTGCTGTCATCATCGGAACATGCGATGAAAGTCATTGCCATGATACAACTTAGCAATGAGGTCATGATAATTTGCTTGATTTTCATACTTCCTGTTTTTTAAAATTAATACACTTTTTGTCCTCACTCTGTTTTACTTGATTTCCACTCTGAACGGTCCAGATACCGAGTTGTAGAGTAAGTCACCATTGTCAAAGAACTGTATGATGGCATATGCTCCATTGGCCCGATTGTCTTTGCCTAGGATTGTGCGGTGGCGTGTGGTGCCGGTGCGCCAGTCGAGTCCGGTTACTTCCCATCCTGTGGCATCGTTCCATCCACTTACGAATACCATTTCAGACGATGTGCTTACAGCAGGAATCATACTTGGTGAACTGACGTCAGCACGTGTCCACTTAGTCTCCCACTTGTTCTCCTTTGTGTTCCAGCTCACGCATTCAACACCTCTAGGAGTCTCTATGGTAGGACCGATTGCTAGTACGCCTATAATCTTGTCGTTTATCTTTTCCGTTGTCTGGCTGATGTTGTTCACCACGAAAGCGTCGTATCCTGCGGTTACTACGGATTGCTCCGACTGTACCCATTCGGTAGAGGTTGGTAATCCGCACGTTATGTCGAACGTTCCTGCCAAACGCTTGTTGCCGGAATCTACAGGCTTGGCATCGGCAGGTATGGCGTCACGCCAGAAAGCTACGAGTTTCATTTTCTTAGCTCCGTCTGTTATCACCACGAGTTTGTCCTCGTCGTTGCCAAATCCCATTAGTGTAGGGGTTGATCCTGTACCATATCCGAGCTTGATACATGGTGCCATTGGACCTCCGTCATACTCGGCTTTCCATGCTCCATCGCTTTCGCTGTCAGAGAACTTTCCATTCTTGCATATCAGCTTTTGCATGAGTCCCTTGCCGTTGGCCTCCTTGGCGTTGCTTGCCACATATACCCCGCCGTTCTCATCCACTGCTATTGAGTTCGTCAATATCTGGGTGCTTGCCAGTGGGTAGGTATCTTCTACCGTGGTCAACTCACGGTTGAGTACAACAAGAGCATTCTGTGCCGCCACGAGCAAATGTCCATCGTATGTCATGGTAGCTCCCACCAGAGTGTAAGAGTTGTTGATATACGGTGTGAGCTTAATCTGACTGTCTAGCTCTATGCCTTCCTTTGGATTATTTGGGTTCTTCAGCCTGTACCTTGCCATGATGTGTCCAGCATTGGTATATACATAGTTGTCCTTGTCGCACAACACATAGTTTCCATTGGCTATAGACATCTGTGGGGCAGCACCTAGCACTCCGGTTACGGCTGTTGCAAGTTCTGAGTAAGACGAGTAGCTGGATGTCAAGATATTGAGCTGTTCTTGATTCTTCATTGTTATTCCAGGCAAACCAGCTTCTGCGAGTCTTTCAAAGTTGCCGTTGGATACGTCTATGATAGATACTCTGTCGCTGCTCATTCCCCACATGTATTTTGGGGAAGTGGATGCGAGCGTCATGAGGTTCACAGGACCGCTGCTTGTTGCCTTGCATTTCGTCAGGTCGGCATAGAACGTGCCGTCCTTCACTTTTGCAGTGAAAGCATCGGTCTGAGCCGAATTGAAATGGGTGATGCTGTATTCCTCTTGTGCCAGCCAAGGGTTTGCCTTTGGCTTGGATAGTTCTGCCAGAGGAATGTTGGGATTTCCGTTTCCCCCATTGTTGTCATCATCAGTACAAGCAGTTAACATCGCCGCTCCTATTGCGAGGATGAATAATAATAGATACGTTTTTTTCATAATTATTTATTGTTTTAAAATGAATACTCGTTTTGTAACAACAATTCCGAACCTACCAAAAGAAGGAAGAACAACAGTATATAAATATAAAACTGTTCTTGCTTGACGAAATCTGCGAAACTGAATTTCTTATTCCAATGATTTCCCAGATAGAGACGGTAGTCGCGTATCATCACAAGGATGAACACTATGATAATCACAGCCACGATCACTACAACAATCATGATGAGATTTCCATCTGAAATTGAAATGGTTGGTTCTGTTCCTGTCATTTTCATTATCTGTTATGTTATTGATTCGAGTACAAAAATAGCTTTTTTATTTTGAAAGTGATAGTAGCTTTTCCATAGTAGTTGTAGCTTTTCCACAAAAAAAGTAGTAGCTTTCCTAGGAAAACTACTACTTTTTAAACAGTATTTAATGTATAATTACAAAAATACACACTTAGATGGAGACAAACTGTTTGCGCCATTGGCTAGGTGACATGCCCGTTTTCTGTTTGAATATACGATAAATCCATGTGTGGGATGAGAAACCGCACTCTGTGGAAATAGCGTCAATGCTATATTCGGGGTTGGCTTTCATCATGCGAACTGCCTCATTAAAGCGAATGTCGCTAAGCCAGGTTCTAAAATTGGTATATTCTGACTGGTTGAAGTATTCTGTCAGTTCGATTTTCTTGTATCCCAACTTGGTAGCTAACGAATAGATGCTAACTTCATAGTCCTTATAAAATCCCTCTTCACACCATTTCTTGAGGGCTAATTCTATTTCTATCTTTCTATTTGCTGTCAAGATATTTGTACCATAAGTATTCTTGCCGTCTTTTATATCTTCTGCTTCCGTGACTTTTGCCTCTGCGTCATTTTCCTCATGAATGACTTCTTTGGGTGTGATGTAATAGCCCATAGCAATGAAAGTGTGGACGAAAAAGATGACAGAGAGTAACATCAAGGGACCTATTATATATAATAAGGTATTGAAGAGGATTGCTACAGGCAGAAGTCCAGCAGTAAGGTATAGCAAAATGATGCTGGCTTGCGAATAGCGCACGTATGAAATCAAGTCACTTCCGAAATTTTCCATGAGCTTCTGCCTTCGGGTATTTGTTTCTTTGCGAATGATAAAGATAAAATATGCCATGCTAGCCACAAAAAGACCGAGCATCACATAGAGCATATTGCCAATGTGTAAACTATGACTTTTGAATATGCCAATGATGAAAACTAGGGCGATGAGTATGTATGCCATTATACTACGTAAACAATAACGGCGCACTTTGCTGCCTGTGCTCTCTATGTTGATGATGGAGAGAGTGATGGCAAATGCCACTGGGGTATAGAACAGTATGTTGAATGCTGCGCCCACATCGGTACCTTGTGCACGGAATCCATGAACCATCTGTAAAAGGTAGTGGACGGAGAAGAATAGCATGGATGCAACGAGAAGCCATCTTGATATTTCGTAGCGCCACACCTTCCATCTCACCTGCAAACTTGCTATGGCTAATTGCAATGCCAGCATGGCTGTAATGACGCAACATACAAGTTGCAATATGAATAACGATGTCATAATATTGTTATAACCTTAATTCCACAACACTATTATAAATCAAACCTTTTAAGCCCCAGAACAACAAAAAGTTGCTCAGGATTTTGTCATGTGAGAATTTTCACTTATCTTAGTGTTGCGAAAAGAAAACAAGCAAAACTCTGACATAACATGGCAAAGATACAAATTAAATCTGAGAAACTCACTCCTTTTGGAGGATTTTTTCGGGTCATGGAGCAATTTGACTCCACATTGTCTTCTATAATCGACCCAACCCTCGGTCTAAGGTGTAGATTGTTCGGTTGGATGCATCAGAGACGTAGTTTCCATGGAAAACGTGATTGAAACTATGAACAGCGTGGAAATCGTAGTAGTAGTAGAAGAAGAACTGTTTTTTTATCTTTTTTAATTCTATTTTTCCTATGCATTCAGCTAAAATTCATACCTTTGCATTATCTTTTCAAAAAACAACAAAATGTAATCAATATGAAACAGAAATATGTTATAACGGGATGGCTTGTCGCATTCATTATCAGTTGTATGATGCTGGCGGGATGCACCGAAAAATCCAGCAAGCTAGAGAAGAAAAACGTGAAAGTTGAGACTATCTCCGTGGGGAATACAAACCTGGGGGGAACGAAAGACTATGTGGGAACCATCGAGGAAAAGATGGGATCTACACTCAGTTTCGAGATAGCCGGAAACATCACTTCCATACGGGTGGAAGAAGGAGATAGAGTGAGCAAGGGACAGCTGCTCGCCACCATCAACCCTACCACCGTGAAGGAGGCTCACCGGGCAACACTCACCACCCTGAAACAGGCGCAGGATGCCTACAGAAGATTCCTGCCCCTGCACCAGTCGGGAACCATCTCGGATATGAAATGGGTGGAGATAGAAAGCAAACTGGAACAGGCAAAGGCGGCTGAAAGCATCGCCCGCCAGCAACTCTCCCACTCTACCCTCACAGCTCCTTTTGCAGGCGTCATCGCTGCCAAGAACGTGGACTTGGGAACCTACGTGCTCCCCGGACAGCCTGTGCTGAAACTCGCCAATGTGGCACAAGTCAACGCCAAGGTATCCGTACCCGAAGCTGAAATATCTCATCTGCACGTGGGCGACAAGGTGAAACTGACGGTAGCCGCTCTTTCGGGTGCCATTTTCCGGGGAACGATTTCAGAAAAAGGCATCGATGCCAACCCCATCTCGCATACCTACGATGTCAAGGTGGGCATCACCAATCCGCAGGGCCGTCTGCTCCCAGGCATGGTATGCAACGCCCAGGTGCAGGGTAGCGCTGCTACCCCATCCCACATCACCGTTCCGCCACAAAGCATTGAACTGGATATAGATAACTCCCGATTCGTATGGACCGTGGTAAACGGAAAGGCACATCAGCAACCCGTAACTACCGGCGATTTCGAAGGCGACGGCATCGTCATCCTTTCGGGACTGAAGGCTGGCGACCAGGTTATCATCAATGGCCAGCAGAAAGTTTCTGAAGGAATGAATGTAGATACAGCAAAAAGCGATAACCGATAAAAAAAAGTGGAGGGAAAAGATATGAATCAAGAGACAAGGCAAAAGATAAGCCAAGAGACAAGGCTAGAGACAAACAAACCGGAGGATTCCAAAAAGCCGGAGAGAGACACCGCCCTTCGCGACCACATCAAGGCACGCATCACCAGGAAGCCCAACCGCATCATCAAGCGCTCGTTCATCGAGTCGGCGATGTGCAACCACAACATCGTGATGCTTCTGATGGGCATGCTCGTATTTCTAGGCATACTCGGCATCTGTATCATGCCCAAGCAGGAGATGCCGCAATTCACCATCAGGCAGGGTGCCTGCGTAGCCGTATATCCGGGCGCTACATCCGGAGAGGTGGAAGAACGGGTGGCTAAACCGCTGGAGAACTTCATCTTCGGATACAAGGAGGTGAACAAGAAAAAGACCTATACCCAGAGTAAGGACGGCATGCTGATCGTGTTCCTGGAACTCAACGACGACGTGGAGGACCGGGATGCCTTCTGGAGCAAGTTCAAGCATGGCCTGCAGGCCTTCAAGAGCTCCCTTCCTACGGGTGTCCTTGCCCTGCAGGCTGTGGATGACATCGCCGATACCTCTGCCCTGCTCATCACGATGGAAAGCAAGCAGAAAACCTATAGGGAACTGAATACATACATAGACCAGCTGAAGGACAGACTGCGCCGCATTGATGCCATCTCGAACCTGCGAACCTACGGACTGGAAAACGAACAGATAAGCATCTGCCTGGACCAGAACAAACTGGCCAAATACGGCATCGGCCCCTATAAGATTCTGAACGACCTTGCCCTGCAGGGCTTCACCACCGTGAGCGGAAACCTGGAGATGGGCAACCTCAACCTGCCCATCCACATCACCGACTCCTACAACAACGAGCGGGATGTGGCAGAACAAATCGTATATTCCGACCCCAAGGGCAACATCGTGCGCCTGAAGGACATCGCACAGATTAAAAGAGAATATCCGAAACTGAATAAATACATCAAGAGCAACGGCAACAAATGCGTGCTCCTATCCATTGAAATGCGACCGGGAAACGACATCGTGAAGATGGGAAGAGACGTACACAAGATGATGGATGATTTTGAACAGTCCCTGCCAGGCGATGTACACATCAATACCATTACCGACCAGAGCAAGGTGGTAAGCGAATCGGTGCTAAACTTCCTGCGCGAGCTGCTCATATCGGTCATCTCCGTCATCATCGTGGTCATCCTGCTCATGCCGCGCCGCGTGGCAGAGGTATCAGCCCTCAGCATCCCTATCACCATCTTCTCGTCGGTGGGCATATTCTATCTTTTCGGCATGGAGCTGAACACCGTTACACTGGCTGCCCTCATCGTAACACTGGGTATGGTGGTGGATGATTCCGTGGTTATCATCGACAACTACATGGAGAAGCTGGGCCATGGCATGTCGCGCTGGCATGCAGCCATCGCCGCTCCTAGAGAATTCTTCATGTCGGTGCTTTCTGCCACGCTCTGCATCTCGCTCACCTTCTTCCCATTCCTCTTTACCATGCATGGCGACATGGGCGATTTCGTAAAATCATTCCCCTGGGCTATGTTCATCATCCTGAGCATCTCGCTCATGGTTTCGCTGCTGCTCACACCTTATTTACAGTATATGGTGATTCACCAGGGCATCAGCAGCCAGCACAAGCCCAACGCCCGCAAAAAGCCGCTCGACTATCTGCAGATGGGGTATACCTGGTTGCTGAAACGCTGTTTCGCCTTTCCACGCACCACCCTCGCTGTGGGCATCATGCTGGTGAGCACCGGAGCCATCATCTTCGTACATCTTCCGCAGAGAATGATGCCTATCGCCGAGAGAAACCAGTTTGCCGTAGAGTTCTATCTGCCTAGCGGAACCACCGCTGCAAGAACCGCACAGGTGGCAGATTCTATGGCCCACATTCTACAGCGCGACCCGCAGGTAACAGCCGTAACCACGTTTGTTGGTCAGGGTTCACCCCGTTTCCACACCACCTATGCGCCACAGATTGGCGGTGAGAACTTTGCACAGTTTATCGTGAATACGGTAGATAACGATGCCACAGAAGAGGTACTCGACCGATATGCCGACCGATACTCCAACTATTTTCCCGACTGCTACATCCGCTTCAAGCAGATGGATTACAACAACGCCACCTACCCTATCGAAGTAAGAGTGAGCGGCGACAGCATGGGCGACCTGAAGGCTGCCGCCAGGAAGATAGAAGCCTGCATGCACAAGATAGAAGGCATCAACCTGATTCGTACCAACTACGAAGAGCCCCTGCCTGGCATCAGGGTAACTCCAGATGCTACCGAGGCCAACCGGCTGGGTGTGAATAAGACCATACTCTCTGCCGACCTTGCCATTCATTATGGCGATGGCATCCCGATGGCCACCCTTTGGGAAGGCGACTATCCGGTGAAGATGGTTCTGAAATCGGAAAACGACAGCGACCTTGCCAATGAATACATCCCCGTGATGGGAGGAACATCGAGCGTTCCACTCCGCCAGCTGGCTAAGATTTCGCCCGACTGGCACGACGGCAGCATCATACGCAGAAACGGCGTGCGTACCATCTCTATCATAGGTGAACCTTTAAGGGGATTCAATGCCAACCAATTGGCCAACGAACTGAAGCAGGAAGTATCCAAACTCCCGCTAGATTCCAGTCTTGATTGGGAGATTGGCGGTATGGCAGAAAAGGATGCCGAAACCCTTCCTCAGGTTACATCGGGCGTGATGATAGCAGCCTTAATCATCTTCTTCATCCTGCTCTTCCATTTCAAGCGCATCAGTCTGGCACTGGTGAATCTCTCGTCCATGTCGCTCTGCATCTTCGGTGCAGCGATAGGCCTTCTGGTTACGGGTTTCGACGTGAGTCTTACCTGCATATTGGGCATTGTGAGCCTGATGGGTATCCTGGTAAGAAACGGCATCATCATGCTCGACTATGCCGAGGAACTGCGCCGCGACAAGGGGTTATCAGTAAAGGAAGCCGCCTTCCAGGCTGGCGAGCGCCGCATGCGCCCTATCTTCCTTACATCGGCAGCCGCCTCGGTAGGCGTACTGCCTATGATGGTAGAGAACAATACGCTGTGGTCGCCAATGGGAGCCGTTATCTTCTTCGGTACGCTTATCTCGATGGTACTCATCGCCACCATCCTGCCTGTGCTCTATTGGCTCGTGTTCGACAAGCACGGCAAGTATAGTTTGAGGAAGCAGTAACTACCCCTGTGTACTTGCAATGTGCATGATTTCTACGGATACAAGCAAGATATTCTATATCATACATCCTACCCTATCCTAAAAACGCAGAAGCCTGCCGGCAGTGATGCCGGCAGGCTTCACTTTTCATAAACCGAACCTAAAATCCTACTTATCTTTTGAGATAATAAAACTGCAATTTAAACCTAAATATAAACTTTTACCTTGATGAAAACTCTTTCTACTTCTTTATCTATCTATATATATATGTACTGCGAAAAAAGTCTCACAGTCTCACTTTTGTCTTCAAAATACCAGTTATCTTTCTGATAATTAATAACTTAACATCAATGACACTTCTTGAAAAAATGCAGCAAGAAGTATCATCAATGTATCATGGAAGTATCATCATATTATGGTCGTACAACTAAAAGGTGTATAGTTGTACGACTATAAAGCTACGATTGTACAACTATAGGGTGTATAGTCGTACGACTAAACAGGTTATAACCGTACAACTAAAGGGGTTATAGTTGTACGATAACAAGGGGTTGCCACTAAGCTCGACAGAGGTGCTGACTGCAGTCAGCAGACTTGCTGACTAGGCTCAGCAGAGCTGCCGAGCCTAGCGGCAACAGTTGGGAAGATACTTGATTGCACCCGAGAAGATACTTACTTCAACCCAAAAGGATACTTACTTGAACCCCAAAAGCCGTTTACTTCAACTTCCTATCATCATTCCTTCTTCCACAAACGATAGAGCGTAACAGGACCTTCCTTGGTAGCATACATTCTGGCAGCCGGTTCCTCACAGAGATCATTCAACACCTTATTGGCATGATAGCGGGTGACACCGAATTCACGAATCATATCCTTCACCG
>ERZ780034.182-NODE-182-length-25118-cov-10.5181_pt1 | contig 25118 bp, 18 predicted proteins | sample MGYA00511855_ERZ780034 | MGnify/ENA primary metagenome ERZ780034 (study PRJEB29588, sample SAMEA2148024) | human gut metagenome | biome: human gut; feature: human-associated habitat; material: faeces | place: Denmark | collected 2008/2010 ...
ACAAAGTTTACGGCAAAAATTAATGAGAGACCAAGAAAGAAATTGAATTTCTCAACACCAAAGGAGTGCTTTTACAAAAACATTTCGTAATTTTGCACTTGCTTGTTGAATTCGCGTCACTACATTTTTCTTCTTAAGTGTTAAAATATTGTTAATTAGACAACTTTTTGCTAGAAATATTTGGCGGTTATCGAAGAAAGTTGTACCTTTGCACTCGCAATTCAGAAATGAGTTGATTATATCGCGGCGTGGAGCAGTTGGTAGCTCGCCAGGCTCATAACCTGGAGGTCGCATGTTCGAGTCTTGCCGCCGCAACCATGCAAATCGGGTAGAAAGTTGTACTTCAACATTCTATCCGATTTTTTTTATCCCTATATTTATAATTTAACACTAAATATTTGCATATATCGAATAAAACTACTAATTTTGCACACAGATATTTTTATGTGCAATCATTTTAATTAGGAGGGACTTCAATATGTCAATTTCCAAAACAAGACAAAAGTTAGTAGATGTCGCCCGACAACTGTTTGCAAAGAACGGTATAGCAAATACCACTATGAATGATATTGCTGTAGCTTCTGGTAAGGGTCGCCGTACGCTCTATACGTATTTTAGCAGAAAAGAAGATGTCTATTATGCTGTGATAGAATCAGAGTTGGATCGTTTGTCTGAGAGACTCGATGAAGTTGCCTCTTGCAAAATGCGTCCTCAAGATAAAATCATAGAGCTTATTTATACACATCTCAGTATGATTAAGGAAACTGTAGTTCGTAATGGTAATTTGCGAGCTGAGTTTTTCCGTAATATCTGGATGGTAGAGAAGGCTCGCAAGAATTTTGATGAGGATGAAATTGAGATTCTGAGAAAGATTTATTCAGAAGGAAAGGAAGACGGTGAGTTTGACATTGATAATGTTGATCTCGTTGCAGATATTACTCATTATTGTATCAAGGGCTTGGAAGTACCATTCATCTATGGACGATTGGGACATGGACTGAATGTAGAATCCAGCAGACCTCTTGTTGCCAAGGTAGTATATGGTGCCTTGGGTAAATCTGGATTGAAATTGTAATTTATTGATAATTAATTAAATATAAAAGAAATGGGATTATTAACAGGTAAGACAGCCCTTGTTACAGGTGCTGCACGCGGCATCGGTAAGGCTGTCGCAATGAAGTTTGCATCTGAGGGTGCTAATATTGCATTCACTGACCTCGTACTCAACGATGATATGGCTGCTGGTTTGGAAGCTACTCGTAAGGAGATTGAGGCTCTTGGCGTGACATGTCGTGCTTACGCAGGTAATGCTGCTGATTTCGAGGAGACAGAGAAGACTGTTAAGCAGATTCATGCAGATTTCGGTTCTATTGACATTCTCGTTAACAACGCTGGTATCACAAAGGACGGTTTGATGCTTCGTATGACAGAGGCTCAGTGGGATGCTGTTTTGAACGTAAACTTGAAGTCTGCTTTCAACTTTATCCACGCTTGCTCTCCAATCATGCTCCGTCAGCGCAGTGGTTCTATCATCAATATGGCTTCTGTAGTGGGTGTTCATGGTAACGCAGGTCAGTGTAACTATGCTGCTTCTAAGGCTGGCATGATTGCTTTGGCTAAGTCTATTGCTCAGGAGTTGGGTCCTAAGGGTGTACGTGCTAATGCTGTTGCTCCTGGTTTCATCGAGACAGCTATGACTGCACAGTTGCCAGAGGAAATCCGTAAGGACTGGATGAAGAAGATTCCTTTGCGCCGTGGTGGTCAGACTGAGGATATCGCTAACGTTTGTCTATTCCTCGCTTCTGATATGTCTAGCTACGTAAGTGGTCAGGTTATCCAGATCGATGGTGGTATGAACATGTAATCTATTGGCATCCGTTTTTTAGCTAAAACATGCAGGTAGTTTACGAAGACAACCATATAATTATCGTCTCTAAGAGAAGTGGTGAAATCGTGCAGGGCGACAAGACCGGCGATGAACCTCTCTCAGAGACGGTAAAACAATATATCAAGGAGAAATACCAGAAGCCGGGAAATGTATTCCTAGGCGTGGTGCATCGACTTGATCGTCCTGTCTCAGGACTCGTAGTGTTTGCCAAGACCTCAAAAGCATTAAGCCGTCTGAACACGATGTTCCGTGATGGCGATGTTCACAAAACCTATTGGGCAATTGTAAAGAACATGCCAAAAGAGACTGAGGCAACCTTGACTCATTGGATTGTAAGAAATGAAAAGCAGAATAAAAGCTATGCTTACGATCATGAGGTAAAGAATTCGAAGAAAGCGATTTTGAAGTATAGGGTGATAGGACATACTGATCATTACACTCTGTTGGAAGTGAACCTGATGACAGGACGTCATCACCAGATCAGATGTCAGTTGGCTAAGATGGGATGTCCAATCAAGGGCGACTTGAAATATGGTTCCCCCCGCAGCAACGCTGACGGCAGTATCTCGCTTCTTTCGCACAAGGTAGAGTTTGTGCATCCAGTATCTAAGGAAACGATTATAGTGGAAGCTCCTCTGCCTGATGATAATCTATGGAGAGCGATAGCTCCATAACTATTAAATATCCATGCTTATGAAGAAGTATGCGAAATGGGTAAGTGTCTTAATCCTTACTCCATTCTTACTTATATTGTTGCTAACCGTTTTGCTTTACTTGCCACCTGTACAGAATTGGGCGGTAAAGCAAGTAGCTTCTTATGCTTCAGAATCGACGGGCATGGATATTTCTGTTGAGCATGTACAACTCGTTTTCCCTCTCAAATTGGGAGTGGAAGGCGTGAAGGTACTGCAACCTGTCGATTCGCTGAAGAACAGCAGAAATCTTACTCTGAGAAATAAAAAGGATACTGTTGCCGACATCCAGAAGATGGTGGTAGATGTGCAGTTGCTTCCACTCTTCAGCAATCAGGTGATGGTGGATGAACTGAATTTCACCAGGATGAAGGTGAATACTACCAATTTCATTCATGAAGCCCGCATCAAGGGAGATGTGGGCAAGTTGCAATTGGTGGCACATGGCATCGATTTGGGAAAAGAGCGTGTGAATGTAAATGATGCGCTCATAAAGGATGCCAGGTTGTCCGTGGAATTGAGTGATACTGTTCCACCTGATACGACTCCAAGTACTAATTTCTGGAAAATCAATATCCAGAAGCTAAAACTAAAGAATACCGATTTTACCCTACACATGCCTGGAGATACACTTCAGGTGAATGCTTATTTGGGTGATGCGTTGGCTCGCACCACCTATCTCGACCTGTATAAAGGTTTGTATCAGATACAGCATCTGGATTGGAAGAACGGAAGGGTGAACTACGATCAGAATTTCGAGCGCCCGGTTCCGGGTATGGATTTCAATCATCTTGCCTTTTCTGACATGGCTGTTAAGGCTGATTCTTTCTATTTCTGCGATTCCAGGATTGATGTGAAGATTCAAGAAGCGAAGTTGAAGGAGAAAAGTGGACTGAAAATCAACCAGCTCTATGGCAGATTCGTAATGGATTCTGTGAAGATGCAGTTGCCTGATCTCTATCTTCGTACCCCGGTTTCTAATTTGCAGGCTTCTGTAGATTTCGATATGAATGCTTTTGCCGAGAAAAATCCGGGCAAGATCATGGCTCGTGTCAACGGAGCCTTGGGACGTTCAGATCTTTTCCTCTTGATCGGTGATGCTTTGCCTAAGCAGATGAAGAACAGATGGCCTTACTATCCGATGAAGTTAGAAGGCTCATTCAAGGGAAATATGCAGCGTGCTTCCTTCTCGGGAGTCAAGTTGAGTCTGCCTACGGTTTTCCAGTTGAGTACTGATGGAACCATTGCCAATCTGATGGATATGGACCATCTGAAGGCGAATGTCGATTTGCAGGCCCGTACCTATAACCTCGGTATGGTGACGGCGATGCTTGATCCTTCCTTGACTCAGGAAATCCGTATTCCTAGCGGTATCAGCATCAATGGTAATGTAAAGGTTGATGGTACGAAATATGCAACCAGGCTGGCTCTTACCGAGGGTAAGGGAAGCATGAAGGTGGATGCTACTGTTGATGCCAGGACCCGCAAGGACGGTAGCCTGGACATGAACAGTCTGGCTTATCAGGCTAAGTTGCAGGCTTCAAACATCCAAGCCAGACATTTCTTGCCTCATCAGGATCTCTACACTTTTACCGGAGCTGTAGAGGCAAAGGGTGTGGGCACGGATTTCCTGTCACCACGTACCCGACTGATGGCGAAAGCCAAAGTGAATCAGGTGCATTATGACAAGTATCATCTTCATGATGTCTTGGCTGATGCGCAGGTTGCTAATGGTAAGATACATGCCACGCTGGATAGTAAGAACGATTTGCTGAACGGTGTCATTGCCGTGAGTGCCTTGGCAAGTACCAAGAAGTTGCAGGCTACTTTGGTGGCTGATGTGCGCCATGCAGACATGTATCAGTTACAGGTAACCCAAAAGCCTGTGGGTGTTTCACTTTGTGGACAGATAGATATTCATTCTGATTTAAAGGATAACCATAAGGTATGGGCCTCTATGGACGATATTACCGTAAGAGCAGGAGATAATGTCTATCGTCCGGTAGGAGTGAATCTGGATGTGCTGACCACCAGGGATACTACCCATGCCATTGCTTCCTGTGGTGATTTCCGCCTGAACATGGATGCGCATGGTGGATATCAGATGCTCTTCGATAGAGTGGTGGGATTGCAGAAGGAATTGTGGAAGCAGTTTAAGAACCGTCGCATCGATCAGGTGCAGATACGTAACAGCTTCCCGCTCGGACATATTTATCTCTCTACCGGCAGGGATAATTTCATCTCGCGCTTCATCAAATACATGGGATATGACTTCAAGTCGGTAGAAATGGATTTGAATGCTTCGCCTTTGGCTGGACTTGAAGGTTATATGAATATCGATTCCCTGGTAGCAAGTGGCATACAGCAGGATACCATCCGTGCCTTGGTCCATACGCAGGGAGATACTATCCGTTATTCGGCACGTGTTCAGAACAATAAGCACAATCCGCAGTATGTGTTCCGTGCTTTGGTAGATGGCGAGGTTCAGGAGCATGGTTCCAATGTCAAGGCACGTATCTATGATGCAGCCAATAAGTTGGGCGTAGATGTCGGACTGGCTGCCATGTTGCAGCCTAATGGTGTGAAACTTTCCTTGATTGATACGCATCCGATATTGGGTTATAAGGAATTTGTAGCTAATGATTCCAACTATGTGATGTTGAGTGATGACGGACGTGTATCTGCCGATCTGGTGCTGAAGGCAGCAGCGGGCAATATGGGTATGCGTGTCTATTCCAACGATGAGAACGAGGATGCCCTGCAGGATATCACCGTCAGCATGAGCAGGTTCAATCTGGACAAGGTACTGAGTGTGATTCCATATATGCCGGATATTACGGGTATCATGGACGGTGACTTCCACGTAATCCAGACTAAGGAGGAACTCTCCGTATCTTCTAATCTGAAGATTGATAATATGACCTACGAGAAATGTCCGATGGGCAATGTGGGTTCAGAGTTTACCTATATGCCAAAGAGTGACGGTTCTCACTATGTAGATGCTATCCTTACCTATGAGGGTGATGAGGTGGCAACTGTTACGGGTACATACAAGTCGGAAGGTGCCGGCGATCTGGATGCAGAGGTAGGACTGGAGAAACTCCCGCTTCACTTCATCAATGGTTTCGTACCCGACCAGCTTCTTGGTTTGAAGGGATATGGCGAAGGTGCCTTGAAGATGAAGGGTGCCTTGAGCAATCTTGATATCGATGGTGAGGTATATCTCGATTCTGCTTATCTGGTAAGTGTGCCATACGGTATTTCCATGCGATTTGCCAACGATCCGGTGCGCATTACAGACAGTAAGCTGCTCTTCGAGAACTTCATGATGTATGCCAATAATGAGAGTCCGCTCAATATCCAGGGTGCTCTCGACTTTACTGATGTTGAGAATATGAAGCTCAATATCCGTATGAGGGCGCAGGACTTCCTGCTGATAGATGCTCAGGAGAATGCACGTTCTGAAGCTTTCGGTAAGGCTTATGTCAATTTCCTCGGAAGTATGCAGGGCTCCTTGTCTAATCTGAAGATGATGGGTAAGCTGGATGTATTGGGTAAGACCGATATGACCTATATTCTGCGTGAGTCGGAGTTGACCACCGATAATCAGCTGGATGAGCTCGTGAAGTTTACCAACTTTAAGAGCGGTAAGGAAGTTGTGGTCCAGAAACCGGCACTGGATGGTTTTGATATGTTGCTGAGCATGTCTATCGACGAGTCAGCACGTATCTTGTGTGCCTTGAATGCAGATAAGACCAACTATGTGGATTTGATGGGAGGAGGCAATTTGCAGATGCGGTACAATACGGCTGACGGTATCAGATTGACGGGTCGATATACCCTGAATGATGGTGAGATGAAGTACTCTCTGCCTATCATTCCATTGAAGACCTTCAATATCCAGGACGGAAGTTATATCCAGTTCACGGGTGATCCGTTTAATCCAACCTTGAGTATCACGGCAACTGAGAATATCAAGACTACCGTCAACGAGGGTGAGGGTAGTGGACGTTCGGTAGATTTCGTATGCGGAGTAAAACTGAGCCAGTCCTTGGAGAAACCGGGCATCCAGTTCATCATCTCTGCTTCGAACGACCAGACCGTTCAGGACGAGTTGAGTTCGATGAGTGTTGAGGAGCGAGGCAAGATAGCCATCACGATGCTGGCTTCGGGAATGTATCTGGCAAATGGTTCTACCAGTTCGTTCTCTATGAATAGTGCCTTGACTTCCTTCCTTAATTCGGAAATCAATAACATTGCCGGTACAGCCATGAGAAGTATCGGACTTGATGTCGGTATGTCTGTTGATAACCAGACCAATGCTGCAGGAGCAACCCATACAGATTATAACTTTAAGTTTGCCAAGCGATTCTTTAACAATCGCTTGAGTTTCTCGGTGGGCGGACAGGTATCAACAGGTGCCGAATTGGAGAAAGCCAATAATAATGAGACATTCTTTAATAATGTGGAAGTACAGTATCGACTCAACGAAGGAGCCAGTATGTATGTAAGAGCCTTTTACAATGCCAATACCTACGATTGGCTGGACGGTCAGATTGGTGAATATGGCGGTGGTTTCACCTGGCGCAGAAAGCTTTCCAAGTTTACGGATATCTTCCGCTTGAAGACTGATAAGCAGCAGCCCCAAGGTCCTTCGCCTGCATCGGTAATCAGGAAAGACTCTCTGGCATCTCCTGGAACCGGGAAAGATAAGATAAACAAGGCAAAGACATCGCAGATGTTCGACCCTTTGAAGACCAAGTAAAATAAGTTAGTGATATGAGAAAGAAGAATCGACTTCACCTTATTATATATATAGCAGTATCGGTGATGCTGACCAGCTTTTTGTTTACAGGGTGCTCATCAACGAGTGCCCTGAAGGAAGGCGAGCAGCTTTTTGCAGGATTGAAGCCTATAGAATACACCAACTATGAGGCGAATCCGTATGCTGATTCGGTGAAGGAGGAGATGGAGTATGCACTGGCTTCAGCGCCTACGGGTGCTTTCATGGGAAGCAGCTATTATCGTACACCATTTCCTCTCCGCTTATGGGTATGGAATGCCTTTTCCCAATCGGATGATGCACTCTCGCGATGGATTACCAAGGTATTTGGCTCGAAGCCTAAATTGATGGCTAATGTGAATCCGCAGTTGAGAGCACAGGTGGCAGAACATCAGCTCGATAAGTTGGGCTATTTTAATGGCAAGGTAGATTATGAGGTGCTTACCCAGAGTAATCCGAAAGAAGCCAAGGTGGCTTATAAGGTGGATATGGGTCATCTGTGGAGATTGGATTCCATCGCTTATCTCAATTTCCCTGAGCATGGCAGGCAACTTATCGACTCCACCATGTCGGAGGCTATCATCAAGAAGGGACGACCTTTCAAGGTTTCGTCCTTGGAACAGGAGCGCCAGCGACTCACCCGACTTTTCCGTAACCATGGCTATTACTTCTATCAGAACGGTTATGCATCTTATCTTGCTGATACGGTAAATACGCCAGGAAAGGTGAATCTCCGTCTGGCGATGGTCGACAGTATCGAGCCTGAGGCAACACGCCAATGGTATATCGGCAATATCAACATCAACTTCAAGAAGCAGTTTATGGAGGAGATGACCGATTCTTTCGTGCGCCGCTACCTGAAGTTCCGCTATGCTGGTAAGAAGATGCCGATTCGTGCCGGCGTGGTGCTCAGAGAATTGAAACTCCGTCCTCGCAAACTCTATATGGTGGATGATGAGACGAGGGCAAAGGCGGGATTGCAGTCAATGGGACTCTTCAGTTATACCAATGTGCAGTATGTTCCCCGTACTACCCAGGTGATAGACAGTTTGGGAAATATTCAGTACCGTGACACCCTGGATGCCAACATCGACCTGGTGTTTGACAAACCGTACGACTTCTATATAGAGGCGAATGCCAAGGGTAAGACGACGGGAAGAGTAGGTCCGGAACTTGTTGTGGGTTTAACCAAGCGCAATGCTTTCCGTGGAGGCGAGAAACTCGATATCAACTTCCATGGTTCGCATGAATGGCAAACCATCAACGGGCAGGGAGGTAGTTCCAGCAAGATCAATTCGTATGAATTCGGTTCGGATGTCTCACTTTCCTTCCCAAGTATCATAACCCCTTGGAATGCTTTCCGTACGATGGCGCAGAACGAGCGCAGATTCAGAAATGGTCATATGCCCCGTCGTTACTATGGTACGCCAACCACCACGGTGAAGGCGTCTATGAACATATTGAACCGTGCCGGTTATTTCCGTCGCCATGTGGCAGGAGGAGAGCTGACTTACGATTGGGCTACCTCTTATCAGCATCGCCATTCGTTCAGTCCGCTGATTCTTTCGTATGAGTATATGAATTATACATCCCCGAAGTTTGACAGTATCATGAATAATAATGTATATGTGGCAACTTCGATGGCTGACCGCTTCATTCCGAAGATGAGTTATACCTATACCTATCGCAGTGCCCAGAAGTATCGCAGTCCTATAGTCTGGTCTACTACCGTGAGCGAAGCTGGTAATGTCCTGTCGCTGGGCTATCTCCTGGCGGGTAAGAAATGGAGCGAGGATGGCAAGACGATGTTCAAGAATGAGTACTCTCAGTTTTTTAAGATGGAGACGGATTTCGTGAAGTATTGGACGTTGAATCCTACTTCTACCCTTGTTGCTCATCTCAATGCAGGTGTCATCTGGAGTTACGGCAACTCAAGTCAGGCTCCATATACCGAGATGTTCTATGTGGGAGGAGCCAACAGCATCAGAGCCTTCAATGTGCGAGGTATCGGTCCGGGTAAGCAGGATTATAGTGACCTGAGTAATAAATATGCCAATATCCTGCGTACGGGTGATATCAAGTTCCAGGCAAATCTGGAGTATCGTCCCCGCATTTGGGGCGACCTTTACGGTGCTCTGTTCCTGGATGCTGGAAATGTATGGATGAAGGATGCTGATCTCTCAGAGAATGAAGCCTTCAAGTTCGGAGAGTTCTATAAGCAGATGGCTGTAGGCACCGGTGTGGGTATCCGTTACGACATGGGCATGTTCGTGGTTCGTGTAGATTGGGGAATCGGCTTGCATCTGCCATACGATACCGGCAAGAGCGGCTTCTATAACATCCCTAGCTTCAAGAAAAATCAGAGCCTGCATTTGGCAGTGGGTTATCCTTTTTAGTGAATTGAGAGAACAAATTGCCCGGAGTTAAGGGTAGAAAATGAGAAATGTTGATGTAAATCAAAAAAAGTGATAGAAAAATTCCGCTACGTGCATATTTTTTTGTACTTTTGCATCGGTATTCTTTTAGTATCAACTATTTAAAATATATACAATATGAAACCTACATTATTGCTTTTGGCTGCTGGTATGGGTAGCCGTTACGGTGGTTTGAAACAGCTCGATGGTCTGGGTCCTAATGGTGAGACTATTATGGACTACAGTATCTACGATGCTATTCAGGCTGGTTTTGGAAAGATCGTTTTCGTTATCCGTAAGGATTTCGAAGATCAGTTCCGTGAGAAAATCCTCTCTAAGTATGAGGGCCACATTCCTGCAGAGCTCTGCTTCCAGGCATTGGACGACCTCCCAGAGGGATTCAGCGTACCAGAAGGTCGCGAGAAGCCATGGGGTACTAATCATGCTGTATTGATGGCTAAGGATATCATCAAGGAACCTTTCTGCGTAATCAACTGCGATGACTTCTACAATCGCGATTGCTTCATGGTAATGGGTAAGTTCCTCTCTGAACTTCCAGAGGGTAGCCAGAACCGTTATGCTATGGTTGGTTTCCGTGTAGGAAACACCTTGAGCGACAATGGTACTGTAGCTCGTGGTATCTGCTCTAAGGATGATAAGGAAAACCTGACCACTTGCGTTGAGCGCACTGAAATTATGCGCATCGATGGTAAGGTATCTTACAAGGACGAGGAAGGCAAGTGGGTTGCTGTCGAGGACAACACACCTGTTTCCATGAATGTCTGGGGCTTCACACCTGATTACTTCGAGCACAGTGAGGCTTACTTCAAGGAGTTCTTGAGCGATCCTAAGAACATGGAGAACAAGAAGGCTGAGTTCTTCATCCCATTGATGGTCAACAAACTCATCAACGAGGGTACTTCTACAGTAAAGGTTCTCGATACTACAAGTAAGTGGTTTGGTGTAACTTATGCAGCAGACCGTCAGAGTGTTGTAGATAAGATTCAGAGTCTTATCGATGAAGGTGTATATCCAAACAAACTCTTCTAATTCAGTTAGATGGATATTAATTTAAACATATTATCAGATCAGGAAGCCGCTATTCTCCGAGAGACTATAGCGGCTTCTCGTCGTATTGTTATCTGTGTCCATAAGTCACCTGATGGCGATGCGATTGGCTCATCCTTGGGATGGGCTTGTTATTTGCGCTCTCTAGGCAAGGAGCCAATGGTTTGTGTACCGGATATGATACCTGATGCCATTTCCTGGTTGCCTGGTTCTCTTGACATTGTAAGATATGATAAGCGTCCGGAGAAGGTGCAGCAGGCATTTGATGAGGCTGATCTCGTGTTCTGTGTTGACTTTGGCAGCACAGGACGTCTTGACGAGATGGATCATGTACTTGCTGACTGCAAGGCGCAGCGCATTGTGATAGACCATCATCTGGCTCCTAATCTGGAGGCTAAACAGATGATTTCCCTGCCTCATGCCAGCAGTGCCAGCGAACTGGTGTTCCGATTGGTATGGCAGTTGGGTGGTTTCCCTGAGCTGGATAAGACCTGGGCAACCTGCGTTTACTGCGGTATGATGACCGATACCGGTGGATTTACATATAATTCCTCTAATCCGGACATCTATTACATCATCTGCCAGCTCCTGACCAAGGGCATCGACAAGGATAAGATCTATCGCAATGTATTCAATAACGCCCGTGTGTCTGCAGTCCGCTTCCGTGGTCATCTGATGAACGAGAAATTGCAGGTCATTGAGTCTCTTCATGCCAGTTATTATACCGTTACCCGTAAGGAATTGAAGGACTATGATTTCATCAAGGGCGATTTGGAAGGATTGGTGAATGTGCCTCTTACCATCAAGGGACATAAACTTTCTATCTCTCTCCGTGAGGATACCGACATCGATAACCGCATTCTGGTAAGTCTCCGTTCGGTAGATGATTTCCCATGCAATAAGATGGCAGAGCAATTCTTCAATGGTGGCGGTCATCTCAATGCATCGGGAGGAAAACTGCTTTGCAGTATCGAGGAAGCTGAGCTTGTAGCCCAGAAAGCCATTATGGCATATGCCGATTTATTGAAGTAAAACTTCGGGTATAAATCCGGCAAATAGTGAAAAAATAAGAAGAAACAACCCCGAAAGAGGCATTTGGATGATAATAAGTGATAAATTATAATAAAATCCTCCTATTCCTCTCGGTGTTGTCTTTTCTTTTTTGTAACTTTGCGCAATAATTTAGATTTTAATACAAAGTAATTCAGACATTAAGTAATAGTAATGAAGAAATTATTGTTTGCAATAATAGCTTTTGCGGCCGTTTTCTCGTTTGCCGCATGTAGTGATAATGAGACTTACGCAGATTTGCGTAACCGTGAACTTGATTCTATCGCTGCCTTCCTGAAGAATGAGAATATCACCGTTATTTCAGAGGATGAGTTTACCAAGCGATTTAAAGAGGGTAAGACTCTTACCGAGCATACCAATGGCAAGAACGAGTATGTCTTGTTCAACAGTAATGGTGTGTATATGCAGGTATTGGAGCAGGGCTGTGGCGATTTTATCAAATCTGGTGAAACTGCAGATGTATTGGTGCGTTTCGATGAATATAACATCAATACCCGTGCCAAGATCTGTAAAGATTCATGGACACTCTCTAATAAGGTAGCTGCTTATTCTTATTATATAGATAAGATGACGGTAACCAATACCACCGGAACCTTCCAGGCCACTTTTGATACCAAGACCAGTTTGATGGCTACAGCTCATGCCAGTCAGTCTTATGGTGTCAGTGGTGTAGTACCTAGTGGATGGCTCGTTCCTTTTACATGGATCAAGGTTGGTCGTCCTCAGACCGATGCAGAGCGTGTTGCCCATGTTCGCTTGTTGATTCCTCATTCATACGGTACAACAACCGCTTCGGGTAGTGTGAATGCATATTTCTATGATTTGCTCATCCAGCGAGGAAGATAATCCGGTTTGTTGAAGAATTTTCCTTAATAATTCATTTTAAAGATATAATTATGACATTAATTAAGTCTATTTCTGGTATCCGCGGTACAATTGGCGGTCCAGCGGGCGATACTTTGAATCCGCTCGATATCGTAAAGTTCACTTCTGCATACGCAACATTCATTCGTCGTAGCGGTGCTTCGAAGAGTAATACCATCGTTGTTGGTCGTGATGCACGAATCTCTGGCGAGATGGTTAAGAATGTAGTTTGTGGTACCTTAATGGGTATGGGCTACGATGTTTTGAACATTGGTCTGGCTACTACTCCTACTACTGAGCTTGCCGTAACCATGAGTGGTGCTGCGGGTGGTATCATCATTACTGCTTCCCACAATCCACGTCAGTGGAATGCCCTCAAGCTCCTGAATGAGAAGGGTGAGTTCCTGACTGCTGCCAATGGTAGCGAGGTGTTGAGTATCGCTGAAAAAGAAGACTTCGAGTATGCTGATGTTGATTCTCTCGGTAAATATACAGAAGATAATACATTCAATAAGCGCCATATCGACTCGGTGCTTGCATTGAAGCTCGTTGATGTTGAGGCTATCAAGAATGCTCACTTCAAGGTTTGTGTAGATGCTATCAACTCTGTGGGTGGTGTTATTCTCCCTGAGTTGCTCGATGCCCTCGGCGTAGAATATACATTCCTGAATGCTGAGCCTACCGGTGATTTCGCTCACAACCCAGAGCCATTGGAGAAGAATCTCGGTGGCATCATGGATGAGTTGAAGAAGGGTGGCTATGATATGGGTATCGTTGTTGACCCGGATGTTGACCGTCTGGCTTTCATCTGCGAGGATGGTAAGATGTTTGGCGAGGAATATACCCTGGTAAGTGTAGCTGATTATGTATTGAGCAAGACTCCAGGTAACACCGTCAGCAACCTTTCATCTACTCGTGCGCTCCGTGATGTAACCGAGAAGCATGGCGGTTCATATTGTGCTTCTGCCGTAGGTGAGGTGAATGTAACCACCAAGATGAAGGATGTTCACGCTGTGATTGGTGGCGAAGGCAATGGTGGAGTTATTTATCCTGAGAGCCACTATGGTCGTGATGCCCTCGTAGGTATCGCTCTCTTCCTGAGCAGTCTGGCTCATAAGGGCTGCAAGGTGAGCGAGCTTCGTGCCAGCTTCCCTAACTACTTCATCGCCAAGAACCGCATCGACCTGACCGCTTCTACCGATGTAGATGCTATCCTCGTCAAGGTGAAGGAGCTGTATGGCAAGGAGAAGGATGTAACTGTTACTGATATCGACGGTGTGAAGCTTGACTTCCCAGACAAGTGGGTTCACCTCCGCAAGAGTAACACTGAACCAATCATCCGCGTATATAGTGAGGCTTCAACCATGGAGCAGGCTGATGAACTTGGTAAGAAGCTCATGCAGGTAGTTTATGATATGCAGTAAGATACTGTATTATATATGAGAACGACTTCTCACAATTATAGGCAGCAATGCTTATAAGTGTGAGAAGTCGTTCTCGTTTATAGTAAAAGTTGTCCGAATATTACTTATTTATTTTCGGAACTGTCAGCTTCTAAAGCCGCACAACAGCTGTTGTGCGCTTGCATATCAGCTGTTGTGCGCTTGCATATCAGCTGTTGTGCGCTTGCATATCAGCTGTTGTGCGCTTGCATATCACGTGTTGTGCGCTCGTTGCCCAGCTGAAGTGCAGTTATTTTAGTTCCGGTATGATTTGATGGAAAACTTATTCCTCTGCCAGCTCTTTCATCGCATCGTTTAATGTGTTGAAAAGAACGTTGATGTTTTCTTCTTCATTCTTGCATGCCTCCTTGAAGAGGGCAACAGGATCTTCAGGATCGCCCTTCAGCGGAGCCTCATTGAGGAGGATGTTCACATTGTTCAGCAGCATACCGTGCAGGGTAGGCATGTGGAGCTGATGCTGAGTGCCTTCCTTGCTGCCACACTTCAGTCCGGCTGCGTATGCCTTCACGATGATGCGCACCAGCAGATGGATAGCCATCGGTTCGTCGGCAAGACTGATGAGAATGCCATGCGTATAATCGCGCACGTGCTCCTCTATGCTTGTAAACTTACCTTGCAGAAGCCAGGTGAAGTTGCGCTTGTATTCAGCTTCCATCGCCTTGTAAAGCTGGTTGGATTTGCAGGCGATGCGCAGATAGTCGAGCATGGTTGGCTCGAAGGTAGGATCCGCTTGCTTCATGCTCTCAAAGTTCTTCTTCATGCGCTCATTAGCCTCTTCTGCGCTCTTGTAGTTGAGTCGTACGAGGGTAGAGAACATGATGTCGAAGAAATACTGGTTCACTTCTCCATAGTGTTCCAGCATCATCTGCTTCACCTCTTTCGGGTCGTTCTTCTTCTGGAAGTCATCTCCTCCGATGGCTGCATCCATGATGCCTCGGGCATAAGCCTCGAAGAAACCTCTTACAAATGAAGCTACAGCTTGATAACTATTGATTCTTTTCATGTCTGTTTATTCAAAAATCTTAAATTCATAACCCTGTTCCATGAGCCATTCAATGGATTGTGGAAGAGCTGTCTTCAGTTTGTCGATGCTCTTCAATGAGTCGTGGAAGGTGATGATGCTGCCGTTGCGGGCATACTTCTTCACGTTGTTTACCACGTCTTCTGCCGTCATCCATTTAGAATAGTCGCGGGTAACCAGGTCCCACATAATTACTTTATAGGTACGATGCAGCCACCAGTATTCACTGGCTCTCATCCATCCATGGGGTGGGCGGAAAAGATGGGCATGTATCAACTCATTCGCTTTGTTGGTATTGAGAACGTATGAGATGACACGATGCTTGAAGGCACCGATGTGGTTGAATGTATGGTTGCCCACCTGATGTCCCTCTGCCACAATCTGGTTGTAGAGGTCGTGGTTGCGCAATACATTCTCGCCCACCATAAAGAAGGTTGCCTTGATGTTATATTTTCTCAGGGTTTCCAGAATGAATGGAGTGGATTCTGGAATGGGACCGTCATCGAATGTGAGATATACCGAGTGGTCATTCTTATCCATTCTCCAGATTGCCTTTGGATATAACCATCTAAGCCATTTGGCTGGTTGCTCTATGAACATGGGAAAAATTGATTGTTATGAATAATGAAAAGTTTGATGTAGCCATCGCTACATCAAACTTTCTGTTATTTACTGATTGCCTTCTGGCATTTTGCCGCCTCTGCCGTGGTACAGGGTATAGAGGTTGTTGAGCTGCTTCTGATACTTCTGTTCCAACTGAGGACTTACCATTCCTGCTACATCGCAGATGCTCTGCATAATCATAAGCTGACGGATGCAGTCGTTCTGACTCATGAGGAATCGGTCGTTAGACAATGAGAGGTAATAGTTGAGATACTGTGAAGCGTTCTTCCAAACTGCTTCTACATATTCCTTGCCCTTGGCTTTCTGACCGGTCATCAACCAGCCGCGAGCCATATCCAGACCACCACTCATGTAATCGAGTGTTACGTTGTATGCCGGAATCTCTACATCAGCCTTCTTCAAGATGTTGATAGCCTTCTGCTTCTTGCCTTCAGCTATGAGCTGGAGAGCTGTCTGAGCAAGCAGGCGACGGTGAGTATAACACATGCGCATGGTAGTCTCGTCGATATAGAGACCCTTCTGCTTGAGGTTACCGAACTTGAATCGGGTCATGATGTTATGATAGGTCTTCTCTGTATCGAAGTTCTTGGCACCTGGCTTGTTGGTGGTGAACGGAGTGATACGGTTCACAAGTCCCTCCTGTACGAAGTTGTCACCCAGGTTCATATAGTTCTCTTCGCCTACGGTGAGTGCTACGTAGAGAGGACGTGTCCAGTTACACTGTGCCAACATTTCGAGCATCATCAGATCACCCTTGTAAAGTGCATTCTTACCTGTCAGAGAGATGACCATCTTGTCTGGAATAGAATCTGATGCCATCATCATGCCGCTCTTCTTTACAGCCTCCTTGTCGATAGTGACATAGAGGGTATCGGTTGGGATGAAGTGCATATCAGGGTTCTTGCTGCGTACCCAGTTCTTCAGAATGTTCTTCAGCTCGAAAGGCTCATCGCCGAACTGCTTCTTGGCATTCTCTGGATCCTGTTTGTAGAATTCAAGAATCTGCTTCTTTGTTTCCGGCTCTACCGATACATATTCGTTGGTACCTGAACAGAAGTCGAGACGTGGCCAGGTGATTGGCACAGATGGTGAGTTGTATGCAGGGCGCATCATCTGGTCGATATACCAGTCGGTCTGCAGGTAGCTCAGGTTACATACGCGGGCATCTGTTCCTACTCCTTCTACCTCCTGGTTGTACCAGAGTGGGAAGGTATCGTTATCACCATTGGTAAAGATGATAGGGTTGCCCTTCTCCTGGAGTGACATCAGGTAGTTCTGACCGAAGTCACGGCAGGTGTAACGGTTTGAGCGGTCGTGATCGTCCCAAGTCTGTGATGCCATCTGGATAGGTACGAGAAGTGTGATGACTGCTACGATAGCTGTTACGGCAGTACCGCTGAGCTTCATCTTGCGCTTCAGAATGTCGATGATGGCGAGTACGCCGAGACCGCACCAGATAGCGTATGCATAGAATGAACCGGCGTAAGCATAGTCACGCTCACGTGGCTGCATCGGTGTCTGATTCAGGTAGATGACGATGGCAAGACCTGTCATAAAGAACAGGAAGAATACAATCCAGAACTGCTGGATACCGATAGGGAGGAGTACTTCCTCTTCCTTGCCGTTCTTCATTACCTTCTTCTTGCGGGTATACCAAGCCTGCCAGAAAAGTCCGATGAGACCGAGAATCAGCGGCATGCAGTAGAATACATTGTGGCCCTTGTTCTCCTTCAGGTCGTCTGGCAATTTGCTCTGGTCGCCATAGAGTGAATCATCAATGAATGAGAAACCGGTAATCCAGTTTCCGTGCTCTGGCTCACCATTGCCCTGGATGTCGTTCTGACGGCCGGCAAAGTTCCACATGAAGTAGCGCCAGTACATGAAGTTGCACTGGTAAGAGAGGAAGAAGCGGATGTTGTCAAACTGTGACGGCATCTTCACCATCATACTCTCTCCGCAGCGGTCGTAAGGAATCTCTGTGCCTTCTACACCGCCCATCCAGTCTTCGTATGCCTGGGCATGAGCCGAACTGTACATACGAGGGAAGAGCATGTTCTGGGCATAGATATACTTATTCTTGTGACTTACTACGAAGTAAGAGTCCTTCTCATCAGCCGAAGCCTTCTCCTTGCGCTGGTAAACCGGTGCGCCTTCTTTCATGACAGGCTTGCACATGTTGCCGTCTACTTCGAGGGCTACCTGTGATGTATAAGCCTGGCCATAGAACAGAGGGCGGTCGCCATACTGGTCGCGGCTCAGATAACTTCCCAGGGTAAAGATGTCCTCAGGAGAGTTCTGGTCCATAGGAGGGTTGGCAGATGAACGGATTACGATGAGTGCGTAGCTGGAATAACCAATCATCAGCATCAGCATGCAGAGCAAGGCTGTATTCTTGACGCGTGCTGAGATGAGCGGCAGGAGCTGCATCTTCTTTTTGGCGATGCCTGTAGATTCGTCAACGCCTGTTACTACTTCCTGCTTGCGCTTGTAGCCGAGTACGAACCAGAGGATAACCAGCACGATGATGCCGGTAATGGCAGCAGTCCAGCCATATCCGTTGAATGGGATGCCGAGCATGCCGAAGCCGAGAACGAAGGCGATATTCTGCTTCTTCTCGTTCTTCTCTGATGCATTACAGGTTTCGTAGATACCCCAGATAACTGAGGCTACGAGACAGATGATGTATACGATTTCACCGGTATTGAACGGACAGCCGAGGGTGTTGACAAAGAACAGCTCGAACCAGCCGCCTACGGTGATGATACCTGGAACCACACCATACAGTACGGCTACCACTACGAGGAATGAAAGGAACAGCGCCAGGAGTGAACCCTTGAGGTTGGCATGTGGCACCTTCTTGTAGTAATAAACCAATACGATGGCTGGGATACAGAGCAGGTTGAGCAGGTGGACACCGATACTCAAACCGGTCATATAGGCGATGAGCACAAGCCAACGGTCGCTATGAGGTTCGTCAGCATGGTCTTCCCACTTTAGGATGAGCCAGAATACCACAGCGGTAAAGGCAGAAGAGAACGCATAAACCTCACCCTCGACAGCTGAGAACCAGAAGGTATCGCTGAAGGTGTAGATGAGTGCGCCCACCATTCCGGATGCCTCGATGGCAATCAGCTTGCTGGTGGTCAGTTCTTTCCAGTCGCTGATAACGAGTCGGCGAGCCAGGTGGGTGATGGTCCAGAAGAGGAACATGATACAGACGGCGCTCAGCAGGGCGCTCATCGTATTTACCATCTTGGCTACCTGGGTAGTGTCGCTGGCGAAATGTGTGAAGAAATTGCCTAAAAGCATGAAGAATGGTGCCCCAGGTGGGTGACCGATCTCCTGCTTGTAAGCAGTCGTAATAAACTCAGGACAGTCCCAGAAACTGGCTGTCGGTTCAATTGTGGAACAATAAGTGAACGCCGCAATGATGAATGCGACCCATCCGAAGATATTGTCCACTAATCTGTACTGTTTCATTATTGTTTAAACTTTAATGTATTATATTTCCTTCTGAATGCTTTCTCTGTGCCTTTCAAGGAAGGCACATTCCAGTTGCAAAGATAATAAAAAGATGAGATAATATGGATTTTTGCACCTGTTTTTTAGGCATTATTATATAATAAGCCTATACATTTAAGAAATGCTCTTCCAGTTTCTCTCTCGGCATATCAGCCGTATCGTGGTAGTGGAGATGATGATTTACGCAGGCGATGTGCTTTACGTTATTGAGCACTTCGGCTACATCATGACTTACGATGATGATTGCGCATTCCCGGTTTATCTGTTCCAGCATCTCGTACATCTGCTTCTGGAAACGGCGGTCGATGTAGGTGTTAGGCTCATCCAGTATTACTACATCGGGTTTCGAAACAATGGCGCGGGCGAGGAGTACTCGCTGCAGCTGTCCGCCGCTCAAGGCTGCGATATGGCGGTCTTTCAACTCCGTGAGCTGCATCTGTTCCAGACAGTCGAGTACCTGCTGGTGCTGAGCCTGGGTGTATCTCGAAAAGAGACTTTTGGTCTTGCTGAGTCCTGAGAGTACCACTTCATAAACGGAGATAGGGAACTGTTTGTCGAGATGGTTGTATTGGGGCAGATATCCCATGCTGATTTCCCTTACTTCCTCCCCGTCTTTATAAAAGCGGATGCTGCCGTCTGTGGGTTTCATCAATCCCAAGATGAGGTGCATGAGGGTTGTCTTGCCACCACCGTTGGGACCGATGATGCCAAGATAATCGTCTATGTAGACGGTGAGGTTGATATCGTGGAGCACCTCCTTGCCTTCGTAACCAGCCGAAAGATGCTCGATTTTTATGATTGGAGTCATATTATTGTAGTTTTTACTTCCCAACAACGATTTTCTTACCTTGTACAGCTGCTGCCGCTTCCTGCATCGCCCAGTTCCAGTCGCCCTGCAATGGATTGATATTCATTGGCTTGGTCTGGCTCTCCTTGATGAAGGTTGTGGTGTTGCGGTTGGCAAATTCTGCCTGTATCAGGCAGAACTTGATCTTTTCTTTTCTGGCTCTTTCGATGAGACTCTTGAGCTGGGCGGCGCTTGGCTCCCTGCCTTCTTCCTCGATGGCAAGCTGCTCCAGCTGGTAATCACGGGCAAAGTAGGTGAGGATAGGGTGATAGATCACAAACTTGCGTACCATCTCGGGATGATTCTTGAAACCCTCTCTGACGGTGCTGTCTCGCTTGTCGATGATCTTCAGCAGCGACAGATAGTTCTTCTCAAAGAATGCCTTGTTTTCCGGTTCCAGTTGGCAGAGTGCCTTGAAGATGTTGCTGGAGATGATGCGGGCGTTTTTGCAGCTCATCCATACATGCGGGTCTGTATTGCCGCCTGGTGTCTTGGCAGGCGTGATGCCTGTGGAGGTATCTATCACTTTCATGTCAGGAGCGTTGTCCTGCAGTTTCTTCATCCAGGTCTGTTCGAAACCGATGCTTCCCACTTTCAGATAGAGGGCACTCCTGGAGAGTTCCATCATCTGCTGGGCATAAGGCTCGTAAGTTTCAGGATTGTTGCCGTTGGATACCATCACGTTGACATTCACCTTATCTCCGGCAATCTTATCAACGAAAAACTTGTAGGGAGGGATGGTTACGGTAACAGCAGGTTTGCCATCGCTGTTGGCGACAGATTCCTTTCCGTTACTTTCTGCGGTGTTGCCTTTCTGCTGGCTGCCTTTACAGCCCGCGAAAACCACGCATAATATAATAAGGTATAAATACTTTCTCATAAGCAGTCAATCTATATGAATCAATTCTTTGTTTTCTTTGCAGCTTGTTTAAAAGATAAAACTGAGTCCGTAAACCAGCAGTACATATCTCAACACCTTTCCGATGGTGATGCTGATGACAGAAATCACGATGTTGGCTCTCGTCAGTCCCAAAACGATGGTGATGGCACTTCCCAACAGGGGCAGGAAGGCGAAGAATCCCATCCAGGCACCTCTGTCGGCCATGAAGTTCTGAGCCTTGTCAAGACTCTCTTTCTTTACATGCAGATATTTCTCTATCCATTCCAGCTTGCCCATCCGTCCTACGCCATAGTTGAACATAGAACCGAGCACATTGCCGATGCTTCCATACAGTACGAGCTGGATAGGTTCCAGTCCGGCAGCCTGTAAGCCCGACATGACCACCTCGCTGCTGAAGGGAAAGAAACTGCCGGCAAGGAAGGCTGATACCAGCATGCCCCAGTAGCCCCAGCTCATTAGGAAATCTATAATCCAACTCATAGTAATATGCTCTCTGGTACGAGTATGTTGTAAGCCATGATAAGTACCAGCATGATGAGCAGCAGGATGAAGGAGATGTTGGTAAACTTACCTCTGGTGAATGTGATGAAATGGGCGATAAGCGGTGCTGTATTCACAATCAGAATGCCGCCCAGTTCCTGTATATATTGAGGCTGGAGGACGATGAAGATGATGCAGGCAACCGATATCATGATAAACGTTTCGTAGATCATGCGGGTTCGTATCTTATCGCCGTAGCTGGTGCGTATGAAGTGGACGGACCCGATGATGGTGAGCAGGGTAACAAAACTCAGGTTCAGAATCTGATGGTCGGTAACCTGTGAATAATCAAAGAGTTCGCTGTAGTTAATGAATTCACAGAAGTGGTCAGCCAGCCCCTGTATGTTGTCGGTATAGAAGAAATAACCGGCTGCAAACCAATAGAGCACGATGAGACCTACCAGGGATGCAAAGAATGTCTTTACGCTAAACGAGAGGGTAAACACCATCATCATGATCCATAGTATAGGCATGAAATAGCCTATCTGCACGAAAACCATCGATGCCAGACCGATGCAGGCAAAGGCGTAGAAAGTCCAGCCTGTAGAGCGTTTATCCTGATAGCAATTCCAGATAATGAGATAAAAGGCGATGAAACACATCGTCACAATACTGCTTTTTAAAGAGAGGTGGGGGAGTCCTGCCATCGTCATTAATGCCAGAAAACTGCAGGATACCATTCGGCTGTAGGTACGCATGAGGGCATTACGGTTGTTCAGTTCCACCATCAGCAGGGTAGACATGGCTGTGAAAGCAAATTCTACCCAGATATTGGATACCAATAAACCTACTGCAACCCAAACCAGCGTGGCAAGGGTTGCAGTAATAGGTAAAGAGTAGCGGCTAGCCGCTACTTTATTTTGAAAAGTTTTCTTTCTTAACATCTAATTCAACATTAAAAAACTAAAGATCCTGTCCGATATCAGAACGGAAGTACTTGTCGGTGAACTGGATCTTCTGTGCCTCAGCAAAGCTCTTCTTCAAGGCTTCTTCCTTGTCCTTGCCGTAGCTGCTTACGCAGATGACACGACCACCGTTGGTTACTACCTGACCATCCTTCATGGCTGTACCGGAGTGGAATACTACCGAACCTTCTACATCATCGATGCCCTGGATAGGATACCCCTTCTTGTAAGCCTCAGGATAACCGCCGCTTACGAGCATCACGCAGACTGCTGCACGCTCATCAAACTCGATGCTGCGCTTGTCCAGATCGCCTGCTGCTACACCTTCGAAGAGATCCACGATGTCGCTCTTCAGACGGAGCATCACGCTCTCTGTCTCAGGGTCACCCATACGGCAGTTGTACTCGATGACCATAGGCTCGCCTTCTACATTGATCAGACCGAAGAAGATGAATCCCTTATAGTCGATGTTCTCCTCAGCAAGTCCCTCTACGGTAGGACGGATGATACGCTCGTCAACCTTCTGCATCCACTCCTTGGTAGCGAATGGTACAGGGGTAACGCTACCCATACCGCCGGTGTTCAGACCGGTATCATGCTCGCCGATGCGCTTGTAATCCTTAGCCTCAGGCAGAATCTTGTAGTTCTTGCCGTCGGTCAATACGAATACGGAGCACTCGATGCCGCTGAGGAATTCCTCGATGACTACGCGTGCAGAAGCGTTGCCGAACATACCACCGAGCATCTCCTTGAACTCTTTCTTAGCCTCTTCCAGGGTAGGGAGGATGAGAACGCCCTTACCGGCGCACAAACCGTCAGCCTTCAATACATAAGGAGCCTTCAGTGTCTCCAGGAATTTCAAGCCTTCCTCTACGTGCTCGCCGTCGAAAGTCTCATACTGGGCAGTAGGGATGTTGTGGCGCTTCATGAACTTCTTGGCGAAGTCCTTGCTGCCTTCCAGTACGGCGCCAGCCTTTGATGGACCGATGACAGGGATGTTCTGGGTGCGAGGATCGTTCTTGAAGTCATCGTAAACACCCTTTACCAATGGGTCTTCCGGACCAACTACCACCATATCAACGCCATTTTCTACTGTGAAGTTCTTGAGCGCCTCAAAGTCGTCTGCCTTGATATCTACGTTCTCGCCGACATTCTGAGTACCGGCATTACCAGGAGCGATGAAGAGTTTCTCACACTTCTCGCTCTGAGCGATTTTCCATGCTAAGGCGTGCTCGCGGCCACCGCCTCCTAACAATAAAATTTTCATTTGCTGTAAGTTATTGTTTGTTATTTGATGTAGAAGTAAACTCCCCTTTTTCGGGGGATGTTTACTCCTAGATATTTACTTGAGATAATCGAAGAAATAATTGCTGATGCGCTCATGCAGATGAGTGCTCTGATGACCTCTCATGTTGTGAGGCTCGCCAGGATAGACGAAGAAGTCTGGCTGGGTGCCTGCTGCGATGCAAGCCTTGAGGAAGGTGAGGCAGTGCTGTGGCACTACGGTCACATCGTTCAAGCCCTGGATAATCTGCAGCTTGCCCTTCAGGTTCTTTGCCTGATAGAGCAGGGAGGTCTTCTTGTAACCCTCTGGGTTGGTCTGTGGGGTGTCCATATAGCGCTCGCCATACATCACCTCGTACCAGTGCCAGTCGATTACCGGACCGCCTGCTACGCCTACCTTGAACACATCAGGGTGGTTGGTCATCAGCGAGATGGTCATGAATCCGCCGAAGCTCCAGCCGTGAACGCCAATCTTGTCAGCATCTACGTAAGGAAGCGTCTTCAGATATTCCACACCCTTCATCTGGTCTTGCATCTCAATCTGTCCGAGCTGGCGGAAGGTAGCCTGCTCGAAAGACTTGCCACGGTTCTCGCTTCCACGGTTGTCGAGGATGAAGAGCAGATAGCCCTTTTCTGCCATGTAGGTTTCCCAACCACGGCTAGAGTAGTTCCAGCGGGCATCTACGTTGTGGGCATGAGGTCCACCATATACATATATAATGGTAGGATACTTCTTGTTCGGATCGAAGTTTACCGGTTTCACCATTCTCCAGTAGAGGTCTGTTTCGCCATCGGCAGCCTTGATGGTACCGCAGCTGTACTCAGGCACATTGTAGCCCTTCCAAGGGTTCTCGGCAGTGAAGTAAGCGGTGCGCTTGCCGTTCTCGGTATTCACGAGGGCAATCTTGCGAGGCACGGTAGGAGTAGAGTAGTTGTCGAAGACATACTGTCCGTTTTCGCTCAAAGTGGCGCTGTGCCATCCCTTGCCGCAATCATCTACCAGCGTACGCTTGCCGATTTTTGTATCTACGGCAAAGATGTTTCTCTGGATAGGCGATTTCTCGTTGGATGCGATGATGATACTCTTGCGCTTGCTGTTGAAACCGAGCACTTCCATCACTTCCCATTTGCCGGAAGTCAACTGCTTGATTTCGAGTGATTCTGTATTGCTTGCCATGCGGCTTCCGTGCTTGCCCAGGGTGCAGAGATAGAGGTGGTTGTAGCCATCCTT